>Ga0206805_1091_pt1 | contig 17422 bp, 20 predicted proteins | sample Alteio_BWOrgCont_59_FD_152890 | JGI IMG/M metagenome (GOLD analysis project Ga0206805, IMG submission 152890) | Enriched cells from forest soil in Barre Woods Harvard Forest LTER site, Petersham, Massachusetts, United States -... | ecosystem: Environmental > Terrestrial > Soil > Temperate forest >... | reverse complement strand
TACGTCTGGAGCAGGCAGTGGAGGTGAGTGAGCAATGAGCCACGAAAGAGACAATGCAAACTTCATTAATCGACAGAGCTTCATTGAACTTGACGCTCGGGAACGGGCAAAGGCGCTCTTCGATGCGGGAACATCGCGCGAGCTGGTCGGTCCCTTCGATCGCGTCGAATCGCCATGGCTCCCGATGCAGGGAGTCACACCCCAGGCAGACGACGGATGCGTCGTCATGAAAGGAAAGATCTCGGGGCAGGCCGCGGTAGTCGTTGCGCTCGAGGGAGCCTTTCAAGGCGGAAGCATGGGAGAAGTCTCCGGTGCGAAGCTGACGGCCGCTCTCGATCTGGCCTGTGCCGACAACGAGAAGGGCATCCCAACCAGCGCAGTCATGCTGCTCGAGACAGGCGGGGTGCGTCTTCAGGAGGCTAATCTGGGACTGGCGGCAATCGCCGAGATCATGGCCTCGATCCTGGCTCTCAGGAAACACGCCCCTGTGATCTCTGTTACCGCCGGCACCGTCGGCTGCTTTGGAGGCATGTCGCTCGCGGCGGGACTCTCGAGCTATGTCGTTCTGACACGTGAAGCCCGGCTGGGTTTGAATGGCCCTGAAGTGATCGAGCAGGAATCCGGAGTCGACGAATTCGATTCGAGCGACCGCGCTCTGATCTGGGCGATCCACGGTGGGGAGCAGCGATACGCGACGGGTTTAGCCGATGCGCTCGTCGAAGACGACACACAGGAAATTGTCGATGCAATCAGGCGTTTCATCGCGCAGGGAGTTCCGCCGGTACATCGGAGCTCGCAGGTGACGCTCTATCGGAGCCGAATCGCCGCGCTCGATACGTCGCGTCAGTGGGAACCCAGGGAGCTGCGCGCCACCTGGGGAACGAGTGGTTCTGTGGAGGAGAAGCGATGAGCGAACATACTGGCATTCGAGGAACCGTATGGTTCCGCGCACTTACTCGTCAGGCATCCCCGATGCCTGGCGATCCGAATTCAGTCCTGACGGCGGATGCGTTGCTGGGAAAAGACAACGCGAGATTTCTCTGCGTTGTTCGAGATCCGCATGCACGTTTTCCCTGCGCGCGGGATGGGCAGGTAGGACTCGAAGAGGCTTACACGCTCGCTGCCCGAGTCCGCGAAGTGATCCAGCAGGATATGAACGCCATCAAGCGGCCGATCATCGCAATCGTTGATGTGAAGAGCCAGGCCTATGGGCGCAGAGAAGAGACGGCAGCCATCTTTCTCGCGGCAGCGGCTGCAGCAGATGCCTATGGCACGGCTCGGCTCGCCGGTCATCCGGTCATCACATTGGTGGTTGGCCATGCACTCTCCGGCGGTTTCCTCACGCATGGCTACCAGGCTAATCGGATTCTGGCATTTGATGACGACGGCGTCATGATTCACGCCATGCACAAGGAAGCTGCGGCAAGAATCACACGCCGGTCTGTCGAGAGTCTTGAAAAGCTCGGCGAGACGATCGCTCCACTGTCCTACGATATTCGGGACTATGCGAAACTTGGTCTTCTCCACAAACTACTTCATGTTGATAGTCCTGAGAATCCGTCCCAACAGGAAATTCAAGATGTACGAGATGAATTAATCGCGGCCATCGAAGATGCCCGCAATGGTCCTGTAGATCTCAGCAATCGATTGCAGTCGAAGGAAGCGCGTGAAACAAGAAAGGCTTCGATTCTGACCCGGGCCATGCTCGAAGCGCAGTGGGCGGAGGAGCCAGCCAATTGAAATGATTACGATCCTGGCCAACGCGCTCGTACCGATCTTTGCAGGCCTGTTGCTTGGGTACATCGCAGGTCTGCGGAACGTTGTCGACAACAAAAACGTGAAGAGTCTCATCACCTTCGTGATGAGCTTTGCGCTCCCTTGCTCCCTGTTCGTAACTATCGCTCGTACACCTCACCCTCTCCTGTGGAGCCAGGGCAAGGTCGCAGTCGCGCTTGCGATCATCTACTTCGTGGTTTTTGGCCTGACTCACCTCGCGGCGCAGCGTCTCGGCAAAAGTAGCGCCGCAGATAGCACCGTTCTCGCTCTGACGCTTGGATTTCCCAATGCTGCTGCAGTAGGCCTCCCGCTCCTTTTGGCCGCGTATGGCAATGAGGCCGTCGTAAGCGTCGCCGTTGCCATTGCGATCGGTTCCATCACAATCTCGCCGATCACTCTCGCGATCCTCGAAAGCAGTACGGTGGAGGGCAAAGCCTTGTCTCCAATGAGACGCATTTGGACTTCAGCGTGGAAAGCAATTAAGAAACCCGTGGTCTGGGCTCCGGTGCTGGGCGTTCTTGCTGTCGCAATCAACTTCCATATCCCAACTTATGCGGAGAGGAGCCTCACGGTTCTTGGAAGCGCAACTGCCGGGACGGCATTGTTTCTCACGGGATTGGTTGTATCTGCACAACGCTTCAAATTTACCTGGGGCGTGGGCTGGTCGGTCTTCGCGAAGAACCTGCTTCAACCTGCGCTCGGCCTACTCATCGCAAAATCTCTCAGTCTGCCGGTCGAAGCGACTCGTTCTGTCGTCCTGATCAGCGCGATTCCGTGCGGGTTCTTCGGGATCGTATTCGGGAAAGGGTTCGATGCGACACCGGAGGTTGCGAGTTCAAGTCTGATCGCAAGTTATGTCATCGGGATCTTCACCCTGGCCGGCTGGATAATCTTCCTTAGTCACCTGTCCTGATCTGACGTCGTGCAAGGATAGGTACTCATGGAAAACGCCGACTTCGTTCAATCTGCCAAGAGGCTGTACACCGCGTTCTTAAGAAGGAGTAAGACCTTGAATTCGTCAATCAAGATTAAGTCTGTCTCGCACTGGTTGCGATTTGTCTCTGTCGTGTTGGTAATGTCCACCTGCTATACCCTCTCAGCACAGACCGATACGCATCGTGTTCGGAATGTAGTGTTGGTGCATGGGGCGTGGGCTGACGGTTCGGGCTGGAAGGGCGTCTACGACATCCTCGTGAAAGATGGCTTTAATGTCAGGCTCGTTCAAGAGCCAGAGACATCGTTCCAGGATGATGTTGCTGCCACCAAGCGCATCCTGGCTCTACAGGGTGGGCCGTGCATTCTCGTCGCCCACAGCTATGGGGGAGCGGTTATTACCGAAGCCGGGACAGAACCGTCAGTCGCCGGACTGGTGTACGTCGCTGCTCACATGCCGGACGCTGGAGAAAATGAAGCTGCTGACGGAAAGCGCTTCCCAAGCGACCTGAGCAAGTCCACGGCAATAAAACACACAGCAGACGGTTTCGATTACCTCGATCCCGCGCAATATCGCGAATATTTTGCAGCCGATCTGCCTGCCGATGAAGCCGCTTTCGGAGCGTATTCCCAGGTACTGATTGCGGATGCAAACTTTCACGCAACCATCACCACAGCGGCGTGGAGGAATAAACCAAGCTGGGTGGCGGTAGCGACAGAGGACAGAACCATCAACCCTGACCTCGAACGGTGGTACGCCGCACGCGCAAAGAGCCATGTGATCGAAGTCCAGGGTGCCAGCCACTCAATCTACAAATCCCATCCAAAAGAAGTGGCGGCGCTGATCGAGCAAGCGGCACGACACGCACAAGATCAGTAGAGAGCCTGAGCTCACGCGGAAATACATTGACAATCGCGCGTAATCAATATCGAAATGGAGATGAATAACATGGACATTCTGTATACCGCAAAGGTCACGGCAACCGGAGGCCGTCACGGATCGATCCTTAGCGACGATGGGCTTCTCGACCTTAACCTGGCACTGCCAAAGGCGCTGGGCGGGAGGGGTGGCGCTACTAATCCGGAGCAACTCTTTGCAGGGGGCTATGCTGCCTGCTTCGAGAACGCTCTGCTACGTGTCGGCCGGGAGGCTGGACGCAGGTTCGCCGACCAGGACATTCAGGTCACCGCAGAAATCGGCCTCAGCAAGAACCCGGCTGACGCGTTCGTGTTATCTGCTGCGCTTTTCGTAACGATTGCCGACGTAGATCAGCAGACTGCCGAAACTCTGGTTGAGGGCGCCCACCATATATGCCCATACTCGAACGCAATCAGGGGAAACGTCGCAGTGAAGACGATTGTGTCGGTTTCGTAAGGTCTGACACGAGGCTAGGTTTACAGAACCGATACGGATTGACAATGCCTGTTAGACCCCAATACTGGATAGGACATTCCATGTTTCAACTTGAAGCCGCTTACGTTCGCACGCACGACTTGTTGGAGGTAGAGCCCGAGCGGTTTCTCTCTCCTCATGCGTGTGTGCCTGAATGGGCCGCAGAGAGGCTACGGAGAGTTCCGTTTCTGGTCGTTCGTCGTGGCTTCCCTACGGAACACAATATTCCTGTAGGTGTTCGTGGGCCAGAACGGAATCAGCGTTGGGCTGCATTCTGTGAGCCACGGATAGTGAAGAGTATTACAACGCCCACTCAACTCCTGAAACGCACCGTGGCGGCGTTTCGTGCCGATTCCGTACCTGCATTTGGCTCCTTATCACTTCTCAAAGCCCGTTGGACAGGTCTTGATCGTCCCTGGGGCCCAGGAGGAAGCGTAGGTTTCGAGCTTGCGACAGGCAGTCATGTGGCAAAGGCGGAAAGCGACCTCGACATTGTTATCTATGCCGACAAGCCCATCACCACAGACGAGGCAAAGTCACTCTGTGCTTTGGCGAGCGGTCTACCGACTGCCGTCGACATTCGTGTGGAGACACAGACATGCGGGTTCTCTCTGAATGAGTACGCCAGTCAGGGTTCTTCACCGATCCTTTTACGCACGCCATACGGGGTTGAACTCGGAAGCATCCCGTGGAGCGAACAATGAGCATTGCGTTTCTCTTTCCTGGACAGGGTTCGCAAGTACCGGAGATGTTGCACGCTCTACCTGACCACCCTGCGGTCAAGCGAACGCTCGATGAGGTGAGCGAATATCTCAACACGGATATTCGAGAGTTCGACTCCAAGGAAGCTCTCCAGTCGTCGGTTTCGGTACAGTTGGCACTCTTGGCTTGTGGTGTCTCGATGGCTCGCGCGCTTGTTGAAGAAGGAGGTGAACCAGAAGCGGTTGCAGGGCTGTCGGTCGGAGCGTTTGCCGCCGCAACTCTGTGCGGTGTAATCAGCCTTTCCGATGCAGTCTGTCTTGTACGGCAACGGGCGGAGATGATGGTGCATCTTTACCCGACTGGGTACGGCCTTGCAGCCATCGTTGGATTGAACGAGAAACAGGTCTCGAGGCTGGTCGAGGAAGCGCATACGGAGCGGGCTCCGGTATACGTTGGCAATATCAACGCTCCGCGTCAGATCGTTATCGCGGGCTCCGATGAAGGCATTAGAAAGGTGCTGGAGGCCGCACGGAACAATGGCGCGCGAAAGGCGGAAGAACTCCATGTTTCAGTACCCTCGCATTGTCCGCTCCTGGAACCTGTTGCGGTTGCCTTGAGAGATAGCCTAAAGAAGATACAGTTGCAATCGCCCAACTATGTTTATGTGAGCAACGTGAACGCAAGGACGCTAAGAACTTCAGATGTGATCGCGGAGGACCTAGCGAGCAACGTTGCACACGGCGTTCGCTGGTACGACTCGGTAACGGTCTTGGATGAGTTGGGCTGCCATCTCTTTCTTGAAATGCCCCCTGGCCACGTTCTGACTCAACTTGCGACTGAAACTGTTCCGAGTGTGCAGGCTCTGGCTTTAGGCGAAACCTCGCTTAAGCATGCACTTCATGTCATCGCACGATACTCAAATCTACAGCAGCTCTAAATCCGTATTCAGGTATCGCAGTGAGGGACGCTTGAATGGGCGTGAATAGTGCATCCACGGACCGTGTGGCAGCCCCTTCCGATTTACTATGCGGGTTGCTCATCGGAACCGATCCTTGGAAGGGTGTTGACAGCCGGTTCAACGACCTCTTTTTGACGGGGCTTGGAACGCCCGACATCTGGTAGGAGACCTGCGCAGAGACCCAGGGCGGGAAGGTAAGCACAAACCTTGTAGACGAAATCGATGCTGGTGTGATCCGCGAGGGTCCCGAGTACGGCAGCGCCCAAACCGCCCATTCCAAAGGCAAGGCCAAAGAACAGGCCTGAGATCATTCCCACACGGTTTGGAACAAGCTCCTGTGCGTAAACGAGGATGGCAGAAAATGCTGAAGCGAGTACAAGCCCGATAGCGATGCTCAGGAGAACTGTGAGCGGAAGCGAAACATGCGGGAGCAACACGGTCATCGGGAGCACCCCAAGTATCGATATCCAGATGACCTTTTTACGGCCGATTTTGTCTCCTACTGGACCTCCGACAATGGTACCCACAGCAAGGGCGGCTAGGAAGAAAAACAGGTAGAGTTGTGCCTGCTTCTGGGCGATGTGGAAGTGTTGAACCAAGTAGAAGATGTAATAGCTTGTGATGCTGACGAGATAGAAGTATTTGGAGAACGTCAGAATCACCAAGATGGTAATGGCTCCGAAGACCTTTTTGGGAGCGAGCGTGCTAGTTCTGACTTCTACCTGCTTCTTGTGAATCACATGGCCATGCTTCTTGTACCAACGGGCCAGACCTGCCTGCATGACAAGACCTACAAAAGCCAGGACAGAAAACCACGCCAGACTGTGTTGTCCATTCGGGAGGATCAAGAAAATCATTAGGAGTGGACCGAGCGACGAGCCAAAGTTACCGCCGACTTGAAAGATCGACTGAGCGAGGCCGTGCGAACCTCCAGAGGCAAGCCGCGCGAGTCTTGACGTTTCTGGGTGAAAGATGGAAGAGCCGATGCCAAGCAAGGCTCCACCCAAAACAAGCATGGAGTAATGCTGCGCAAAGGCTAGAGTGAAAAGTCCACACATCGAGATCGCCATCCCGAAAGGCAGCCAGTAAGGCTGTGGCTTCCGGTCGGTGTAGAGCCCTACCAATGGCTGAAGCAGAGACGCGGTGATCTGGAACACCAGCGTTAGCGCGCCGATTTGTGAGAACGTGAGATGGAAGTTCCCTTTGAAGATGGGGTACGCAGCGACGAAAAGCGATTGCATCGTGTCGTTCAGCATGTGGCAGATGCTTGCTGCGCCGAGGACTCGGTATGTCGCCGATGAATTTGCGGAGGATGTTTCTTTTGTGTTCATAGATCTCTCCTAAACAGAGAATAGGTCTATGAGAAGGACCCGACTACCTCCGGTGGGTCATAAACACCGCCTTCTGGGCCATTGGCATCTTTTTCATGTCAATTTGGAATTTCCTCTCTGACAGAGACCTCACGAGTCAGCTCAAGCGTTTGGGCATACTCCCGCGGGGGAATTCCCAACACCCTCTTGAAAAGGCCACTAAAGGCAGCAAGGTTCTCGTAGCCTAGATCAGCCGCGATCTGCGTCACGGGTGCACCGGCCACGAGCATAGGCAGGGATGCTAGGATGCAAGCTTGCTGTCTCCAGGAAACAAAACTTAGCCCGGTTTCCCGTCTGAAGAGCCGTGTGAACGTTCGTCGCGTCATGTGGAGAGCATTCGCCCAATCGTCGATGCCCTCGGACGCGTTCGGAGTCATCGAGAAGGCCACGCACATCTTCAGCAAAGACCGATCTTGCGGGAGTGGAAGAGAAAGTGGTAATTCCCTGAGCTTCGCTAATTCGAATCCCAATAATTCCATGATGGCGATCGATCGGCGGTCAAGATCGTACCGCACTGGGAGAGAAACCGCTTCTCTCATGAGGCTGCGCATGAAAGAGGAGATCGAAAATACCTGACATCGCTTTGGCATGCCTATGGTCAGTGCTTTTGCAAAGTAGAGGTTCTGAAGCTCTTGGACTCCTTCAAAACGGATCTCGTGTTGCACACCTGGCGGGATCCAAAGCGCGCGTCGACACGGAACAGCCCAGTTTCCGTGACCCGTTGAAGCCATTGCTAGCCCAGACATGGGGCAGAGCAGTTGCCCTCTCGTATGATGATGCGCGACTACATGGTGTGAAGCGGAGAGCGTCTCTTTGACCGCGAGAATCGGCCGCCTATTATCTTTTGCGATGACGTCGATGCTGCCGATCACGGCTTGGCCCATATGAACAAGTATATGACCCATCAAAGGTGGCGGGCCAGACTCCGGGGTTTTAGGGTGGATTTGTGGCAAACACAACGAAGCGGAGCACTGCTCAGGCGGTGTTTTCGATCACGGCGATCTCCGCAATCATACGAATTTGTCGTGAGGCGGGCTCAAGCCGTTTTCTTAATTCTTTCTGAATTCTGGCGGCTTACACGTTTTTTATTCACGGCGGTTTTCTTCTTGGGAAACGATTGAGTTGGCTTCTTCCACGCCAGCTTAACGGAAGCTGCAAGCTGTTCCTGCCGAGCTTTGCAGAATGGCGCGTAGTGTCGTTCGGTGATCTTCACGCTGGAGTGTCCCAACAGCAGCGAGACTTGATCGATAGGCACGCCGACGAGCAGCAGCTCGACGGCGAAGGTGTCGCGGAACATATGCGGATGGCACCGCTTCGGGGTTCCATCAGGCTTCTGAATGTCTGCCAACTTGAAGAGCTTCCAGTAAGACCGCTGGAACGCTTTTGCTGCGCTGCGCGGATCGCCGTTGCCCGACCAGAAGAAATAACGCGGATTCGAGTTGGGCAGCGCCCGAAGCTCATCGCCAACTTCGTTCGGGATGACGACATTAACAGCTACGCCCGTCTTGGCGCGATAGAGGAAGATCTGGTCGTCGCCATTCTCGTTCGTCGAGAGCCGCTCTCGTTCAAGCGAGGTGGCGTCGAGGATGGCGAGCCCCGACCAACGCATCAGCAGCGACAAGGCGCGGAGGCGTTGACCTCGATGCTCATTGTCATTGCCCCCGCCGTACTCGTACCTCTCTGTAGCTGCGACGATCTGTTCGAACTCTTCGGGCAGGAAATAATCGGTTGGCACGACATCGGGCGTCTTCGGCTTCTTGAGCGCATCCATCGGATTCTTGCGGAGCATGTCATTGGCTACGCAGAAGGCGAAGAAGGAGTGCATGCGCTCGTGCTTGCGATGCGTGGTTGCCTCGCCGTTATTCCAGGTCGAACGGAACTCGGTCAGATCGATAGGCAGAAGCTGGTCGATGTGAACGAACTTCCGCGCCTCGCAGAAGGGAAGGAACTGGCGCTCCAGCAGCGTGCGCGACTTTTTGCGCGACGAGTGTTCCAGGCCACGCGCCTCCTCATCCTCCAGACACATGCGAATGGCTTCTTTGACGGTCTCACGTCGAGGCTGCACTTGATCGACGCGGGTGGGATCGGCCTCGACTTCCTTCTTCCGTGCGTTCCGCTCGGCCTGCTCCCAGCTTCGCGTTCCGGCAGACTCGCGGACAGTCTCTCCGTTGGGCAAGACGCCACGGAGCCATTTCGGACAACGGCAGCGCCTCCACTGCGTGTTGTCGGCGTGATCGCAATCGGCGGAATGACGAGTGTAGATGTGGAGCATGAGGCCAACCTCCGTATAAAGAGGTTAACTCTGATGGCGGTACAAAGTTGGTACAGTTCGCCTGTACTTCCTGTAAGTCTATGATTTATAAGTAAATAAAATGGTGGCCAGAGACGGGATCGAACCGCCGACGCCGGCCTTTTCAGGGCCGCCTAGCAAGCTAACTAAGTGGTCTGGAATCAGCGGATATTGTTGAGGGAATTAGTGTTATGGACTAGTCGCTTTAGGATGGTTTAGAACCATTTGGGATGATTTCGTCCGTACGATGGTCGTGTATTGGTCGTGCGCTCTTGAGCAGCAACTTCGCCGTCTTCGGGATCCCCGGTACATCTCTGCTGGTTTTTAGGTTCCATCGAGTGGCCGGAAGCTTTCGAGTGCTCATCACATTGATTAGCAGTTAATGTGATGATCCGACGCCTTTCTCGGCTCGTTCAATTTCAAAGATGTGTCGTCGGCACAATACAAGCGGTATCCCTCCAAATATTCCGAAGCTGCAGTCGACAAGTCGCCAAACGATGGGAAGACCTCGAACTTGACCGGCTATGAGGGCCAACGGAATGACTCCTGCACAGGCAATGAGACCGAAAGTGATAACCCACTTATTCCGTACGGGATCACGGTAGGGCCCGATAAAGGCCACCGCGATGACGAGGTGAGCGAAGGCTAGCCAATCGGTGCCATACGCCAGAAACGGAAATTGCCGATTTGTACTTGCGAGGGCGCTGTAAACCCGCGAAATCCAAGGGAGTAGATGGGTCAACTCGGCAAAGGGGCGTATCCTTCTTGATTTCCTTAGCAACTCCTTCGAGCACATAAGCGGAGTGCACCAGGTTCTCTACGATGTCCATCACCGAATGGACATAATCCACTGTTGGCGCATAGCCCCGATGCGCGGCAGCACTGCCCGCATCTAGCGCCGCGTCCAGAATCTCCCGTCCCTTGGTACTTATGTGCCGCTCCTCTTCGAGTCTCTTCAACTTCTGCTCGAATGAGCCTGCATCCCCGATGGTGTCAACAATCACTCTGTCTAGCACGGCGCGCGCACCCATCATTGGAAGAGCGCGAGTATCAGCATCGAGAGACCTGTAGATCTCCGAGAGCAACTCCTGAAGATCCGAAGGAAGCTCACCGAACCATTTCGGCTTCAGGCGTGCAACTGGCGGAGGGAAGTACCGCGCCTCCTTTATATCGTATTCAGAGTATATCCATGTGCAACGAAGCACGACCGATTTGCACCCTCGGCACTCGAACATCTGGTTTGTAGTCTTTTCCCAGACGGTATAGAGCTCCCCTCCTCCAATGTTCACGTCATCCGCTACCGTGTCACTGACCTCCTTTAGCAGGTCGTGAAGCGTGTCTTTGTGGCACCCGTTGCAAAACAGCCGCTCTGGTGCTCCCTTCTTCCGCTTAGAAGTGGCCATGCCCAACAGCGTAGCAGGCTTCGCAAGTTATCCGTCGATTACCTAAACTTACCTGGCCTTCGTTCGGCCGCCGAGGATTACTACCCTTGAAGTCGGCATCGCGCCTGGAATCTCATGACCTGTCTTCGGGTGACGATCGCCGTCGCGATCGGCGTTTACCGGTGCTAATTCTTTCCACCCCGCCTGAGTGTGTGCTCAATGAGTGCATGAAATCACCTGGCCGAGTAGGTTCTGAAACCTCGCTCTGCCTGGGCCAGAGAGTTAGAATGGTGCTCTTCCCGTTCGCGATTGCGACCTCAATCCGCCGCAACAGATTTACCACCTGCTCAGGCTGGTACTTCTTGCCTCGTCCCATATGCTCTCCTTGTCCAGTGTCTCTCTCCTCCACTGGCACATTTCAAGCCCGGCACTCCACTGCATGAAACATGAATGTTCTGTGCAACTTAGAGACGACGACTATGCGCTGTTGAGCATCTCCGGCCCATTGTTGCGCACGTTGCCCACCGCTGGATTGCAGCAGTCCGTCCGAATCTCTTCAGAGTCATACGGTCGTACGTCAACTTTTGGTGCGACTGCGAGGGGCAGCAGCAATTGCCAAGTTCAGCGACCCTAGGAGCGCCACGTACGACAGAAATAAGTCGAAGCGCACCCAGCGCACGGAAGATGGGGTCCACATCCTCTCGATGTCCCCATCGTTCAGGCCACCGCATTTCAGCAGCTCTTCATCTGATGGATTCGATTCGTTTGGATAACAGACCTTTGCCAAACCCGTGCGCTCGGTTCCCACGGTCCTATACTGGGTCCCGTTATTGGGGGTCTCGACACCCTTCACATAGGTAGACAACAAGAAACCGTATGCAAATAGCGCAAGAAAAGCGGCCAAGACGGCGGCTTTGAAGACCATATCAGGTGAGCGTCTCGAAAGCTTGCTTAAACTACCGATCAATCCGACGAAGACCGTCGCAATTCCACTTGCATATTCAACTACGGAACCGATTGGAGGCCAAAGGATATGAGGAGCAGAAAGAGCGTTCTTGGTTAGAGAAGGCAAATAACCAGCTAGTGGAAGCAATACCAACACTCCTCTAGCGATCCACCCGAAGCGAAGCTTCTCGGGCCATTTCATCACCGACTCACCTTGCATTTTCTAAACGTGGCAGATACCTCGTGAATGCTGTTTCCGTAAGGATCTATTGTTATCACCGGTGAGTCGCTGCATCCGTCTCTGGTGAACTTAAACGTCCACGTCGCCAAATCAAGCGTCACCTTCGGTATGTCAGTTGGAATACCGTAATCCTTATAGTCCACGTCGATGAGTTTTTTATATTTGACAGATGCTCCTGATGGAGAACTTCCAAGTCGTAGATCGAATGTGACTCGACCCGTTTCCTTTACGTATTGATAAACTGCGACATTGTCCCCGATAACTTTTCTCACCGATGTGACATCCGGCGAGTGTGTCGTCGAAGATCGAACACCACCATCGAGCTGCCTAGCCGGTGACCGCTTGCTGAATTGAACGTCGAGAAGCCTTCCAGCGGATTGTGCTTGCGTCGGAGCGAGTCCTGGTACCGGAGCTCCCAAATCGGTCAGGAGGTCATGATACTGTTGCTTGAAATCAGCAAAAAACGCTGGCGGTTCACCTTTGGGGTCCACAAATTGTGATCGATACTGCGCTTCAGTTGTGATGAGTGCACTCTGAGCTTCCTGAGTGATCGATTTCAGAAAGTCGCGGGTCGCCTGAGTATCTGCAGCGTTACCCTCCAGCTTTGTCGTTATCTGTTGATCGAGGTCCTCAAGCTCTGCAATCTTCGTGTCCAGGAATTGCTTTTGCGATGGCTTCAGTACCAAATCTGCTTTCGACGGGTACAGGTTCGGATCAGAATACGCTTTCATCGTTAGCGTTCTTACAGGAACTTTAAATGTGTGACCATTAGCAAAACCTGGACATGGGCTGAAGTAGGCTACAGTCGATCGATATACTCCTCCAGGTACATCGAACATGGTTGCCGATTCAACCGTAAACGTTGTGTCGCCTTTCTTCATGGGACCATTCACCCCAAAACTGTAGGACGGATTGCTGTCTGACGTAAAAGCCACCTGGACTTGACCATTACAAGGTGCTGGCTCATCCGCCGTCAATGTCATGCGAATGGGATCTCCGGCCGTAACGGATTCCTTGTCCAGAGTAAGTTGAGCGTTGGACGGTACCTGGGGTGAGCCAATCGATGTCAGCAAAAGTAGACAGCAGCTCAACATTTGCGCTTGGTGCACGGAAGATCTTCTCACGTTCAACTCCGCACTTTGATTTATGGCTGGACATCGATTCTAAATCCAGTTTTGTATTGTCAGTAGACTTCTAGGGCGTGTTCACCCTCATCATCGAAGCCCTGCGCTAGTGTGAACACGCCCTGGTTAGAACGCGGTCGAATAGCTATTCTATCGCCTTGGAGCCAACGAAAATTTCGAGCGGGTACTTTTGACCGGGCGCGATGATAGTCCCTTGAATCGTCCCGGGGACCAGCTTTGCATCCAAACCTGCGGCCCGAAGAGCGTCTTGCAGCAATCGGGCAGTATCGGGTTGCCGCTGATCGTAATAAATACCAATCCCCTCGACAGGGTCTTTATCGTAAGAAACCATCTCCAGCAGCTTCATAGGGCTGCGCGATATGCACTTTCTCAGCTCTCCGGCGTAGTTTGTCGCCTCGACATTGAATATCAAAGACGTTACCGCTATTGGATATCCACTCAATTCTTTGGAATCTGTCAGCTCTTGGAGGAGCAGGCTTGCCTGGGTGGGACTAAGGTGGCGAGGCGAGAACTGCTTCGCAATCTGCGCCTTTGCTTCGGCGTCCGCAGCCTGCCTAATGGAAGTAGCCAGGGGATCCGAAATTAGCTCTTTGTGAATCTGTTCGTGCAGGCTAGACGCGCTAAGGTCACGAAGTTGATCCCGAACGATCTGATTTATTTTTTCGGTTGTTAGCTTCTCCCGCACTTGCTCCACGACTTCCTTCTGCATTTGTGCTTTTGCAGTCGTGATAGAGGCATCTTTTATATTTGAATACCCGATGTAGCCGAAGATGGCCGCTAGTGCAAGCACAGCACCTCCGATATAGCCAAAACTTACTAATGTGCGCTTGTGGATCCGCTCGATACTTTTTATCTCGTCGGCGGCGGTTGCTCGCGCAAAAATAAGCGCGTTCTTGATCTCATCTGGACCGACATAATTTGGCTCGGCGTCTTCGGCGTCCACGGGCGATCCTTCGAATTCAAGCAGCGGGTTTGCTACAAGCGTAGCACCGACGTAAGCCGCGAATCATAGTTGTTGCGCAAGAGGCCCGTCAACGTGCCCACGGCCCCGTGTTGGCGTCCATGAAAAGTCAGGCCGGGATACTAGCAGCAGTTTCAAACACCTCACTTGAGACTCGCCCGTACAACGTCTACAAGCTTGATCAACAACATCGCGAATATGAACAAGCGGACCGCTATGTACTCCGCATTGTCGAAAAAATGACGCACTCCGTCGCGTCGCCGTTGCGAATGGTTAGTTTTCGTCTTGTCCTTGGGAGCTGTGGGTGGAGTAGGTTCCACGGGCTCTCCTATTCTCCCCGGCAAAATAGGAGTGCTACGACTTGCTACGCTAAAGCGGTTTGCCCTGCCGAGGTGGGCATCCTCTGCGGCATAAGAATGGCCGCTCGGGGGGTCTTGCAGATGGTTCCGGTGTTTCGGTCCAGGGCTTGCGCCCTAATATGTCATCGATACTTCGAAGCCCTAATGGGCGGGCACTACGCTTGTAAGTCTAACACGGCGTGCCGCGACAGGCCCCGCAGCTCCCTGGCGGCGGCGCTACAGACGCGCTCAATGCTGAAGAGGCACCAGCGCCGTGTGGCTGAATGGTCTGCTGTCCAAGTGCGACGGATACTCGCTCGCGCCACGCAGCTCCCAGCCCTTCCCGCCGTCTAATCTGCCCGGCTCCGGCTGGGACAGGGCCGGATGGTAATTTCACTTGACAGCCGGTCGTAGAATCTAGACATGAATACTCGTGCAAAATGCGTGAATCAGGAATGCAAGAGCAAGGGTGTTGTGAAGTCCGTATTTGTTGGTCAGTTTCGGGGATACGGCGCACCTAATGACCGTGTAACATGCCCGGATTGCGGCGAACTCATGCGAACGACCGAATCTATCAATACGTCCGCCGTCAGGCGATCCGCGAGTCGCACTCCTCGCCGAACGACCCGCGTAACAAAGCGGGGGCAGCGTCGCAGTAGTGGGTGCTCATAGACGCCGTAGTATCCGATACCAGTGTTCGCGTTCCCCGGTGCCTCTGTTGGCTCGGACGATATCGGCTGGTAGGTTGTGGGCGCGATATTATAGTCCGCGTCCGGCATCGCGAACTCAGGAACATCGGAGATGTTGAATGTCTCCGCGATGGCCTTCTTCCCTTTCTTCCTCACGTAGCGTCCGCACATTATGGAGCCTCAGCTAGTCAATCTAATAAACACAAGGGCAGCCTGCACGTTCGGACATCCCGCACCATAACGTTTCACCAGTTCATCTCTCAGCTCTGCATAAGGCATGGTACGTCCCTCGCGGCTCTCACCTATCATGACAAGGTAGTAAGTGCCGCCAACAGCCCTATAGGGCTTGATGCGATGATCTAGGCAATGCGTCCAACCATCCGGCTCAAACTCGCTCATGCTCCCTATCCTTCTACGCGGTAGTCTAGCGCGTTGCTCTGGCGTGAGACTGTACAGGTGCAACGCATACTCGCACGTGCCGCGTAACTCCCGCTGATCCCCGCGCGCCGTCACCTATCCTTCACTCTGTCTTTCTATAGCTGTCCGCCAATGAGTGCTGTGCGTAGGCTATAGTCTCGTGCGTTAACTGCACCAAGGGTTTGTATTGGCATATGTCACAGCTTTCAGCAGGCCTCCAGAGAGACTCTGCCTGGATGCCTGCATCGTTTTGTATTTCTCTTGAACACATCTTTCTGCTAGAAGAAAAGCACAATAAGCTTTTGGTACCGAAATAGCCACTCACTGTCCAGGAGAGTAATAACGTGAGACTAATATTTCGCATTGTGCTTGTTTGCCTTATTCCTAGTGCTTCTGCCTCGGCTCAAATGCTCTCGCGACCGGCGGTAGCACAAGCTTCGTCGCCGACATCACCCCCAGCTCAGCAGACATTTTCAACGGGGAACGTCTCGGTCCCCACGAGCAGCAATTCTCAGTTTGGAGCCAGTAGCCAAGTTTATTCCGTTACCGTCTATGGGACACCTAAGTGCGTCGGTGCTGGGGCTACGCAAACCTGCGTCTCTAGATATTGGTTCAAACTTGCCGTCAACGCCAATGTAGTAAACGCCGGAAATGACGCAGCTTCTTCCGTTCGGGAATACCTCTTCTCCCAGAACGGTTCTCCCTTGTCTCTTTCGTTTCCCACCCATATGTGGACTACCCAAAGGGGCAATGTAAGGCAGAGTTGGTTCGCCTTTTCGCCTGTTGGAAGCGCCAGACTGATCCCCATCACCGGTAGCGCCAGTACGTTAACGGGCGGCGGGGCGGTCTCGATCGGAGCTACCGGACAAATGGATATAGAGTTCGATGCAACGCAGCCAGGTACTGATCCAAGCGGCTCTGACACTGTCTACCCCGGGACGCTTTACTTTTCCGTTTCCCCTTCAATCGCTGCAACAATGGGAGGCCCACTAAAAGCCGCCATCTTTAAAAACTCGACATACTCGAGTTGGACTTGGGGGGGAGATTACCGAGCGGGATTTGAATTCAAGGGCCAAAAGCCGATCAGTCTGGGAATCACGGGTACTTTCAGCGGAAAAGGGCTGACATCGTCCACTACGGGTTTCTCTATTTCGCTAAGCAAGATGTTTGGAGGGACTCTGTGACCGACGGAGGCACAGCACAATAGACTATATTATTCACGGAATTAGTGAAGGTCGTTTTCTACGACGCAGCTGACGCGCAGGCTAGGTGTTTGTGAGAACAGTTTGTCAGGACCTTCCTTCGTTCGACGGGCTGTAATTGCATTTACGCTTCGCTATTTGTATCCAAACCAGCGCTGCTGGCGAGTCAGGTGTCACTAATGTCTGCGCGACGGGAGAGGTATCATTTCGCCAATCGGTTTCGCATCCGCTGGGGCAATGTGGTCGCACATTATTTACTCGGAGGAAGCTGAATGCGGGAAATCGCCAGTAATGCAATATTGCATTTTAGTCAGGTGGTTGCCGTAATCGCGGGGATGTCGTTTATGCCGATCACAATGAAAGCCCAGGCTCCGAATGCCTCGGTGCCCTCAGCGGTTCTAGGAGTGGTGAATGTATGTCGGAACACGCTCTGGTCGATCAAGCAGATGCCTTGTCCAACAGTTGCGGCCAGTAACGATCAGAACAAGCTTGCCAAAGATGCAATAGATGTCGTCAACACCATGATCAAAAGCGATGAATTCAAGAACGCCGTACTCAACGCCAGCTACGATCCGATGCAGATAAAGGTATGCCCAAAGCAAATTTGCAGCGGTCCTCAGCTTTCAAAGCAACAAATCTACGATTTGATCGTTGGTAGTGCGCCTCAAAAGATCAATGTC
>Ga0206805_1071_pt1 | contig 17629 bp, 14 predicted proteins | sample Alteio_BWOrgCont_59_FD_152890 | JGI IMG/M metagenome (GOLD analysis project Ga0206805, IMG submission 152890) | Enriched cells from forest soil in Barre Woods Harvard Forest LTER site, Petersham, Massachusetts, United States -... | ecosystem: Environmental > Terrestrial > Soil > Temperate forest >... | reverse complement strand
CCTCCGCTAACATATGTTTGAGCTGAAAGAGAATTGCCAATCAAAGGGGTAAATAAGAAGAAATATAAAAATTTCTTATTGAGCTTTTTCAAAATAAATTTTAACATAGTATTTTGTTTGCTATCAAGTTAATAATAATAAAATAGTTAGCGTTACAGGTACTTTCAGAATCTTACCAATAATTATATCAGAATGATATAATTGTAAAATTTGAATACAAACATAACAAATAATTGATTCAAAGGCATATTATCCGTAAAATATTCATAAAGAGATTGCCTATTCTTTTATTACCTAGCGCTTCTTTGCTGGATGCAGAACCGTAAAGAAGATAGTAATTACAAGAAGAAATAAGGAGGCGGAAAAAATCCAGCGTAACATTTTCAATGATTTTTACGTTTCAAAAAGAGATACTTGACACAAGTACGTTTAATAAAGAGTGGTGTATACACTCCTAATTGAATGAACATACACAGGTTGAAAACTTACCCCTGATGAAATAGCCTTACATAAGCCCTAATCATAACTTTGCTTTTCTAAAAAGGGGCGTATAGGTATGTTGAAACGGATTCTGTTGTTTATTTCTGTGCTATGTTTTTCCCAAGTGGTAATAGGTCAGCAGACCCTTATTTACAGCAACCCCAATGCTATATTTGATAAGGCAGTTACATTGTTCGACGAGCATAAGTATTCTGCCGCTGCACATCTTTTTGAACAAGTTTCCAATTCCATAAAAGAAGAGCAATCCACCCTCAAGGTTCATTCTGATTATTATACTGCTATTTGCTCCATGTATCTTGACCATGCCGATGCCGAAAGGCAAATGACAGGTTTCATACACAAGCATCCGCAAGCGCCTGAAGTGCATAAAATATATTTTTTGCTGGGCAACTATGAATATGAAAAGCATAAGTATAAAGATGCATTAACCTGGTATGCTAAAGCGGATGTGGACGATCTTGACTCCAAAGAGCTGTCGGAATATTATTACAAAATGGGCTATTGTAATTTTTCAAAAAACCAATTAGATGCGGCTCAACATAATTTTGAATCAGTAACCGACTCCACTTCTACTTATTACCCGCGTGTTCTATATTACTATGGATACATAGCATACGTTCATAAAAAATACCAAACGGCGGTAAATAGTTTTTTCAAGTTGCGCAACGATCCTAATTTTTCCAAAGCGGTACCATATTATATAGCTGAATGTTATTACCTGGAAGGGGATTATTCAAAAGCCATACAATATTGCGTTCCATTACTCGACTCTATTCCGAACAACACACCGTTGCTAAATACTGCTGAAATCAGGAAAATTACGGCAGAGTCATATTATCATATGCAGCAATATAAAGAAGCTATTCCTTACTTTGAGAAATATGCTAAAAAGGGGAGTTTGCTTGGAACAGAAGCGTATGAGTTTGCCTATTGTTATTTTGTAACAGGCCAGTATTCGGAAGCTATTCCCTATTTTCAGAATGCTGCAGTAGCCAATGATTCATTAGCACAAGATGCCTTGTTTCATGTTGGCGAATGTTATTTAAATGAAGGTGAAAAGACCTATGCAGCTAATGCCTTCAATGATGCGTATAAGATGAATTACAACCAGGAATTGAAAGAGAACGCCCTCTTCAATTTTGCCAAAATATCCTACGAAACGTGTAGCGACCCTTTTGATGTAGCTATTAAAGCGCTCTCCCAATATTTGAACGCATACCCTAACTCTTCTCACCGGGATGAGGTGTACAAGTATCTTGTAAATATTTATTCTACTACGCGGAACTACGAAGCAGCGCTCAAATCATTGGCAGAAATAAAAAATTGGGACTCTCATCTGCAGGCTGTTTATCAACGTTTGTGTTATTACCGGGGTGTTGATTTATATAATAATCATCAATATGAACCTGCTATTGATTATTTTGAAAAATCGCTGACCTATAATTATGATGCTAAATTGCATTTGCTGGCATATTATTGGAAAGCAGAGGCTTTTTACCGGGAGAGAAAATATAATGATGCGGCTGCCGCATACAATGACTTTATGAGCCATACTGAATCGTTCAGTACGCCTGAATACAACTTATCGCAATATGGGGCCGGTTACTGCTTTTTCCAAATGAAGGATTACGATAATGCAGGAAATTGGTTCAGGAAATATGTAAATATTGAAACGACCGACAAAAAGAGATTGAGCGATGCCTATAACCGCATTGGCGATTGTTATTTTGTGCAGGAAGATTATGCTTCAGCCATTCCGTTCTACCAAAAGAGTATGGAATTAAGCGCATACGACGGCGATTATGCCAGCTACCAATTGGCACAGGCCTATGGCGTACAGCACCAATTTGATGATGAAGTTAAAACCTTAGAAGCTTTTATGGGTAAATATCCCAAGAGTAGTTATTATTCATCGGCTATGACGCAATTAGCCGGAGCTTACTTATCAGATAACCAACCGAAAAAATCTGCCGAGACCTATCAGCGCGTGGTAACCGATTATCCTTCCGGTCCTGCTACCAATCAAAGTCTCTTACAGTTGGGTATGATATATTACAACCAGGGAGATAATACACAGGCCTTAAATGCATGGAAGCAAGTAGCTGAAAAGGATAAAAACTCCAACGAGGGTAATGAAGCCTTATCACATATAAAGATGCTCTATGTTTCGGAAGGAGATGTGGGCACTATGCAAGAATACTTAGCTAAGTTGGGCGTTACTCTAGGCAGTTCAGCGCTTGATTCCGCTACCTTCTCCGTTATAAAATCAGAATATCTGAAAGAAGATTATACCCGCTTTTTGCCTGAAGCAACCAATTATTTGCAAAAGTTTCCTAATGGACTGTTTGCGGCTGAAACACATTTTTATTTGGCAGAATATTATTACAAGCAAAAGAATAATGATAGCGCTATTGTGAATTACCGCTATGTTCTGAAAGGTCCGAAAACATATTATACTGTTATATCGCTGGTAAGGGCTTCACAAATTGATTTTGCTAAGCAAAATTATACGGAGGCGCTTGGGTATTATAATGAGTTGGGCAACATGTTCCAAGATGAAACCCAAATGATTCTGGAGCGTGTAGGAAAAATGAGATGCTATAATTTCCTCAATAAGGAGGATGGCCTCATCGGGGCTGCCGATACAGTAATTCAAACCCCGCAGATTACAGCCGATGTTCATGCAGAAGCATATTTCCTAAAGGCCAAAGCCCTTATGCAAAAGCAACAATCCGATTCGGCTATGGCTAATTTCAGCCGGGTTGTTAAAATGACCAAGAGCGAAATGGAGGGCGAGTCCAAATACAATATTGCAAGTATTCAATACAACAAAGGCGATTTTTCGGGTTCTGAAAAAACAGTATTTGATTTAGTGAACCAGGAGCCTTCTTATCCTGAGTGGATGGCGAAGGGCTTGGTGGTACTGGCCGATGATTATGTAGCCTTGAAAGATAACTTCCAGGCTAAGCATACACTTAATACGGTGATTGATAATGCCAGTGATACGGCAGTGGTTGGACAGGCAAAGCGCAAATTAAACACGATAATTCAATCGGAACAAAAAGCCATGCAACCTGCTAAACAAGATACGGTATTAATCATGCATTCGGATACTACGGGCATAAAACCAGGCAACAAATGAGATTCTACGCAAACAAACATAGTAGGCTTGGCCAGCTCGCATTTACTGCGATTGTAACGTTGTTTGCAAATTCAGGTATAGTGGCACAGCAAAAAGCTAAAGGAATGGATACCATACAGGTGAATGTAATTACCCGCTACAAGCCTACCATTCACGATGCTGTTAAAATTGATAGCAATCCTGCATCGGCTGATACAATGCACATTTCAAGAAAAGTTAAATATGACGTGGTAAATACCCAGTTCCCTACATCCTATACTCCTCCCCAGATTTCCGCATTACAAATAAAGGATGCTCCACCCGAACGCTTATTCCATTCCTTATTAGATGCCGGCGTAGGAAACTATAATACCTTGTATGCTGAATATTTCTTCAATAGCCTTCGTTCGAACAATATGGACTATGGATTTCATCTGAATCATCTTTCAGCCAGTTATAATACGAATGAATTAAACAGCGGATATGCATTCAATAATATAGATGCTTATGGAGAACGATTCTACAGTCAACATACATTAACTGCGCAATTGGGATTTCAAAACCACAGTTTAAATGATTATGGATATGGCATTAATCCGGATATATTTGGCACGTTCCGCCTATATCCCATACAAGAACGGTTTGATTATACGAATGGTTCTATCGAGTATGCCAGCAGTTATAAGGATTCATCACGCATAGGGCATGACATTAAGTTGAAGTATTACAACTTCAATGATATATATAATGCAACAGAAAATAACGCCAATGCTGATATGAAATTTTTTACCTATTTCAACCAGCAACGTATTGACCTGAGAATACAGAGCAATTATTTTTATAATGTTACTCCGCTTTCTAATCTGACCAATTGGAATGCCTTGTTCAATCCTTATTTTACAACTAACGAAACCCATTGGGATGCTCACTTAGGAGCGAATGTTTATTATAATACCATTGACCAGAAAATAAATATTTATCCTGATTTACTGGCCCGTTATCATATTGTACAGGATGTAGTTATGATTTATGCTGGAATTGACGGCAATGAAACATACAACAGTTATAAAGCTCTTTCAGATGTGAATCCATTTGTACAGGATACCATGAAATTAAATTATACCTATACCAAATACCATGTATTTGGTGGTATTGCCGGAAACATCACCAGGCTGTTGACATATAATATTTCTGTTGCACAATCAATGATAGATAATATGCCGCTCTTCATAACCGACACATTAGAGCCTATACGCAATCATTTTACGGTGGTGTATGATAATGTGAAGGTAACCAATGCACATGTGGATATTGATTATAAATGGAGAAATAAGCTGAGTGTTATACTCGCCGGAGATTATAATATATATACCCCTACCAACCAGTTGAAAGCATGGTATAATCCTGCATTGAAAATAAGCGCTACCGGAAAATATACACTCCAGGATAAATACATTTTTAAAGCAGAATTCTTTGTAGTTGGTTCTCAATATGCCCCTGAAATGACAGATGGCATTATGACCGCTAAAACACTTTCGGGGTACCCTGATCTTAACCTGGGAGTTGAGTATAAATACAATAAAGTATTTACAGCCTTCCTTAACCTTAACAACATTGCTAACGTAGCCTATTATACTTGGGATAACTACGAAATGGAGCGGTTTAACATCCTTATAGGGGTGCGACTCGGGTTCTAAAAACCTTATTGTATTGGTTTACTTTTTTTAACATTAGGGATGTGCTGATTTTTATACCTTTGCCCACCTATAATTATTGTATTTAATGGAATCTATTATAACAAAACATAAGGCTGCTGCTATTAAGGTTTCGGAGATGGCGGAGCATCTCACAGGCTCTGAAATATTGAAGATAGGAGCAGAGGTGAATGCGAAAATAAGGGACGGCCATAAAATTTCCAATTTTACGATTGGAGACTTCAATCCCGAAATATTTCCTATCCCTGCTGAACTGAAGGCTGATATTATAGATGCATACCAACATAATCAAACGAATTATCCGCCCGCTGACGGCATTTTGTCATTAAGACAAGCCGTCTCAAAATTTCTGAAAACCACATTGGCCTTGGATTATTCTGCATCTGATGAAATAATTATTGCCGGCGGTGCCAGGCCAATCATATATTCTGCATACAGGGCATTAGTTGATCTGGGAGATTATGTATTATATCCGCTTCCATCGTGGAACAATAACCACTATGTGCACCAGGTTGGAGCCCACCCGATTGAAATAGAAGCAAAGCCAGAAAAGAACTTTATGTTAACAGCGGATGACATCAAACCTCATATTGGCAAGGTGACTCTTATTTCCCTCTGTTCTCCACAAAATCCGACAGGCACTATGTTTACCCGCGAAGGATTGGAAGACATCTGTAACCTGATGATGGATGAAAATTATCGCCGCGGTCAAACAGGCGAAAAGCCCGTGTATCTATTGTATGACCAAATATATTGTCAACTTGCATTTGGTGAAGCAAAGCATTATAACCCTGTTTCCATACTTCCTGAAATACGTGATTACACGGTATTTGTTGATGGTATTTCGAAGTTTTTAGCAGCTACCGGTGTTCGTGTAGGATGGTCAATGGGTAACAAGAAAGTGATTGAGCGAATGAAATCAATTATTGGCCATGTTGGAGCCTGGGCTCCTAAAGCCGAACAAATTGCCGTGGCAAAATATTTAGAGAACATTCCCCTGGTTAATAATTTCCTGGAAGAATTCAAGGATGATATTTACCAACGATTAATGGGTTTTTATGAAGGATTCTCTGCGTTGAAAAAGGAAGGATTCAATGTAACTGCTATTAAGCCACAAGGTGCAATCTACCTTACCGTAAATTTTGATTTGTCGGGCAAGAAAACAGGTGATGGCACTATTTTGACCGATGGTGAAAGTATTATGCGTTATATACTCAATGAAGCAAGTGTGGCTGTTGTTCCGTTTTATGCATTCGGCGCATCCGAAAACTCGACATGGTTCAGGCTTTCAGTTGGAACCGCACAAATGACTGAAATTGCTGACGTTATTAACCGTTTACGAAAAGCCTTGCAACTACTGAAATAATGAATAAACATCATTACTGCATAATTATGGCAGGAGGCGTAGGCAGCCGCTTTTGGCCTATGAGCCGAACAACGCACCCCAAACAGTTCATCGATATTTTAGGAAAAGGTATTACCTTGATTCAAGAGACCTATCAGCGTTTGGCACCCTTAGTTCCTAAGGAAAACGTGTTTGTGGTAACCCACGAATCATATAAGGAGCTTATAAAAGAACAGATACCTGGTATTCCCGACGACAATATTATTTGTGAGCCTGCACGTAAAAATACGGCCCCCTGTATTGCATATGCATCATATAAAATTGCCATGAAAGACCCTAAGGCTTTAATAGTAGTATCTCCTTCCGACCATCTCATTAAGAAAGACAAGACTTTTGTAAAAGCCATAAAGGCTTGTTACGAAAAAGCAGCTTCGGAAGATTGCCTTATTACTATTGGTATTCGACCTTTATGGCCCGATACAGGCTATGGCTACATTCAATACAAGGAATCGCCTGTAAAAGAAAAAGACCCGAGAATTAAAAAGGTAAAAACATTTACCGAGAAGCCGGATCATGAAATGGCGCAATTCTTTCTTCAGAGCGGCGACTTTTTATGGAATTCCGGAATTTTCGTATGGAGCGTCAGTAGCATTATAAAGGCGCTGGAGGCCCATGCACCTGATATGGCTGAATTATTTAAAGAATGCCAGAAATACTATTATACCAACCAGGAGGCGAAGCATATCGAGAAAATATACAGCCACTGCAAAAACATTTCGATAGACTATGCCGTAATGGAGAAAGCTCCGAATGTATATGTACGTAGCTCTGCTATTGGATGGTCTGACTTAGGCACCTGGGGCTCCTTATACCAGCAATTAGGTAAAGACAAAGAGAAAAATGCCGTGGTGGGCAAAAATGTGCTTTTATTCCAATCGAAGAAATGTATTGTACATGTTCCTAAAAACAAGCTAGTGGTTATTGAAGGGCTTGAAGACTATATTGTAGTTGAATCATCAGATATATTGCTGATATGTAAAAAACAGGACGAGCAACAGATTCGCAATTTTGTGAATGAAGTGAAAGCGCAAAAAGGCGAAAAGTTTATCTAGGGCAGCTTAATTTTCAGCAGTTCGTTAAATAATGTATTTTTGGGGAGTGAATACCTCAAATATAAAATCTTCTCGTATTCAATCCATCGATGCCTTACGCGGGCTAGTGATGATTATTATGGCATTAGACCATACAAGGGACTTTTTTCACTATGATGCCTTTCTTCACGATCCTTTAAACCTGCTTTATTCTCCCGCCGATCTGTTCCTCACCCGCTGGATAACCCATTTTTGTGCCCCCACTTTTATTTTTCTAACAGGGGTATCGGCCTATTTATACGGATTGAAGCATTCGAAGAATGAATTAAGTAAATTTCTTTTCACCCGCGGGCTTTGGCTAGTTTTCCTGGAGATTACTTTTATAGCTTTTGCCTGGTTCTTCAGCTTTAATTTTACACACCCTACACTTATGGTGATATGGGCTATCGGTGTTAGTATGATTTTTCTTGCTTTGATGTGCAGACTGCCTTATAGGGTAATTCTAGCTGCAGGGTTGGCTATTGTTTTTTTGCATAATCTCACCGAAAATGTTCATTTTGCCGAGGGCACTTTTATAAACGATATATGGCTTGTGCTCCATGTTCAGGGACAAATACCTGTCTCTTCGGGGATGAAGATATTTATATTCTACCCGGTGCTTCCCTATTTCGGACTAATTTGCCTTGGCTATGCTTTTGGTAAGCTTTTTAGTCCTGAAACAGATGCCATTAAAAGAAAAAGGGCTTTATTCTGGATAGGGACTGTTTCAGTTATACTATTTATCGTGGTAAGATATTTAAATACTTATGGGGATCCCCATCCCTGGCAATATCAAATAGCGACACGTTACACTGTTCTTTCGTTTATTAATTGCAATAAGTATCCTGTTTCTTTACTGTTTGCCCTTATGACATTGGGGCCTTCTATATTGTTTTTGTATGTTTTTGACGGCATACAGAATAAGTTTACAGGGTTTCTTACTGTTATCGGAAAAGTGCCTATGTTTTATTACATTGTCCATATTTATTTGATTCATACGATAGCCTCTATAACAGAAAATCCCGGTCGAACTCCCTTTCATGTAGCCGGCCGCTTCCATCTTTGGACAGTATATCTTATATGGATAAGCGTGGTACTGGTATTGTATTTTCCCTGTAAATGGTATGGGAAATATAAATCAACACATCCTGAAAAGTGGTGGTTGAGTTATATTTAGGAAGGTAAAATAAGGAGGATAAAGTGTGGATGCATTTCGGCGGAGGCGCCTTCCCCTGAACGGCTACCCCCGCGTACATGCATATAGCTAATTAACCACACATCAAGAACATTTTTCAAACACATGCAGTAAAAACATTAATACTGCATTATTGATGTATAGTTGATTAGACGATGACTGTTTTGCTAACCTTCGCAAAAAATAAAGAAATTTTTAGTGCACCCTTTTTGCAGCAATACCGGCATTTCATTCAACCATAATAATAGGGTAATGTTGCCGTAAAATAGCTTGTTTAGTTTTGAAAAGATAGGAAGTGAATAGAATTATGCTATATTCGCTTAGTAAATTAATAACAACTAACGCCTTAACAAAATGGAAAAACACGAAAACAGCTTAAACTGGTTTGAAATACCTGCAACAGATATTTCAAGAGCACAAAAATTTTATGAAACTATTTTTGGTATTAAGATGGATGCTATGCCTGAAATGATGGGTATGAAAATGGCAAGCTTCCCGTCTGAAATGGGTAATGGAAAGGTTGCAGGAGCTGTTGCTCAGAGCCCCAACCATAAACCCGGCATGGATGGAGCTGTTGTTTACCTCAACGCAAACCCTAGCATTGATGCTGTTATTGGTAAAATAGAGCAGGCAGGTGGTAAAATGATAATGCCTAAAATGCAAATTAGCCCTGAAATTGGTTATATGGCATTCTTTACCGATTCAGAAGGTAACCGTGTAGGCTTACACGCTCAAAACTAAGAACACCCTTATTTATTTTCGAACCATTCTTTGGAGGTGCGGTAAACCGTACCTCTGAAGAATGCTACGGTATTATTGTCCTTTGTGATGATGACATCATAAATTCCAATTTTATTGGTGAGACTTATTTCATTGGCTATTGCTAGGATTATATCTCCCTCTTGCAGCGAGACTGTATGTGATATGGAAGTCTCTATTGAAAGGCTTTTCCTGCCATGGGAGTTAGATGCAAATGCCAGCGCGCTATCAGCAAGTGAAAAGGCAATTCCACCATGTGCAATGGAAAAACCGTTTAGCATTTCCCGCCTTATCTGCATTTTTAACACGCAATGGCCGGGTTCCACTTTTACCCTTTCTATCCCTAACCATTGGCTAAAATGGTCATTGGTAAACATAGTATCTACCACTTTTTCAGCTAATGCTTTTTTATTTTCCATAATTCAGATTAACACTTTTCAATATACGCACCTTGCGTTTTAACACTGTAGCAGTGCAAATGTAGTTGTTCGCATTCGGCTTCCCAATTTTTCAATTTATAATCGGGTACTGACGAATCAAATATAATAGTTTCAACATTAAAAACGTTTTGCAGGTTCTGCATATCAAGGTTATATCCGTTTGAAATAATAATTGAATGCAGTACTATCTTATTCTCAAGCAATGGTACGTCACTATTTTGCCTGATAAGTACAATTTTATAATTATCAAACTGGATAAATTGGTTTTGTATCATTATTCTTCCTGAAAGCATTATGGCATTCGTATCTCTTTTAATAGGGTAATTATTTTTTAGGCCCAGCTTCCACCAATTATATTGTATGTGCCAGGCTATGTCGCTTGAGTCGACTGTAGTGAAAGGCATCACACAATGCTCACCTGAAATAAAGGTGATGGCAGATTTTCCGGGAACATCATAAACAGCTAGCATTTGCTGGTTTAAATGAATGGTTTTTTCTGTGGCACGAATGCCAATAAATAATGCCAATACACATAACCCTGCAATCAGGTACTGATTTTTTCGAAGAAAGAAAAAACCGGTAATGAGTGATAGAACCAAAAATAATAAAATGGCTTCCAAAGAAGAAATACTGATTCCTTTTAGCGTTGAGTAGGGGAGATGTGAAATCTCGTAAACAATCATATGGATTAGGAACAGGCACTTTTTTAGAATCCATGAAACAGCAGTAGAAATAATGGGTACTGGTGAAGTGATGAAGAATAAGATTCCGGTATAAATAACCAAAGCGAGCAATGGAACAACCAATAGATTGCTGATAATAAAATAATTAGGAAACTGGTGAAAGTATTGTAATGACAATGGTAACACGGCTACCTGTGCTGAAACGGATACGCAAACAATTTCCCATATTTTACTGAGTAATATATGTTTAGGAGTAAAGAGTGATAGAAGGGGTTCGTAAAGAATAATTATTCCTGATACAGCCAGGTAAGAGAGCTGAAAGCCTGTGTCGGCAATAGAAAATGGAGAAAACAGCAGGATTAAGAAAGCTGAAATGGCAAGTGTGTTTAGCGGGTGATTATGTTTATCATAGAAACGCCCGACAGTTAAAAAACTGAACATAACGGTGGCTCTTAATACTGGGATTGCTAATCCGGTGAAAATGGCATAAAGCCAAAGTAGAAGTAGGATAACTATCATGCTCATTGCCTTGCTGTATCTGAATTTGGATGGAAAAACAATGATATAGTTAAGAAGAAGAAATAAGATGCCAACATGCAGACCTGCCACGCATATAACATGAACTACTCCGCTATCAATAAAGTTCTGTGTATCTGATTGCGAAAGCTCATCGCGATAGCCCAGAAGAATGGCGGATGCAATATCGGCTTCTGTTCCTCCAATTTTTTGTTGTAAAAGCTGAGTAAGCTTTTTGCGGTTGTTATTGGCAAAACACAGTAGTTTGTTTGAACCGGTTGTAGAGAGGAGTGAATAATTGTTTGGCGATACATGGCAGTAATAATTGATTCCACGTGTTTGCAGAAAACCTTTGTAGTTGAATTCATCAGGGTTTGTGGGTGCTTCAATTGCCTTTAGTTGAGAATAAATAAGTAATACATTGCCATATTGTATCTTTTCTGAAGCAGAATCTTTATGAAAATAAAACAATGCTTCGCCTATAGTTTTTTGCTGTTTCCCGTTTTTAATGATGCCTATAATCTCCCCAGTTGCTTTGTAGGTTTTCTCTTTTTCCTGCGGAATAGAAGTAATGGAGACAACCAAAGTATCCTTGGCTTCTCCTGTTAAATTACCCGCATATAACTTATTTTCCGATGGCGTGCGAAGTAATATGACAGCGTATCCGGTCGTGAACATAAATAGGGCAAGTAAGGCGCCATAAACCCATCGCCGGGAATAGGAAGCTTTATTTTTTTGTGAATTCCATAAAATGAGAAAGAGTAGTAACACTGCTGGGCCATATAAAAACAGGTGATGTGAAGGATAATATAGTTCGGTTATTGTGCCCGCTGCAAAGGCAATTACAATTCGAAGAAACGGTATTTGGTCGAGTTTTACCGTCATAATTCACATTAATATGCCTGCAAAGGCAATGCAGAATAGTTAGTCACCTGTATTCCCTGGTAGTAAAAGTTCAATATTTGTAAATAGGTATATCCAAGCTGACCCATGCGCATGGCGCCTTCCTGGCAAAAGCCCACCCGGTGCCCATTCCCTCTGCCTCTAAGTGTTATTACATTATCTTTTTTTATCACTTTAAAGTAAGTAGAGTGCAGGTTCAAATCCATACGTATATCCTTGAGCGGAATTAAGTAGCCTTTGTCGTAAAGGTACACTCTTTTTTCCTCGGGTATCGAGTCCCAGTAAGCCTCGCCTCGAGTGTCTGTTTTTGTTAAGGCAGATTCTTTTTTATCCAGGTAATTGTTCCAGTCTGGCAGGGTAAAAAGCTTTTCCCAACGTGCATGCAACTGATTCATGCAAAATGTATCTTTTACTGCATGCAGATATGAGAAGCGTCTACCCCACACATCTTCGGAATTGAGTGTATATCCCCCACAGTTAGAGAAGTAAGCCGCATCAATCAGGTGTTTTAAGCTGTCAGCAATCACCAGGCCTTTTGTGCTTTCTACGGCCTCTGTAATTGCAGGAATATCTCCCATTCCTTTATATACCTGGCAATGCACAGCATCGCATAATTCATAATATTCTCCCAGATGCTTCGCCAAGTTATTGAGGGCATATGTACGGCAGATGATGGCTTGCGCCTTATAGAATTCTGTAGATTTATTATATCCACCTTCGCATTCCACAACGCCTGCAATATAGTGCTCTAATTCTACCATGTTAATCATCTTCAGGTATCCTCCTGTATTAGATATCTGGATATTATCATTATAGAGTCGTATGGTCCTTTCAAGAGATATTTTTATATTAAAACTGCAATCGGGTCTGCATTCCTTTAATTGGATAGAATTGAATTTACCAAGTTCTCCTTTAAGGCTTCTCAATACAAGTAAGCTGTCTTTGTCCTTTATCTCGAATACATTGGCAGTTGTTATGGTATCGATTAACTTACCATCTGCAATTAGCAGGTAGCTACCAGATTGAGGTGCCAGTAATATGTTTTTTATGCTATCTGATTCATAAATACGCACACTTATATTGATAGAAAACAGGTAAAAAGGCAGTAGAATAAAAAGCACCGGTAACAACAGCTTTTTCATACAGATATATGTCCCGGTTTAGTAGTGTGAAGAAACTCCGAAATTGATTTTGCTGCTCTTCCAGAAGCGCCGGGTCCGCCTAATTTCTCATCCATAGAGCGGTAGTCGCTTAATATCTTTTCCCGGTATGACGGATCCTCCATCAATTTTTTTAATTCTTCCGAAAGATTTTCCACCGTTAAATCATGTTGTATAAGCTCTTTCACCACCTCTTTTTCCATAACCAAATTAACTATACCAATATATTTCAATTTTTTTCCAATCAGTTGTTTGGCTAAATGATAGGATATGGTTCCAGTAAGGCCTTTGGCGCGATAACAAATAACTTCGGGAACATTCCATAAGGCTGTTTCCATGGTTGCTGTACCCGATGTAACCAACGCTGCTGAGGAGTGGGAAAGCAATTCGTATGTTTTGCCGTATACAATACTGATGTTGGAATGATGCAAATAATGTTGATACCATTCTTTATGGGCAGATGGGGCTCCGGCAATAATAAACTGCCATTTTGGAAAACGTAACGCCGTTTCACTCATTACAGGAAGCATGTTTTCAATTTCCTGGTGGCGGCTTCCGGGAAGCAAGGCTATAATTGGTGTATCTGGTAAGCTATTTTCTTTTCGGAAATCGGTTAGAGAAGAGTAGGGGGAGTTAGTAATAGCGTCCAACAGTGGGTGCCCTACAAATTCTACATCGTAGTTGTATTTTTTGTAGAAATCCTTTTCAAAAGGGAATATGACCAGCATTTTATCCACTACTTCTTTTATCAAATGTACCCGCGACGATTTCCATGCCCAGACCTGGGGGGAAATATAATACACTACTTTCAGTCCAGCTTTTTTGGCGAATTTTGCAATTCGCAGGTTAAAGCCCGGGTAATCTACAAGGATAAGAACATCGGGTTTAAAGGCAAGTATGTCACTTTTGCAAAAGTTAATATTTTTAAGTATTTCAGGAAGGTGTTGTATAACCTCGGCAAAGCCCATAAAGGCAAGGTCGCGGTAATGTTTTACAAGGTGAACGCCCTGCTGCTGCATCATATCTCCGCCCCAGCCTCGTATTTCTGCAGCGGTGTCATTTAGCTTCAGGTTTTTAACAAGATTGGAGGCATGAAGGTCGCCGGATGCTTCACCGGCAATAATGTAGTATTTCATGCTTAAATCAGTTTCATAATACAGACATAAATGGCAAACACAAAAGTGGCTTGTAATACTCCCCTGGCTGATCTGTCGCGGTCAGTCCATATAAATATGAAAAATACCAACAAGTTAGGAACTACACATAAGCTCAGTATGGGAATAAAAGTTCCGCCATCATACAGGTAGCGGATAAAGGCCGGAAAATACATTCCCCTATAACGAATAAGATAATACAGAAGAAATGCGATTATAGGTACGAACAACCCTGTTATGGTGCCCAAGGCAACCGAGTCATATTTGTCGTCTATTCTGTACTTCACGCTTTTTTCATCAGCTTTTAACTGAATTGCAAAAATACAAGAAAACTTGGGCTTCCGTGCTATTAAAGTTTTTAAGACCTTTGTACGTCTATAAACCAATGCGTAAAATAATGGCACTAGACAGTAAGGTAGTTTTCGGATTCACAATATTCTTCCTGGTGCTATTCCTGATTGATTTGTATGTATTCAGAGGAGTTAAGACTATTTTTTCCACCTCATCATTCCCGGTAAAGCGAACTGCCACATGGCTCTATTGGGTAGTTAACCTGGCATTTATAGCTTGCGTTATATATACTATCTCAACTGTTTCGTTTTCTGCCAGGCACACGTCGTTTATTGTTCAATTTGTAGCTGCTGCCTTTGTGCTTTTGTATGTACCTAAGCTTATATTTTCACTTTTTCTCCTGGGCGAAGATGTGTATCGGCTTCTCAGGGCAATGGGAGTAGGGGTATATAAGTTTGCGTCAAAGACTGATTCTCCTATTGAATTTTTTGAATCGAGGAGACGCTTTATCAGCCAGTTTGCCACGGTTGTTGCAGGCATTCCTTTCGTTTCGATTATATATGGAGTTATTAAGGGAAAATATAATTTTAAAATACACCGGGTTGAAGTAGCTTTTGAAAACTTGCCTAAGGAATTTGACGGATTTAAAATTACCCAAATATCCGATATTCATTCAGGTAGTTTCGATAACCCGGAACCGGTGAAACATGCGGTGAATTTGGTTAATCAACAAGGCTCTGATGTTATTTTCTTTACCGGCGACTTGGTAAATAATATTTCCGATGAAATGGACCCATGGGTAGACGTATTCAAAGTGCTGAAGGCTCCTATGGGCGTATATTCCATTTTTGGCAATCATGATTATGGCGATTATGCACGCTGGTATAACGAAGAACAAAAAAAAGCCAACCTGCAAAAACTGGTAGATATACACGGGCGGCTGGGTTTCCATTTAATGCGCAATGAAAATCTGAAACTTCAACGCAACGGTGAATATATTGATTTGATTGGTGTTGAAAATTGGGGTAAAGGTGGCTTCAGTAAATATGGCGACCTGGATAAGGCTTTAGTTGGAACAAACCCCGATTCTTTTAAAATATTATTATCGCACGACCCTTCGCACTGGGAGGAAAAAGTGATGAATGTAACCGACAAGCATATCCCACTCACTTTTGCAGGGCACACGCATGGTATGCAGTTTGGCATTGAAGTACCCGGCATTAAATTTTCGCCCATACAGTTCCGTTATAAAAGATGGGGCGGTTTGTATGAAGAAAATAACCGCTACCTCTATGTAAACCGGGGATTAGGATTTATTGGATTCCCGGGCAGGGTAGGCATTTGGCCTGAAATTACCGTATTCACCCTGCGCTGTTCGTAAGCGATTTATCTTTTTTGCTGAATAGTTTAACGTATCCGTATGCTGCAGCTACGCAAATAAACGGTATTACGGGTAGCTTGTAACGGTAGCTCCCTAATACCCCCGCAATAGCCCATAAGTACCCTACAGTCAATACGAGCAGAATAATAAACATGAATTGCTTATCTATATAAAGTTTCATTATTCCATAAGCAGTTCCCCCATACTCAACGAGCATAATGAGCAGAATTAATATGCCTAACAGGGTCTCTCTTTTATCTTTTTTAAAGTTTGACAATACACGCTGCGAGTTCATTACTGCAAATTGCTGAGAATCGTCCTTATCATTTGCCCAGCCCAATGTTCTTGCAAGGCTATGATTGCCAATTGAAAGATACATGTTTCTCCCACCTTCCAGGTGACTGATGAAGAAGGGTAATTTGTGAGATGATATATATGAAATAGCAAGTTGTTTGTAGATTGCAGATTGGTTAAAAATATCTTTCTCAGTTTTAAATCCTGCCGAGTCAGCCTCCCGTTGAAACTTTACCCTGATGGAGTCAAGATTATTGTGCGATACCCTTTGTTCGGAAAGACTTGAATAGTAGAAGAGGAGGTCGTTGCCTCCTTGGGTAGTCATTTGCCAGTGGCCGTAATCTACGCGATTGCGGATAAGCCATATTGAAGTAATGCCTCCACATAGCAAGGCAAAGAGAAGAACCATTTTGATGCTCCATACCTTGGGCTGAGCGGAAAAGAAAAGAATGATTATCAATAACACACCCGGATATAACAAAACAATGGGCTTCGTTAAACAAGCCAATCCTGATAAAATGCCTCCATAGGCAAAATGTTGCCAGCGGTAATTTTTCATTCCTTTGAGGAAATGATAAACAGCAGGCAGAAAGAATATGAGGAGCAAGGTATCCGTAAGCAATTCATTGGCTACAAAAATGGAATGAATGTCTATAGCAACAAGAAGAGTGGATAATTTTGCGATCGCTTCATTATTAAAGAGCAGGAGAGCTATTTTAAAACAAAAGATAAGGATGATACTACTTAACAGAATTTGGACCAATATCGCCATAAAAGGCTTTATTCCGAAAATAAAGTAAATAGCTGCCATGAATAATGGATAGCCCGGTTCCCTATAGCTGTCGGGATGAAGAAAAAGATACCCGGTAAGTCTGTAATCGGAAAAATGAGCCGGAGTAATGGTATCAACGGGCGATGAAAAAGTATGATATTTCAATAAGTTTTCGGCTATTGCTTCATATTGCCATGAATCACTCACTACAATCCTGTTTTTTTCTACATTTTTATTCCAGGGAGATATATAGCAAAACAAGGCCAGTT
>Ga0206805_1090_pt1 | contig 17737 bp, 17 predicted proteins | sample Alteio_BWOrgCont_59_FD_152890 | JGI IMG/M metagenome (GOLD analysis project Ga0206805, IMG submission 152890) | Enriched cells from forest soil in Barre Woods Harvard Forest LTER site, Petersham, Massachusetts, United States -... | ecosystem: Environmental > Terrestrial > Soil > Temperate forest >... | reverse complement strand
GGACGATGAGGAACATGGCGAGCAGGAAGCCGAAGTCGCCGACGCGGTTGACAATGAAGGCTTTTTTGCCGGCGTTGGCGGCGGAGTCCTTCTTGAAGTAGAAGCCGACGAGGAGGTAGGAGGCGAGACCGACGCCCTCCCACCCTACAAAGAGCAGGAGGAAGTTGCTCGCGAGGACAAGGACGGACATGAAGAACATGAAGAGATTGAGGTAGGCGAAGAAGCGCCAGTAGCCGTCTTCGTGCGCCATGTAGCCAGCGGAGTAAAGGTGGATGAGGAAGCCGACGCCGGTGACGACACCGAGCATGATGAGGGTGAGATGGTCGACAGAGAAGGCGAAGTCGATGTGGAGGCCGGTGATGGCGATCCAGGGCTGGCTGACGATTTCGATGGCATCGGGGGCGCCGGCGGTCTTCATGGCGATCCAGAGCCAGGCGACGATGGCGGCGGGAATCGCTGTGGAGATAAGGGCTACGGCGGTAACGAGGGAGCGCGGAAATTTGCGGCCGAGGGTTCCGTTGACGAGGAAGCCTGCGAAGGGAAGCAGCGGGATGAGCCAGAGCAGATTTGTGTTGAACATTGTTTCTAGCAGCTAGCCCTTCATGAGATTGATCTGATCGACGTTGAGTGTCTGGCGCGTGCGGAAGATGGAGATGATGATGGCGAGGCCGACGGCGGCCTCGGCTGCGGCGACGACCATCACGAAGAAGACGAAGATTTGACCGGAGACCTGGTGCCACATGTGCGAGAAGGCGACGAAGGTGAGGTTGACGGCGTTGAGCATAAGCTCGATCGACATGAAGATGGTGATGACGTTGCGCTTGATAAGGAAGGCTGCGACGCCGATGGAGAAGAGCAGGGCAGCGAGGATGAGATAGGCGGCGATGGGGACCTGAGCTGACATGAGCTATTGTTCCTTTCGCGCGAGCACGACGGCTCCGAGGATGGCGACCAGGATCAGGACGGAGGTGACTTCGAAGGGAAGCAGAAGTTTGGTGAAGAGGAGGGTGCTGATCTCGGAGATGTTGCTGGTGAGGGAGTTGAGATAGCCGCCCACGTTGGCGGATTTGAAGGCGTGGCGCTCGGAGAGGAAGACGAAGCTGAGTAGACAGAAGATGGCCGCTGCGCCGGGGAAGCCGACGATGTAAGCGGCACGGCTGCCAGTGGTTCGTTCTTCTTCGCCTGCATTGAGCAGCATGATGACGAAGACGAAGAAGACCATGATGGCGCCGGAGTAGACGATGACCTGGGCGGCAGCGAGGAATTCGGCTCCGAGGGACCAGTAGAGGACTGCGAGCGACATCATGACGACGACCAGCGAAAGAGCGCTGTTGATAGGGTGACGCTGCAGGAGGAGATTTAAGGCTCCTGCTACGGCCAGCACGCCAAAGATGAGAAAGATTGCCAGTTGCATGATGTTCCGCGATTCCCTTTTTGAATCTTTTGAATCTCTTGAGACGCTTGAAACAGAGCAGAGGCCGGATTTCGATTAACGTTGGCTATCTGCTGATTGTAGAACAACTTGTTCCGTGTTCTTGACAACTAACTGCGTAGAGCGATGACGAGACTGGTGATGATGATGTTGACCATGGCGACGGGCAGAAGAAACTTCCAGCCGAAGCTCATGAGTTGGTCGTAACGGAAGCGGGGCAGTGTACCACGCACCCAAATGAAGAGGAGTAGGAAAGCCAGGACTTTGAGGACGAACCAGAGGATGGGAAAGATGGCGGTGAGAATTGGGCCGCCAAAGTCGGCGGGGAGGAGATGGCCGAGGGGGCTGGAGGCTCCGCCAAAGAAGAGCAGGGAGGCGACGCAGCTTACGGTGATCATGTTGGCGTACTCGGCCATGAAGAACATGGCGAACTTCATGGAGGAGTACTCGGTATGGTAGCCGGCGACGAGCTCGGATTCGGCTTCGGGGAGGTCGAAGGGGGCGCGGTTGGTCTCGGCGTAGGCGGCCATGATGTAGACGAAGAAAGCGACGAACTGGAAGCCGCCGAAGAAGTTCCAGCTAAGCAGGCCGTGGGCGGACTGGCTGTTGACAATATCGCGGAGTGAGAGAGATTGGGCGCGGAGGACTACGCCGACGAGCGAGAGACCGAGGGCCAGCTCGTAGCTGATCATCTGCGAGGTGGCGCGGAGGCTGCCGAGCAGGGCGAACTTGTTGTTCGACGACCAGCCGGAGAGGGCGATGCCGTAGACGCCGATGGAGGTGATGCCGAGGATAACGAGGAGGCCGATATTGAGGTCGGCGATATTGAACATCTCGACGCCCTTGACGGTTTGCATGCCTCCGAAGGGCACGACCGAGATGGAGACAAGCGCGCATGCCAGCGCGATGATAGGCGCGAGAATGAAGAGTGGGCGCTCGGAGGCGATGGGCATGAGGTCTTCCTTGAGGAAGAGCTTGATGCCGTCGGCCATTGGTTGCATCAGGCCGAAGGGTCCGACGCGGGAGGGCCCCCAGCGGTTCTGGATGCGGCCAAGAACCTTGCGCTCGATCAGCACAGTGTAGGCGACCGACATCAGCGTGATGACGAGAACGACCACGACCTTGAGGATGCTGAGCAGAAAGAATGTCTGAAATTCTGTGAGATGCATAGTGTTTAGCTTTCAGCTCTGAGTTGCGGGCTCTGTGGTTTTGACTGCTGGCTACCTTTACGTATAGCTTCTCTAGTCGGCTGCGGTTTTGATCTGGGTGAGCCCGGTGGGTGGGCGGAGGCTCTCGTTGTGCTGCAGGTCGGAGAGCATGGCGGAGTAGCGGCCTAGCGTGCCCGAGGTGAAGAGACTGTCGTTTGCGGGCAGGACGAGGTCGCGGCGGGTTCCGATCTGGACAAGAGGGGCAGACGCGGCGAGTTGCAGGTGCTGGTCGTTGCCGCTGAGGAGTTGCAGGCGGAGCAGGTTGTAGCCAGGGACGAGGCGCTGAATCTCGTCGAGGATGGCGAAGGGATCGAAGGGGCTTAGTTTGGGTTCGAGGTGGTTCGCGGTGAGCCAGACGGCGTGACGGTCGGCCTCGCCAGAATGCGCGCCGCGCGACTGACCCATGTCGGCTCGGGTTCCTTTGCCGAAGGGGACGAGAGCCTGCATGTTCGCGCCCATCTTGTCGGCGATGCGGACGATCATCTCGAAGTCGGTGCGGACGCCGGCGCGGTCGCCGGCCTTGTTGACGAGCTGGAGGTCGCCGTAGCTGTTGGTGACGGAGCCGGATTTTTCGTAGAGGTTCGCGGCGGGGAGGATGACGTCGGCGAGGGCTGCGGTCTCGGTGAGGAACATGTCCTGCAAGACGACGAAGGTGTCTTTGAGGGAGTCGGAATCGACGCTGTAACGGCTGACTGGGTTGGAGCCGACGATGTAGAGGGCGGAGAGTTCACCTTTACCAGCGGCTTCGAACATTTCGAGCATGTCGAGACCTGGTGCGGTGGGGGTGTTGTACTCGGCGAAGTTGGTGTTGCTGGCGAGTGGGGTGTAGCCCGGGAGCAGGTCGGGGAGCAGGCCCATGTCGGCTGCGCCGCGGGAATTGGCGTAGTCGGAGATGAGAGCGAACTTCCGGTTGGGAAGCGTTTTGCCGAATGCGAGAAGGCGCTTGAGGTCGGCGCCGCGGAACTCGGAGCCCAGAAGAACGAGAAGGCTCTCTTCCGCGCGAACCGCGTTTCGGAAGTTATGAAACGACGCTGCGTCCGCTCCGGCATGCGTGAGGGCATCCACTGCGGTGTCATCCCCAGCGAGGAAGCTGGCTAGTGCGCCGTAGCTAAATGGAGCGATGTGAGCGAAGTTCTTGGCCTGGCGGCGGAGCTTGATCTCTGCTGAGTTGGCGATGTACAGGCGTGCACGATTATTGCTGACGTTGGTGCGGATGTTCCACGCAGTGCCCGGGGCCTGGATGGTGGGGTCGCCGCCGAGGATCATAATGGCTGGGGCGGTGTGGGTGTCACGGAGCGAGGCGGTCCGATCGATGGTTCCAGCGAGAGCCTGGGCGAAGGCGACATAGTCCGCGGTGCGGTGGTGGTCGATGTTGTTGGTGCCGAGGACGGTGCGGGCGAACTTCTGCAGGAGGTAGTTCTCTTCGTTGGTGGTGCGGTTGGATCCAATAACGCCGATGGATTTGCCGCCTCGGTTGTCGCGGAGCTCGCGGAACTTTTTGCCCACGTAGTCGAAGGCGACTTCCCAGCTTACGGGCTTTAGCTCGCCGTTGGGCTGGCGAACGAGCGGCTGGGTGATGCGGTCGGTATTGTTGGCGAAGTCGAAGGCATAGCGGCCTTTATTGCACAGAAAATCGCCGTTGATGCCGGACTTGTCGCGGTTGTCACCACGGACGATATCGGAGCCGTCGGAGGTGCTGCGGACGCCGAGGGTGGTCTTGCAGCCGTCACCACAGTGGGTACAGACGGTGGAAACGTGGTTCATCTCCCACGGGCGGGTCTTGTATCTATAAGTGCCTGAGGTAAGGGCTCCCACGGGACAGGTGTCGATGCACATGCCGCACTGCTCGCAGTCGACGTGGGCGAGGTCGTCGGGTGACATCTGCGCGGGGACGTTGGGCGCGATGACGGACGAGCTGCCGCGGTTTTGAATGCCGAGCGCGAAGACGTCCATGCCTTCGCCGCACATGCGGACGCAGCGATAGCAGAGGATGCAGCGGGGGCGGTCGAAGTAGACGACGGGGGACCACTTCTGCTCTTCGCGGTGGTTCTTGGGTTCGGCATAGAAACTGTCGGCCGCGCCGTACTTGAAGGTCATGTCCTGCAGCTCGCACTCACCGCCAGCGTCGCAGACGGGGCAGTCGAGGGGGTGGTTGCCGAGGAGGAGTTGCAGCGTGGCCTTGCGCGCCTGGGCGATCTCGGGGGTCTCGGTCTGGACGACCATACCTTCAGCAACAGGCGTAGTGCAGGCGGTCTGGAGCTTGGGCATCTTCTCAATGCGGACGACGCACATGCGGCAGGCTGCCTGAAGCGAGAGGCCGGGGTAGTAACAGAAGGCGGGAATCTCGATGCCGGCGGTCTTGCAGGCTTCGATCAGCAGCGTGCCTGCGGGGGCGGTGATTTTGTTGCCGTCTACGCTAAAGGTTACGTCTGGCATTAATGTGCTCCGACCAGCTGTTCTACGGTGATGATGGGGGTTCCGGCTTTGTTGCCTTCGATATAGTCTTCGAACTCTTTGCGGAATTTTTTTACGAAGCCGAGTGTGGGCATGGCGGCTGCGTCGCCGAGCGGGCAGAAGGTGCGGCCCATCATGTTGTCGGCGAGGTATTGAATGTTGTCGACGTCCTTTTTGCTGCCGCCGCCGTTGTAGACGCGGGTGAGGGTTTTCTTGATCCAGTCCGTGCCTTCGCGGCAGGGGATGCACCAACCGCAGGACTCGTGCTGATAGAAGGCGATGGTGCGGAGGGCGAACTCGACGATGGAGACGCTCTCGTCGAGCACCACAATTCCTCCCGAGCCGAGCATGGTGCCCGCCTTGCCCATCTGGTCGAAGTCGAGGCCGACGTCGATCTCGTCCGCGGTGAGGACGGGGCAGGAGCTACCGCCGGGAACGACGGCTTTGAGTTTTTTGCCGTCCTTGATGCCGCCAGCTACGTCATAGATTGCTTTGCGGAGCGAGTAGCCCATGGGGAGCTCGTAGACGCCGGGGCGTTCGACGTGGCCGCTGATGCCGAAGAGGCGGGTGCCACCATTGCGTTCGCTACCGAGCTTGGCGTAGGTTTCGCCGCCCATGAGCAGGATGTGCGGGGCGTTGGCGATGGTCTCGGCGTTATTGATGACGGTGGGGCCGCCGTAGAGGCCGACGACGGCGGGGAAGGGAGGTTTGATGCGGGGGACGCCGCGCTTGCCTTCGAGGGATTCCATGAGGGCGGACTCTTCGCCGACCTCGTAGGCTCCGGCGCCGGTCTGGGTGATGATGTCGAAGTCGACGCCCTCTTTGCCAAAGATGTTTTTGCCGAGGAAGCCTTTTGCGTAGGCGTCGGCGACGGCTTTTTCGACGATCTTGAGGAGGTAGCGATACTCGCCGCGCAGGTAGATGAAGCCAACCTTGGAGCCGATGGCGAGACCGGCGATCATGGTGCCTTCGATGACGGCGTGGGGATCGTGCAGGAAGATGACGTGGTCTTTGCAGGTGCCGGGTTCGGACTCGTCGCCGTTGACCAGGACGTACTTTGGTTTTTCGGACTGCTTGGGAACGAAGGACCACTTCATACCGGTGGGGAATCCTGCGCCGCCACGACCGCGCAGGCCGCTGGCCTTCATGGTGTTGATGATCCACTCGGGACCTTCGGCGATGGCTTGCTGGACGGCCTTGTAGCCATCGAGCTCGATGTACTTTTCGATATTGGCTGCGCCCATGCCGAAGCGGCGGGAGACCACTTTTACTTCATCGGGATGGGAGACTAGGGTTGGCATTATTTTTCGTCCTTTCCCTGGCCGTCGCGGTACATCTGGAAGAGAACGTCGACCTTTTCGGGAGTGAGGTCGTCGTGGAAGTCGTAGTTGATCTGGATGGCCGGGGCCCAGCAGCAGGCTCCGATGCACTCGACCTCTTCGAGCGAGAAGACGCCGTCTTTGGTGGTCTCTTTGTGGCCGATGCCTAGCTTGTGCTTGCAGTGGTCGAGGATCTCATAGCCGCCGCGCAGCATGCAGGAGATGTTAGTGCAGACCTGCACGTTATATTTGCCTGCAGGCTTGGTGCGGAGCATGGAGTAGTACGAAAGCACGTTGCGTACGTCCAACTCGAGTATGTCAATGCGCTGGGCTATTTCTCTAACAACCTCGTCAGAGACAAAGCCGATTTCGTCCTGCGCGTAGAGCAGCATGGGGACGAGCGCGGAGCGCTTGAGCGGGTAGATGGTGACGAGATGGTCGAAGCGGGCGGCCGTCTCGGGCGAAAAAATTGTGTTGGCGATTTCACTCACTCTGCATCATCTCCCGCGCCAGCCTTTCGGCGGTTAGATCCATCTCTTCGGTGATCCCATTCAGTTTAACCGTTCCATCTTCCTGAAGGCTGAAGGCGGATTGGTTACCGTTACTGTCTTCCAAACTCTCGTGCGTGAAGCGAAGCCAACGGCTGGCTACGCGTAAGGTGATTTCGTCTGCGCCTACTTCGACTACTGCGTGATGCTTGCTGTTGAGTCCGTGGGCGGCTGCGTAAGAGCGAAGCAGGGAAGCCCAGGAGGTCCAGAGTTCGGTGTGGAGCTGTGCGTTCAACCTTCCGTCACTTAGTCTTCCGAATCCAGGCGCGAGAAGAAACCGAACCAAAAGCACTTGCAATTATTGTCATGGTCGCCATGGCGCCGAAGTGTTGCCCGAGCAAACTATGTCTCCAAAACGCAGCGACCAATATCATTGGCATCAGCAAAACGAAGCTAAGTAGGATCTTTACGCTCTGTTGCTTTGAGGTTAGAGGCTCGAACGCAGTGATCATCGGTCGATCTCCCCGAGGACGATATCGATAGAGCCGATGACGGCGACGACGTCGGCGAGGAGGCGGCCTTTGCACATGGTTTCGAGGGCTTGCAGTGTGGCGAAGCCGGGGTTGCGCATGTGGACGCGGTAGGGTTTGGCGGTGCCATCGGAGACGACGTAGTAGTTCATCATGCCGTGCGGGGCTTCTACGGAGCTGGTTGCCTCGCCGGCTGGTACGCCGAAGCCTTCGGTGACGATCTTGAAGTGATGGATTAAGGATTCCATCTGGGTCTTCATCTGTTCGCGGTTGGGGAGAATGATCTTCGGTGCGTCGGCGACGATGCTGCCTTCGGGAAGGCCATCGAGGGCTTGCAGGCAGATTTTGACCGACTCGCGGAACTCCTGCATGCGGACGATGTAGCGAGCCCATACGTCGCCTACGTTCGAGGTGGGGACGTTGAACTGGAATTTTTCGTAGCCGGAGTACGGCATGTCGCGGCGGACGTCGAAGTCGACGCCAGAGGCGCGCAGCGGGGGGCCGGTGACGCCGAGGGCGATGGCGTCTTCGGGAGAGAGGTAGCCTACGCCTTTGAGGCGGTTCATCCAGATGGGGTTGGTCTGGAGCAGGCCTTCGTACTCGTCAATGTGTGCCGGAAAGTCTTTAAGGAAGGTGCGGATTTTGTCGTATATGTCGCGTGGCGGTTCGAGGCTGAGGCCGCCGATGCGGACGTAGCTGGTCATCATGCGCTGGCCGGCTACGGCTTCGAAGATGCGCAGCAACTGTTCGCGCTCGCGGAAACAATAGAGGAAGACGGTGAGCGCGCCGATGTCCATGGCATGGGTGCCTAGCCAGACGAGGTGCGACTGGATGCGGGTGAGTTCGTTGAAGAGGACGCGAAGGTACTGCGCGCGTTCGGGGATTTCGAGGCCAAGCAACTTCTCCACTGCGAGACAGTAGGCGAGGTTGTTGGTCATGGGGCAGAGATAGTCGATGCGGTCGGTGAGGGGGACGACCTGCTGGTAGAACTTGGCCTCGCAGGTCTTCTCGATGCCGGTGTGGAGGTAGCCGATATCCGGGGCCAGCCCGACGATGGTTTCGCCGTCCACCTCGATAACAAGGCGGAGTACGCCATGGGTGGAGGGGTGCTGCGGACCCATGTTGATGATCATGGTCTGGTCCTGCGGCGGCTCGTTCTGGCGATTGCGGGCGGAGTTGGCGACTAAATCATCGATGCCGGGATCGATTGCGGCGGTGTCGGTGAGTTCTTCAACGGGGGATGCCATTAGCGGTAACCCTCCACGGGGTAGTCCTTGCGCAGGGGATGCCCTTTCCAGTCTTCCGGCATCATGATGCGCGTGAGGTTGGGATGGCCGCCGATATGAACGCCGAAGAGATCGAAGACCTCGCGCTCGTAAAAGTTTGCGGATGGCCAGACTGAAGTGATGCTGTCGATGGCGGCATTGCCGCTATCAAGAAGCGCGATGAGGCGGAGGCGCTCCTTAAACCTGTGGGAGAGGATGTGATAGGTGATCTGAAAGCGCGGCTCGGATGGATACCAGTCGACGGCGGTGACGTCTTCGAGGAAGTTGTACCCAGCCTGCTGGACTGCTTTTGCGGCAGCGACGATGTTCTCGCGGGCGACAGTAATGGTCAGCTCGGCACGGTCGTATTTTGCATCGGTGGCGAGATCAGCTAATGCCTTGACGGCGGCGTTGTCAGGATGCGCCTCGAAGACGGCTTGTTTGCCTTTGATCGCGGAGGAAGGATCGTACATTAGAGATCTCCCTTATCGTTCGCCCAGTTCAGAATACCTTTCTTCCAGACGTAGAAGAGGCCGACGCCGACAAAGCCGAGATAGACGAGCATCTCGTAGAAGCCGAACATGCGCGAGCCGGTGATGGCGGGCAGGCGGCGGAAGATGACGGCCCAGGGAAGCATAAAGACGGCTTCCACATCGAAGAGAATAAAGAGCATCGCGACCATGTAGAAGCGGACCGTGAAGCGGCCACGGGCATCGCCGATGGGGTCCATGCCGCACTCATAGGCGCTGGCCTTGGTACGTGAATTTTTGTGTCTGCCGATGAGGAAGGAGGCCCCCACCATGCCACAGGCGAGTCCGAGGGCTACTAGGACCTGAAGCACGAGTGGAAGATAGTTCCAAATGTATGGGTAACTGTGCATGGCCATCTTCGACTCTAAGATTGCGGCTGGCAAGTGTCAAGCGAACGCCAGATTGGCTGGCGACTATTGAAGTAACGCTGCGTACATATTTATGAGTATGTTACCGAATGACGCTGCGATGAGGCCGCCAATGGCGAGAAAGCTGCCAAAAGGGAGTTTGGAGGCAGCTCCTGCTTTGCCGCGTATTAGTAGAAAGATGCCGTATGCGGTTGCGATGAGAATTCCAAGGAAGAGCGCGAGGATCGAGGGCCAGAAACCAAGGAAGGATGCGATCATAGCAAGCAGTTTAACGTCGCCCAGGCCCATGCCCTCGCGATGGCGGAGTGCCTTGTAGAGCCAGCGGATGAACAACAGGATCAGTGCGGTTCCGCAGATGGCGGCGATACGACCCATGATGAGAGCTTCGGGGCCGGTGAAGAAGAGGTTGCCGTGGTCGGTGACACCGCCGGGACTGGTCAGGGTGATGTGGTGGTTGCTGAGAACGACTTGATCCTCGGTGGGGCCGAGGAAGGCGGCGCGGATGAAGACGAGGAAGAGGCCGATGGCGATGCCGGTGAGGGTGAAGGCGTCGGGGAGGAGCAGGGTTTGCCAATCCATGACCATCAGGCCGATGAGAAGGAAGCCAAGGATGGCGATGCCTAAACCAACCAGGATGAGAGCGATGTGCCATTCCGTCGAGAGTGAAACGTTAGGCGATGAGGAATCCAGGCAGCGGAAGACGACGACTGCGAACCATAGCCCTACCGCTAGCTCGACGAGTGGATAGCGCCAGGGGATTGTTTGTTGGCAGCTTCGGCAGCGGCCTCGCAGGAGAAGGAAGCTGAGAAGCGGAATATTGTCGTACCAGCGGATGGGTGCTCCGCACTGCGGGCAGCGCGAACGAGGCGTTACGACTGATTCATGTTTCGGGAGTCGTGCGATGCAGACATTGAGGAAGCTACCGAAGATAAGGCCGAGGATGAAGGCCAGGGCCTCGTATAGTACGGGGGAGATCACAACAGAAGTATACGGTGCGGCTTAGAGAGGGTTGTCCTGCCGGACGAACCTCCTGCGCGGAGGGCGGTCACTTCGTGACTTGTGTACCTTGTCTGGGCGAGTGAAGCGCGTTGGGCCTCGCGTTGCTCGGCGCAGGCTGATCCCGACCGTCGCGGACCTCAGAGGGTGACGTTGCCCAGACCGGTATATACGCCCGAAGTGGCCGCTCGTCGCGCAGGCGGTTCGTCCGACCGGACAGATTTCTAGAAGTCGACGTGCATGCGAACTGATTCGAACAATACGGGGCCGCGGTCCTGGTTGTAACCGGGGTGGTCGATGAATTGCAGATCGAGCGCGTAGTAGATGCCGCGCCAGGCGTGAACATTGTAATAGCTTTCGATGATATCTTCGCGGGCATAGTTCAGCTTGCCATCGCCGAGTAGAAAGCCAAGGCCGCCCAGCTTCAGGTACTCTTGATGGTCGCTTTTGATGGCGTTGGTGACGAAGGTGAGACCGATCTTGTCGTTGGGGCGCGACCAGGCACGGCCCGAGCAGTCGCCACCGAACGCCATCGTTTGATCGACCTCGGTGTAGGCGAAGGATTCGTGCTGGCCCTCGTTCCAGCCGAGGCGGGAGAAGACGCGAATATTATCGGTTAGCTCCTGCTCTGCGTTGAAGCCGAAGCCGTACTTCACTTCACTGAACTTCTCGTGCAGCTTTATATCTGGCGTCTTATCTTCGCCGTCGAGGAAGGCTTCGACGGCATCGCGGTACAGGCCCATGTGGGCGTGGTTGACGTAGCTGAGGACGCGGACGACGCCTTTGCGATCGGCAGAAACCAGTTTGCCGAGGAGCGATCTACGGAGTTCGAACTCCATGTTTTGCCCACTGGCGCGGCGCAGGTTCCAGTCGAGGTCAATGCCGTTGGCGACGGTGGGCATCAGAGCTATCCCGTAGCGGGCTGTCCAGTTTTTATCGATGTACTCGGTGACGGCGCCGTAGGTGTAGCCTCGGGTGTCGGCGGCGTAGTCCCACGCTCCGTTGTTGTCGACGGTCCAATTCATAAACTGTAAATGGCTGTCGGTTCCAACGTTGTTGATGTCGAAGAAATCGGGTAGGCCCATCTTGCCGATGTGGAGTTCCAGACGGCGCTGCGGCACTTGTGTGGCGAGCGAGAAGGGGGTTCGCGCTGCATCTACCATGGTGTTGCTGAAGCCGATGGTCTGGTGAAGCTGAACCTGAGCGACATAGGGTACTGAACTCAGGTTAGGGTTACGAACCACGTCGAGGTTCGTGGAGCCGGCCAATCCGAGCGCCTCGCTATCGCCTCGACCGCCCGCCGACTCGAGATCGAAGATCGCATCGAGGTTGTACTTTGGATTGCTAACTACCTGCGCGCCCAGATACAGGGTTCCCAGCAGGGAAGTCTTGTATTCGCCACGACTGAGAAGGCTGTTCGTCCCTTCGTAGGGCGAGTGAAACGGTCCATGCGCCTGAAAGATGATGTTGGCTTGACCTGCGATAAAGATGCGCCAGCTGTCCGGATGCGGAAACATGGTTGTCGGCGCATTGTCCGTCTCTTTTGTTGGCGTCGGTGCGTCGGGCCGCGTCATCGGTAAAGCAGGAGCGGTCGTAGCATAGTCCTGTGCGGTCGCGGAGCCTGAGGCGCACAGGAGCAGAAATGGCAGACAGGCGAGCGACCGCTTCCAAGCGTAGTTTTGAATCATCGAGGCTTTATCTTCCTATCTGCACATGAATAGAATGCGAATTGTCAGGCGCCCGCGCAGCATTTGAGATCGATGACAAGGCATAAAGCTTCGTCTTTTCTTAACCATTTTCGATCTTTATATAATATACCCCCGTAGGGTATTTTGAGGGCGACTATGTTAAGGAGTAATGAAATGTCCCATACGGAAAGAGAACGCGCGAAGCTGCTCAATCGAATGAAGCGCATTCGCGGTCAGATGGATACGATCGAACGCACCCTTGGCACCGATGGCCATGATTGCGCCGATGTTCTGATGCTGCTGGCTGCGGTGCGGGGTGGAGTGAATGGCCTGATGGCCGAAGTTCTGGAAGATCACATCCGGTTGCATCTACTGCAGGATGGTCATGCGCCGATGACGCCTGATCTCGGGGAAGAGCTGATCGATCTCGTCCGCGCTTATCTCAAGTGATTTCAGGGCTTGAGTGCGAATGAGTTCGTTCTGGTTTATTTTTCCGTCATGCGAGAAGTTGTCTGAACCGAATGACGCGTTTTATCGAGACTTTACGCCTACGACCACCAGGCCGAGGCCGGCGACCAGCGCGATGGTGCTTAGGATTGGGGAGATCGGGAGAGTGTCCTGCGTCTGATGGGAGATCTGAACCGGTCCAAGATCTACATCTTTTTTCTGGTGCTTGAAGGAGAGCCCGCCCGTAGCGTATCCAATGATGCCGAAAACGATGAGGAGTATTCCTATGATGGTTGCTGGCTTCATGAATAAAAACCTTTCGGGCGGTAATGGGAACGACCTGAGATGTGATGCCTTTGAGCCGGGGCTGGATGTACCCGGGGATAAGAGTTGGCCGGAACTTGCGTTCGAATCACGCTCGGTAGTAGTCTGCCTTTACACGGGAAAGGAGGATGGTCCAGCCTATGAAAATTGACAGTAACAGTTGCACAACAGTACGTGAGGTGACTGAGGCTTAGAGCGTCCATAGCTCTAGTCCTGGCGGTCTTTGTATTTGAAAGTCCACGCCGAGGTACAGTCCGAGTATGGACGCCTCAGGTCAATCTCAACAGTTCACCGCCAAGCGGCTCGCAGCTCTCTTCAGAGCGCGGGCCGTTTGCGTTTTCCGCATATTCCAGCGAGTAGGATAGAAGTCATGAACCCTTTGGTGATTGCCGGACGAGCGTTTCAATCGCGGCTTATCGTTGGTACGGGCAAGTATAAAGATGGTGCGGAGACGCAGGCCGCTATTGAAGTCTCCGGCGCTGAGATGGTGACGGTCGCGGTGCGCCGAGTCAACCTGGATCGGTCGAGCGAATCGCTGCTGGACTTCATCGATCCGCGCCGCTATTTTCTGCTTCCGAATACGGCTGGCTGTTACACCGCGGATGAGGCCATTCGCGCGGCGCGGCTGGGGCGCGAGGTGGGGCTTTCGGACTGGGTGAAGATTGAGGTAATCGGCGACCAGCAGACCCTTTACCCGGATATTCAGGCGACGCTGGAGGCTACGCGGGTGCTCGTCAAAGAAGGCTTTACGGTACTGCCTTATACGTCGGACGACATTGTCTTCGCCAAGCGTTTGATTGACGCTGGCGCTGCGGCGGTGATGCCGCTGGGCGCGCCGATCGGCAGCGGGCTCGGGCTGCAAAATACTGCGAATCTGCGCATTCTTCGCGAGCTGATCACTGAGGTTCCTTTGATCGTCGATGCTGGTGTGGGAACGGCGTCGGATGCTGCGGTTGCGATGGAGCTTGGCTTCGATGCGGTTCTGATGAATACAGCGATCGCTGCGGCCAAAGACCCGCTGCTGATGGCCGAGGCGATGCAACACGCTGTTCTCGCAGGACGGCAAGCGTTTCTCGCGGGCCGTATGCCGCGAAAGCTATACGCGACGGCCAGTTCGCCGCTTGAGGGAATCTCGCGGTAGCGGATTTTCTGTGACGGACTCAATGTCGATAGTCCGCAGAGGTGGCGAAATGCAGTAAACTTTCGCCCATGCGGGTTTTCGGAATCGACTGCGGGACGGAGTTCACAGGATACGGCGTGGTGGAGATCGCCTGCGACGCCCGCCTGCCACGTCTTGTTCATCTCGCTGCGGGTACCATTCGACTCAGCAAAAAAGATAAGGCCCCGCAGCGGCTCGCGCAGATCTACGCGGAGCTGACCGCTCTGATGGCCCTGCATCAGCCGGAGGTGGTGGCGATTGAAGAGGTCTTCTTTTCGGCAAATGTGAAGTCCGCGTTGAAGCTGGGGCAGGTGCGCGGCGTGGCGATGCTGGCCGCTGCGACGAGCGGTCTACCCGTGGCCGAGTATGCACCGCTGTCGATCAAGAGCTCCGTTGTTGGCTATGGTCTTGCGGCCAAGGAACAGGTGCAGTTCATGGTGAAGCGTCTGCTCGATAACGAGAGCGCCTTCGATTCAGCAGACGCTGCCGATGCGCTCGCCATCGCGATCTGCCACATTCATACCTCGCAGACGCTTTTGCTGCAGGGTGCAGGGAGATGAGTTTGCCGAAACCGATGAAGCTGGTCACGCGAGCTATTGGCACCACCGTTTTTACGTTGACTGCCACTCTTTCTGTCGCCAGTCAATCTGCTGCGTCACAAACTGGTCCTGCTGTCGGGACTGCGATCGGATCTGGAGCCGAAGTGAGTTTTCAGATTGAACGTCCTGGTTTGCCAGTTCCAAAGTTCACGATTCAACTTCGCGAAGACGGGTCGGGTAGGTATCAGGGCGAGCAGGCAGAGAGACCAGCCTCACCTACATCCATGCGTGGAGAAGCGGCGCAGCACATTGACCGCACGCTGGTGTTGAGCGCTGCCACAACTGCGAAGATCTTCAAGGCGGCGCACGAGCTCAACGATTTCAATATGGATTGCACTTCCAAGGCGAAGAATGTCGCCGATATGGGCAAGAAGACGTTGAGCTATACCGGTGCAGACGGGCATGGTTCGTGCGTGTATCACTACTCCGAAAACAAGAGTGTCGCGATGCTTACCGATACCTTTCTTGCGATCGCCTTCACTATGGATGAAGGTCGCAAGCTGGAGTTCCTGCACCGTTATGACCGGCTGGGGCTCGATGAGGAGATGATAACGCTGTCCCAGCAGGTAGAAGATGGGCGAGCACTGGAGTTAGGGACGATCTCGCAGACGCTGACCGCACTCGCTGACGACATGGCTGTGTTGCAGCGGGTACGAACGCGTGCGAAGAAGATGCTGGATCAGTCGAAGTAACCATCAACGATCGGGCGTAGAGATATTTCAGAGAGTGGATGCTGACATGAGGGAGCGGTATAGCTCCGCCATTGGCTCCAGCGGAATCGATTCTGCGCGCGCCAGTGCGGGGATGCTGGCGGGCCAGGCCGCGGTAATCTGTTCGGCGGTATGGCCAGCGGCACGAAGATTGTTTTGCAGAGTCTTCCTCTTCTGCGCAAAACACTGCCGCAAAAAGATGTCGAAGCCGGTGGCATCCACGCCAAGCTGGGTAAAGCGCGGCGCGAATTGAAGCCGCAAAACGGTGGAGTGGACCTCAGGCGGCGGCGAAAATGCTGATGGCGGTAGCGTGAAGAGGTGGTCGACCTGCGCGTTCATCTGCGCGGTTGCGGAGAGAAGACCATAGTCGCGAACTCCTGGTGCGGCGGCGACTCGATCTGCGACCTCACGCTGCATCATAAGCACGGCGCGGGTGATGATGCCTACGCTACCAGCGGCAAAGAGCTTCAGTAGAATGTCCGAGGTGATGTAGTAGGGTAAATTTCCGATCACATCCGCCGTCTCGCCCTTAGGTATTAAAGTGTGGAGGTCTGTCTTGAGGACGTCCGTTTCGATAATCTGTACCTGAGGTTGATCGCGAAAGCGAAAGGCCAGTTCGGCAGCGAGAGCAGGGTCGAGTTCCAGCGCGATCAGCTTCTGGCAGCGGTTCGCGAGGATTTCGGTAATCGCACCATGGCCTGGGCCAATCTCAATTACAGTACGCTGGCGAATATCGCCGAGTGCGTCCACAATGGCGTGGCGGGCAGCCTCATCCACGAGAAAGTTCTGCCCAAGTTTTGGTTTACGTTTCATCTGCATCCAATAGCTTTCGGCTTCCTCGCGTGCTCTTCTATAGACTAACTGTTTGGTTGCAAAGATAAAGGACAACTGTATGCATATTGTGTTCGCAGCATCGGAGTGTGCTCCCTGGGCCAAGACAGGTGGGCTCGCGGACGTCGTTAGTGCTCTGCCTAAGACGTTGGTCAAGTTGGGCCATCACGTAAGCGTATTTTTGCCGTACTACCGGCAGGTCGCCAAAGCCGTACCGAACGCACCAATTGTTCTGCCGAGCGTGACGATTCCGTTCCCGTCGTACAACCGCTTCGTCCGCATCCTTGACGGTGGCGTTGCCGATGGCGTGCAAACTTACTTTGTCGATTGCCCCGAGCTTTTTGACCGCGAGAATTTTTACGCCACACCGTCTGGCGACTATCCCGATAACGCAGAGCGCTTCGGCCTGTTGAGCCGCGCTGTTATCGAAGCGTCAAAGGTCCTTGGCGTGCCCGACGTCTTTCACGTGCATGACTGGCAGACCGCGATGCTGGCCGTTTTATTGCGTTCCACCTATTTCTTCGATCCTGTACTGCGTCACGTTCCAGCCGTGCTGACCATTCATAACGCTGGCTACCAGGGCTGGTTTCCACCACAGACGATTGAAAAGCTACTGCTGCCGTGGGACATGTTTACGTTGGACAAGCTCGAGCATTTTGACAAATTTGATTTTCTCAAGGGTGGCATCGTATATGCCGATGCCATCACTACGGTCAGCCGTAAATATGCGGAAGAGATCCAAACTCCGGAGTTTGGCAACGGCCTTGATGACACACTGCGCAGACGTAGTGGCGATCTCTTCGGCATTCTCAACGGCGTCGACTACAACGAGTGGGATCCGTCGATTGATCCTCACATCGCAGCTCACTATTCCGCTGAAAAACTAGCAGGAAAGAAGGAGTGCAGGCGGGATCTCCTTCATGCCTTCGGATTTGAAAATGTGCGCGACGATACAGCTGTAATCGGCATCGTCTCACGCTTCGCAACGCAGAAGGGCTTCGACTTCATTGTGGACATCATGGATCGTTTGGTCGAGGAAGATATGGTGATGGTGGTCCTTGGCAACGGAGAGGAGTACTACGAGCGTTTATTGGTCGAGATGGCGAACCGTCACCCTTCGAAGGTTCGCGTGCAGGTGACCTTCGATAACGTAATGGCGCACAAGATAGAAGCCGGGGCAGATATTTTCCTGATGCCGTCGCGTTACGAGCCGGGTGGCTTGAACCAGATCTACAGCCTGCGGTACGGGACTATCCCTGTGGTTCGCGCTACCGGGGGACTCGAAGACACGATTGACGAGCAACCTAACGGGGGCGGCAATGGATTCAAGTTCTGGGGCTATAGCCCGTTGGCGTTGATGGAGGCTCTACAGCGCGCGCTTAGCACCTT
>Ga0206805_1082_pt2 | contig 17786 bp, 16 predicted proteins | sample Alteio_BWOrgCont_59_FD_152890 | JGI IMG/M metagenome (GOLD analysis project Ga0206805, IMG submission 152890) | Enriched cells from forest soil in Barre Woods Harvard Forest LTER site, Petersham, Massachusetts, United States -... | ecosystem: Environmental > Terrestrial > Soil > Temperate forest >... | reverse complement strand
TTTGCGAAGGGCGGGCATAAATGCCGGGAAAAACCAAAGGAGTTCCTCTTCGTTTCCCCGTTCAAAGGGCGCGATAGATTTTGGACCAATTTTTTCATATCGGTTGCTTTCGTTAATTGCCTGAATACGTCAATGTCGCGGTTGTGTCGCCGGACTCGATGGTGACGGTGCTCTTGGCGGCATTGATCTCCAGGCATTGAATATGCATGCGCTGTCCTGAAGCGGTGATCACGTCGCCCTCGTCTCCCGCGGCAAATGTTTGATCGTTGATGATGGCAAAAGCCTGCCCGTGCTCGTTGACTAAAATCGATTTGACCACCAGATCGGTGACCGACGGGACGTTCCGTTTGGTGGAGGCCAGCTCTGCCTGAAAGAGCCGGGTGGAATCCGGAAAAAATGGATCCCGTCCCTCCTGCGGCCTGGTAGGAACAATAAAAACGGACTTGGGCGGCGGCGGCTCCGGCGGCCTGGCCGGCGGCGCGGCAAAACCGCGCGCCATGCCGGCCGATGACAGGACCAAAAGCATCGCCGATAATTTTTTTAATGATTGCGCGCCCGGATTCATGGTCAGTGTCAGTTCAAGATTGGCTGGGTTTGATCAAAGCGACGATGTCCATGCTGAAGCTGAGTTTTTCACCGTCGCCGGAGGGGTGAATCAACAGGTTGCAAATGCGCCCGTGCGGATAATTATTTTCAAAACTGGCGATGAATTTTCCCAAATCATGATAATAGGCGGTGCCATTGACGCTGACCTTGAGTTGTTTGTAGGGAAACTTCGGGATGAGATCGACGTCTCCGATCGAGGTGGGGGAGGCGATGGAGATGTCCATCTTGTACTGGGTCTTAAATCCGCGAATCGTGTCGTAGATCCAGGCGTTGGGATCGCCGGTGGCCATGTCGCTCTCCGACTGCGCGAGGGTGGCGGAGGTCTCTCGCAATGCATTGGTCAGGGTTGAAGCTTTATTGATGGTGTCCTGCATATTGGCCAGCTTTTGCTGCTTCGCTGTCGTGTCGGCCTGGATGCTTTTGATGGCGGCATATTCGGGACGAATAAACATGAGGCCGATGAGAAGCAAAACCGCCCCGAAGCCCATGCACACGAGGATCAGTTTATCGCGTTTCTCTTTTGACAATTTGTTCATCGTATTCGATCCGGAAACTGGCATTGCAGTGAGAAGGTCACATAAGTTTTGCCATTATCATCCTGGGGCGCGGACGGCGCGCTGGTCAATTGAACGGCATTGGTTTTGGCCAGGGTCTGCTGGAAATACGGCTGCCTGGCGATGGCCGTCATAAAATTATTGATCTGGTCGCCGGGGGTGGCGCTGTAGTCGCGCGCGTCCATGCGCAGGGTGATTCTTTCGATCGCAGTGGGAGGGCGTCCGGGAGTAGTGACGCCATTATTGTTTTGGGCCTCTGTTCCGGCTTGTAACGAATAATCCTGGGCCAGACTCAAGCCGGTCAATTGCACGCCGTCCACTGTGGTCTGTTGCAGCGCGTTCAGGAGGTTGGCCTGGAGGAATCTTTGGGCCTGCAATTTTTTGAGCGCCGCCACCTTGAGCTTTATCGAATCAAGGGTTTTTTGCGCCAACATGACTTGATTGTAGGCATTGGTCCGCGCATCGATGATTTCCTGCTCGCCGGTATTACTCTCTTTGGCGACCAGCGCATAGCCTACCACGGCTGCGTACCAGACGAAAAACACCGCTACCAGAGAGATACCGATAAAGATGGCGCGTTTGACGGGGTCGCGACGGCGCAATTCCTCCGCGGCTTGCGCTTCGGCCAGCAAGTTAATGCTTATCGGCATATCAAATTAAACTCCGGATTGATTTGACCGCCAAATCACCTAATCACCTGCGTTGGCTGAACTTCAATTGACGGCTCTCAAAGAGCAGCAAGTGCCGCGCCAATTGCCACGCTCAATTGCGGTCCGACATGCTCGATTTCCACCGCCTGCTGCCCTGGTAACGCCAATTGGAGGAATGTTGTTGGATTCCATGTCTTACATTCCACGATCATTTCCGCGTGGATTATCTCCAAAATCATCTCGGATTTTGCGGCGCTGCCGGTGATATAAACCTGTGAGACCGGGCGGTCAGACTGATTCTCAAAAAAGTCCAGCGAGGCGCGCAATTCACGTCCGAGGGGAATTACCTGCGATTCCACGGCGGCCCTGGCTTCCGGCGTCATGCCCAGTTTAACCCCTTCGGCTTCGGCATAGGTGATGCCCATGGTCTCAGCCAGCCCGGAGGTCAATTGATCACCGCCGATGTTGACGACGCGGCTGAGAGCCAATTCACCGCGGTCCAAAACACAAATCGTGGAATGCTTGAATCCGAGATCCACCAGGGCCACTGAATCATTTTCGAAGATCTGCGGCATGGCCATTTCAAAAGAGTTCACCGGGCCGATCAATCCCGGAACAATGCATTCGGGAATCAACCCGGCACTTTTTACGGCGATTTGATAATCGTCGATCAAGGCCTGCTTTGCCCCGGCCACAAGCACTTTTAATTTGGGGATGGCCGCAGTGCGCGGCGCTTCGGCCGTTTTGGGACCCGGCGTCATGTGGGGGGCGAAGATGTGGCAGTCGAAGGCGTGGTTCGGCAAGTCCTGTTGCAGATACCCGCGTGTGTTATTTCTCAAAACCATTCGCATTTCATCTTTGGGAATCTGCGGCAATTCCACCTGGCGCACCACCGTATCATCCAGCGGGATGGCCAGGGTGACAAATTTCCCGGAATTGCCCAAGGCCTCGTTGACGCTGCGCAAATGGTCGGAAAGCAATTCAGGAGAAATTTTCTTGTCGAAAATCGGCGCATCCAGCACGGCAAAGCGCGTCAAAGCCAAAGCCTCCCCGTGCCGCTCGATGAGAACAGCTTTTGTTGTTCGGGCGCCCAAATCGACGGCCATTATCTGGTTCCTCTTTTTTTTCGATGCCCCGTTCAGGAATGGCAAGGTCATAACGCGTTTATAGCGGGATATTTATTGATTGCAAGGGTAATTGTTATGATTAAGAAAAAGTAATACTTCATCGCACGTAACCCCTCAATGTAATCCATTTGACGCATGGCGCAAATCCGCTTACGGTCGCCTTCCCGAAAAATGTCGTTTCAGCCCTGTGTCCAATTCTGGATCTGGATCTCCGCCTTCGCCACGCTGGCGGGCTGGACACTTTCCGCGGCTGGAGAATTGAACCGGCCTGGCTATGCGATCGCCGGTGGCGTCTTCATGGTGTTTCTTTTTTTTGTCCGCAAAAGGCTGGCCTCGCCCCGCGCAAATAATTTTTCTTTCGCCAGGAGAAGCCTTCGCCGCTTCCGCCGGCCATTGCCGCTTGGCTTTGCCGCCCTGGCCACCCTGATCTTTATCAGCGGCATCATCTATGCTCCCGACAATTATACCGGATTAACCTACCGGGTGGGGCGCGTCCTGCAATGGCTTTCGCACGGGCATTGGGTTTGGGTCCACACCACTGATTTTCGCATGAATGACCGCGCTTGCGGCATGGAATGGCTTATGACACCGGTTCTTCTCTTCACCCATTCCACTCGCGCCCTGTTTCTTTTGAATTTTTTGCCGTTCCTGCTGATGCCGGGTTTGATTTTTAGTATTTTCACGCGGTTGGGAGTCCGCCCTCGCGTCGCCTGGCAATGGATGTGGCTCCTCCCGACGGGTTATGATTTTCTCTTGCAGGCCGGCAGCATCGCCAATGACACCTTTCCGGCTGTTTATGCGCTTGCCGCCATCGATTGCGCCCTGCGGGCGGCGGATTCAAAAAAGATTCCAGACGCCGCTAATTCTATTTTGGCGGCCGCATTGTTGACCGGCGCCAAGGCCAGCAACCTGCCATTGCTCCTGCCCTGGGGGATTTTAATGTTTCCACTCCTGCCTTTATTGTGGAAAAAAATCGGCGTCACGATCCCGGTGGTGCTATTGGCGGCGGTCGTTTCGTTTTTGCCGACGGCGATCCTGAATCTTCACTACCTCGGCGATTGGTCGGGCTTGTCGATCGAAGACACCGGCATGAAGATGAAGAACCCCTTCGTCGGCATTTGGGGAAATACCTTTATCTTCCTGCTCGATAATTTTACGCCGCCTCTTTTTCCGTTCGCCGAATGGTGGAATCATCACGCGGTTTCAGTGCTGCCGCATTTTATCTCTGCCCCGATCACCGCCAATTTCGAAAAAGATTCCCTGGCCCTCGGTGAATTGCCGACCGAAGATTGGACGGGTATCGGGCTTGGGCTAAGCCTGTTGATTGCCGTGACCATCGGTTCAAATTTATTTTGTCGGCGGGACTCTTCCTCTGCCCCTTCGCTCTCCGCCTTTCGCATTTTTATCCTGGCGGCGCCCTGGCTGGCGTTGCTGGCTTATTGCGCCAAATCAGGCATGAACACCGGCTCCCGCCTCATCGCGCCTTATTATGCCTTATTGTTACCGTTGTTGCTTATCGGCGGAGCGACGCCGAAAATCATCCGGACTGGTTGGTGGCGGGTTTTGGTTTATCTAAATATGTTCCTGGCGTTGCTGGTGCTGGTCCTGACCCCTGACCGTCCCCTGTGGCCGGCGAAAACGATTTTGTCCGGGCTGGCGGCGCGCCATCCGCACTCGCATTCTCTTGCCCGCGCTTTTGAGGTTTATTCTGTTTATGCCAAACGTCCCGATCCGCTGGCGGATGTTCGGGCCCTTTTGCCGCCGGATGTCAAAACCGTTGGTTTTCTCGGCGCGGAGGATGACTGCGATTTTTCCTTCTGGCTCCCCCTCGGTTCGCGGCGGGTCGAACCTTTTCTCTTAAGCGATCCTCCGCAGCGGTTCCGCGAACTCGGAGTCCAATACGCTGTCGTGGGCAAGGTGAATTTGGATCTGCGCCGGACGACCCTGGATGATTGGCTGAAAAAAACCGGCGCGCAACTCATCGCCACCACGAATGCCACGCAAAAAGTCGCCGAAGGCTCCCAGCCGTGGTATGTGGTCCGGTTCAATCCGTAATCACGGCTTGCTATTGGGATTAAAACGGACAAATAATTTCACCGATGCATCGGCGCGCGTTCACCCTGATTGAATTGCTGGTGGTGATTGCCATCATTGCCGTCCTCGCGGCAATGCTCATGCCCGTGCTGTCCCAGGCCAAGCAGCGAGCGCAGGGCACCCTTTGTCTCAACAACGGCAAACAGTTGATGTCGGGGGTGCGTCTTTATGTCGATGACAATCATGATTTCTATCCGCCCAATCCCGATGATGGCAACACCAACGCGGGTTACAACTGGTGCCCGGGAAGCGCCGGCATCGGCGGCCCGCAGGAATTTGATCCTGACGTTCTTTTGAATCCCACTCTCTCTTTGCTCATCACCTATCTTGGGCAAAATCCTGCGCCATTCAAATGCCCGGCGGATACACGCCAGGGCCTTTATCAGGGCACCAATCCCTTCTACATCGGCAAAACCGTCCCTGCCGCGCGAACGTTTTCCATGAGCCAGGCGGTCGGCACCATCGATCCCGGCTTTAATGCCGGTGGACCTCATAGTGGCGTCCCGACTCTTTCGGTCAACGGCCCCTGGTTGAACAACCAGGAAACTCACCGGCGCGATTCACCGTGGCGCACTTTTGGCAGGGATTCCGACCTGGGTCCGCCCTCGCCGTCGGACCTTTGGGTTCTGGTGGATGAAGACGCCCGCGGCTTGAATGACGCCGCCTTTGCCTTCGGCATGCAGCAGGCCCAATGGATCGATATCCCCGGAACGTATCATAATATCGGTTGCGGTTTTGCTTTTGCCGACGGGCATTCGGAGACTCACCACTGGATGTATCGCCAGGTAAAACAAGCCGGCAATATCACGGACCCAAACGACCAGGCGGACTGGGCCTGGATGGCCTGGCATACCTCGGCGAGGGCCGAGTAAGTTTTTCCATTCCTGTTTTCATGCGCTGCTAGTAATCTGCCGTGGCAATGAGCGAAATTCAGAAGCCACCCACTGGAGTGAGACCGCCGGACCTTCGCAGTTTCTGGCTCATGTTTGTCGTCGAGTTCCAAAACGCATTCAGCGATAACCTCCTCCGTTGGATCGTCACTTTTTCAATCATTGGGATCGGCATGTCGCAGGAGAAACGGGATTCCCTCGTGCCGGTCGTCGGCGCCATCTTTGCGCTGCCGTTCATCCTGTTTTCGATGGCCGGCGGTTTTTTTGCCGATCGTTTCAGCAAGCGTAATGTCGCGGTCGTCATAAAATGCGTGGAGATCCTGATTATGTCCGTGGCTTCCATCGGCCTCTGGACCGGCAATTTGCCGCTGATGCTGGTGATGATATTCCTGATGAGCACGCACAGCGCCATTTTTGGCCCGACCAAGTACGGAATGTTGCCGGAAATGTTGCCGGAGAAAAAATTGTCCTGGGGAAACGGCATTTTTGGCCTGGGCACGTTTTCATCGACCATCCTCGGGATGATTGCGGCCGGAACTCTCTCGGATTGGTTCGGCAAAAATCAGCTTGTCTCGGGGTTGATCCTTGTTTTATTGGCGTTCGTTGGGCTTTCGCTGGCCCTCCAGGTCCGCGGGGCGCCGTCCGCCGACCTGCAAAAAAAGTTTCAAATGAATTTTTTTGGAGATTTCATTTCTCAGATGAAAATTGTCCATAAAGATCGTGTCCTGTTTTTTGGCACAATCGGCAATGCTTTTTTATGGTTTTTGGGCGCGCTGTTGCAATTCGTCATTCTCTTCTATGGGAAGGATATTTTTCATTTTGATGACCGGCATAGCAGTTATATGCAGGGGACTTTGCTCGTTGGCATTGGCTTGGGAAGTCTCATAGCGGGGTTCCTGTCCGGCGGCAAAATTGAATATGGGTTGATTCCTTTGGGAATGACCGGGTTGACGGTGACGGCGGCGTTATTCTTTCTTTTTCATTTCGGCGCCACCGGGTTCGCGATCAATCTCGCTGTCCTGGGCTTCTTTGGCGGGATTTATAATGTGCCCGTCAACGCCATCATCCAGCACCATCCTGATCCTGATAATAAAGGAAAGGTCATTGCGGCCGGTGCGTTTTTAAGCTGGGTCGGAATCCTGCTCGCCTCCGGCGTCTATTACCTGTTTTCAAATGTTCTCCATCTAAAGCCGCCGCAAATGTTCCTCGCCGGCGCCATCCTTTCGCTCGTCGGGACCATTTATTGCCTGCAACTCGTCCCGGATTCCCTCGTTCGCCTCCTGCTCTGGATGCTGACGAAAAGCGTTTATCGTATCCGCGTCGAAGGCCGCGACAACATTCCTGAAAAAGGTGGCGCCCTCTTTGTTTGCAACCACGTTTCTTTTGTGGACGCGCCCCTGCTCATGGCCTCTACCGATCGCAAGATCCGGTTCCTCATGCACCGTGCCTATTATAATCTGTGGTGGATCAAGCCTTTCACAAAAATGCTCGGGCTGATCCCCATCGCCTCCGACCTCGGTCCGCGCGAATTGATCGAATCCCTGCACGTGGCTGCTGACGCCATCCGCGACGGCCATGTCGTCTGTATCTTTGCCGAGGGAAAAATCACGCGCACCGGGGAGTTGGGCGAGTTTCATCGCGGTTTCGAGCGGATCATGAGAGGCAATGACGCGTCGATTGTGCCCGTGGCTCTCGTAGGGATTTGGGGCAGCATTTTCAGCTTCGAAAACGGGAAGTTCTTTTGGAAATGGCCGAAGAAAATCCCGTATCATGTGACCGTTCGTTTCGGCAAAAATCTTCCCTCCACCGCTACGCCCCAGGAAGTGCATCAGGCTGTTGAAATTCTTTTAAATGGTTGAGAGTTGAAAGGCGGGAAAAGTCACGGCGGGGGACGCCCGCCTTACCGAGTCACTTTTAGTTCGCTGTCTCTGTGGCTTAACTCATAACTCCAAAAACTCCGCCCGGATCGCCTTCTCATCACAATGCAAGATCGCCGCGCTGCGTTCCACGCCGGCCTTGGGCTTGCCGGAATAACCGGGGTTGAAAAATAAAATGCCGCCGACTTTCTCATCGAATGCTTTGTGGGTGTGGCCAAAGACGACGACTTCCGGTTTTTCCCGGGCGATCCGGATTTTCAACCGGTCGGATAATGCATAGGGGTTGACGATGTGGTGCACGAGGAATTTCCGCGTCGCCAGCTTCACGATTTCCGTTTCCCGGAACGGCAGCCCGGTGTCCGTGTTTCCAGACACGGCGGTGACCGGCGCGATCGCTTCCAATTCCAAAAGGATCGAGGCATAGCCGATATCGCCCGCGTGCAGGATGTGCTCCACGTCGGCGAACAGTTCAAAGATGGCCGGGTCCAAAAACCCGTGTGTGTCTGAAATGACCCCTATTTTCACGCTTCCGCTTCCTCGGGTTCGGCTTCCGTTTCATTTTCTTCAGGTGCGCCCGCCCTCTTATCCGCCGGCGATTCCACCGGCGCCAATTTCTCCGCCCCCACGAACAGCGCCGTGAAAATTCCCGTGCTCATCAACGTATTGCGGAACATCTCCCATGTCGTTGGGTGAACGTTGGGCAGTCCCCGGGTCAGCGCCTGGATCCACCCCGCAATACTTTTGGCATAATCCGGATTTTGCAACCATGCCATCGTGTTCGTGACCAGATAAAAGATCACCGCGCCCAGCAAGCCGCCCAGCAGCAGCTTGAAAAATCCCGCGCGCGCGCCGAACCATTTCCCCAGCGCGATGAGCACGGCATAGACCGCGTAATTCAACAGCAGATCAATTCCCAACGGCGAGACATGATAATAAAAAACGCTCAACGCCACGTCCGTGGCAAAGAGCGTCCCCAGCGGCAGCCACCAGGCCATGCGTTTGGGAAAATAGACACCCGCGCAAAACACAAACGCATACACCACGCTGAAATTTGGCGGCAACAGGTTCGGAATCCGCGATACTGCCAGCACCACGATGAACAGGACCGGCAGCAATGTGTGCAGTTTTTCTTTCACCGGCGCGTATGATACGCCAGCTTTATGCAAAGACAAGTTGTGGAAAAACTTTTTGAGATCATTTTTGAAGATAATGATTTGCTCGTGGTCAACAAGCCTGCGGGACTTGTCTGTCATCCCACCAAGAATGGCGAGATGTCCAGCCTCATCGGCCGCGCACGGCTCCATTTGAATTCCAGTCCCCAACCCCTGGACACCAAACCTTATTTGATCAATCGCCTCGATCGCGAGACCAACGGCGTTGTTCTCATTGCAAAGAATCCGGAAACTGCCGGTGAACTTGGAAAATCCATGGAAAATCGCCGCGTCCATAAAGAATATCTCACCCTTGTCCATGGCCACGTTTGCGAGAATCACGGTCTCATTGATGCGCCGCTGGGCAAGGATGAGCGCAGCATTGTCGCCGTAAAAGATTGTGTCCGCGCCGATGGTTCGCCCGCCCGGACGGAATTTTTTGTCGAACGAATATTTTCCCGCAAGATCAATGCGCCGGGCGAGGCACAGTCCCCCTTTTCACTCCTGCGCATCATCCCCCATACCGGCCGCAAGCATCAGATCCGCATCCACCTTGCCCACCTCGGCTATCCGATCGTCGGCGACAAACTGTATGGAGGCGACGAAGACTGCTACCTGGCCCTCGCACAAAACCGGCTTACCGGTGTGCAACGCGTCCGGCTGATTTTCGAAAATCACGCGCTCCACGCCCGCAGTCTCAGATTCGATTGGCGCGACCGGTCAATGACATTCACCTGCGAACCGGAGCGATGGTTCACCCAATTTTTAATCACCGATTCTGCGAAATCAGTGTAATCCGCGATGCGTCCCGGGAATTAAAGCTCACTCCGCCCTTTTCCTTCAGCCGGCAGTCTAAAGCCTTCGGTCTTCTCTTTTTGCATCTCTGCGTTAAACTTTTCCCGTGTCTGACATCCCCAAAACCATGCGCGCCGTCGTTTATCGCGGCGTCAACGATCTTCGCGTAGAAACCCTGCCTGTGCCGCGCATCGGCGACAATGAGTTGCTCGTCCGGGTCGCCGTTTGCGGCGTTTGCCCCACCGACATCAAAAAAATCCACTACGGTACCGTTGCCCCGCCGCGCATTTTTGGGCATGAAACCGCTGGAACAATCGTGAAAATCGGCGCCGGTGCCAAAATTCGTGCGACCCGGCTCAAGGTCGGCGATCGTGTGGCCCTGCATCATCATGTGCCGTGCCTCAAGTGCCATTTCTGCCGGCATCGCGCCTTTGCCCAGTGCGAAACCTACAAACGCACCGGCATCACCGCCGGGTTCGAACCGTCTGGCGGCGGGTTTGCGGAATATGTCCGCGTCATGGATTTCGTCCTGCCCGGCGTTGTGAAAATTCCCGCGAAAAATTCCTTTGCCGAAGGCGCCATGCTCGAACCCGTCAATACCGTCCTCAAGGCCGTGAAGCGATTGAATCTTCTGCGCGGCGACAATGTCCTCGTGGCCGGCCAGGGTCCCATCGGCTTGACGTTCACAAAAATTCTGGAGTTGCGTGGAGTCAATGTTCTGGCCACTGACCTGCTCGCGTCTCGTTTGAAGTTGGCCAAAAAATTTGGGGCCAAATGGGCCGCGTTGGCCAACTCACCGCAGGTCGCTCGCCACTCCTCACTTGATGCCGCAATTATTGCTGTTCCATCTGACAGCGCCGTGACCCAGGCGCTTCAGCTCGTTCGCGGCGCCGGCCAGGTATTACTCTTTGCCCATACGAAGAGGGCCGCGCCCGCTTCCCCCTCGCCCACCCTGATTTCATTGGTGCACCCGACAAGATCTTCCCTCTCCCCTCAACGGGGAGAGGGATTGAGGGTGAGGGGTGAGACTAACCGTCCAGCATCCTATCCGCTAACCTCGCCGCTCCACGCCGCAGACCATGCGCCTTTTTTCGACTTCGCCTCCATTTGCCTCGACGAAAAGGACCTCATCGGCAGTTATTCCTCCGATTTTACCATCCAGGACGAAGTTGCCCGCCTCGTCTTCTCCCGCCGGTTGGACGTGCGTCCGCTCCTAACCCACCGTTATCCATTGGAACAAACTGCCGATGCCATCGCGTTGGCGAGCAAACCGACCGAAAAATCATTGAAAATTGTCATCAACCAGAGGGAATAGGGGGGGATAAATGCCCTTTCATACTGTTTTCCCACTTATTGCGACTCATCTTCAAAATTTAAAATTAAGAATTGGAGAATTTCAAACCCGGCCCCTTGTTAAAGCTCCATGTGAGGCCTTTTCAATCGCGTAAAACCCTTATAATAAATGGCTTTAGAATGAAATTCGCCGTATTTCCTGTTAATTGTCGCCCCTCGCCCGTTTCCTCAAAAAACGTTCAAAATATTTTAAAAATTTGTTGACAGTATCTTGTGCCTCTGGGATATTTACCCCACACACGGCAACACCGTAACAACAACCAGAACCGAAAAATGAGAACAAAAGCACTAATAATGGCCGCTGCAGCACTCGCAGTGGGTATTGCAACTTCAAACGCACAGGTCTATTCCGCAAATGTAGTGGGATATGTAGCCGTAACTCCGACGGCTAACCAATATGCGCTCTGGTGCAACCCCTTGGATTTGGATGGGGTTGATTGTATAACCAATGTCTTCTCAACAGCTCCGAAAGGAACAATAATTCAACTGTGGAATGGAACTGGGTTTACTACTGTTTCAAGAGCGCTGATTGGTGCTGGAGCCTGGAGCGCCAATGCCGGTACTAATTATGTTTACCCCGGAGTGGGATTCTTCATTTCAACCCCCTCAGCTTGGACAAATACTTTTGTCGGGACTGTGATCCCAACTGGGGGTGCAACCAACACCACTGCGCTGACGGCTAACATATATACGCTGGTTGGAAGCACTCTTCCGGTGTCTGGAACTATAACTAATGCCGTTGACCAGGGTCCGAATACCTTGAATCTTGGAAGTTGCTTGGCAAAGGGTAGCATTATTCAAATATGGAATGGTTCCGGCTTTACCACCGTTTCAAGGGCGCTAATTGGTGCTGGAATTTGGTCTACGAATCCTACGATAACGGTCGGCGAGGGTTTCTTCCTCAGTTCTCCAGCAACAACAAATTGGCAGCAAACTTTGAGCGCGCCGTAAATTGACTAATAACTAGAAGTTTAAACAACAAAAAACAACAAAAAGTAACCAATATGAAAAGAGCAATCATGATGTCAGTGTTAGGAGCGGCCGCCTGCTTGGTGGCAAACAAAGCTCAGGCGCAAGGAAGCATAGTTTTCTGTAACTATGACAGTGCAGGAACACTCGCTCCTGTCACCTACAGCGGTCCTTCGCTTGACGGGCTGACGAGTGGGGAAACAGTGGGAACCCCGAGCTTCACAGCAGATCTCCTCTATTCCATAGGCGAGACTGGAACCTACACCGATTCGGGCTTCACTGCTACCTTTTTAGCGGCAAGCGGTACAACCGCTTCGTCTGGAGGAGGCTTGTTCGGCGGCTTGTCGAATACAGTTACCATTAATTCTTATACGTCAGGGGATATCGCCTTCGAGATTGAGGTCTATAATGGAGCGAGCTATGCTAATTCCACAATTAGAGGCATCTCGGCACCGATAGATATAAATTTGCTTGCGACGTCTGCCAATCACCTTGGGAATGGAAACTTCTTTGATGGCAACGCAAGCACTCCAATGTCGGGATTTACAGTCAGTCCAGTACCTGAACCCGCGACGATGGCGTTGGGTGGTTTGGGCTTAACATCGCTGATGCTGTTGCGCCGCAAAAAGGCGTAATAACCGCAAGAGTATTTAGCTCTTTTCAACTGAGCCGGTCCCGTGAGGGATCGGCTTATTTTTTTTTGGTAGGGCCGGCGCTGCTGAGCGTCCGTCTTTCAAAAGGCGGGGGACATGTTGCTACATGTCCGAACGGCGGCACGGTAGCGCCGCCCCACCAATTCACTCATATCCAAACGCTTTGACGAACGGCTCCAGCTTCGGCAGATACGGCTCCAGATATCTTCGGTAATGCTCCCACCGGCCTTTGGCGCGTTTATAGACCGGTTGGGCCACGTCGGCATAAGTCGGCGACCGCACCACTTTCTTCCGGGCATGTTCGTCAAAGCGCAATACCCGTTCATCCCAAGCGACCCCCAGAAAATGCAGCGTCTTCCGCGCCACCGATTCCAGGTCGTTCACCATATCCTCATAGCGAATTTCGAGATAATGCCCTTCCAACATCGGTTTCAACTTTTGCCAAAGGCTCATCAAGGCAATATACTCGTCAACCGTCCGTTCAAGCGCCAAATAGGTTGTACTCCCATAGTTCAATGGAATGGGCTGCATGAAACAGCTCAAGATCACGTCGCGCGGATCACGCAAGGCGACGAGAAGTTTTATTTCGGGAAAAATCCGGACAAGCAGCGGGAGCAAAAAGGTGGTGGGGGGATTTTTATCTATCAACAACCGGTCGCCAATAGACCGGTTTAGATACAGTTCCGCCGAACGGAAATAATTCGCGCGCGACTGTTGGAGCGCGTCAAGCGGCGCTGCTTCGAGAACCGAAAGCATGGATGCATCACCCGGCAACCTATGGGCCAGCGGCATGTAGGCGTCATCGTGGAAAATATCGGTTTCATCCAGCGAAATGATGCCCGGATGTGAATCCAGGACCTGCTCCAGCAAGGTTGTGCCCGAACGGGGATGACCACCCAGGAACGCCAGTCGCCGGGGCGGCGGGAGAGACGGGCCGGCATCAAGCCAGCCTTGCAGGATTTCGGGCCGCAGGTTCTCGCGCATGGCCTGATTGCGCTGGCGGAGGATCTCCAGTCCAGCGAAAAAACGTCCGGCGTGGGGCTTTAACAGAATCTTGGCTTGCGCGAAAGCTGCCATGGCATCGTCGTATTTTTCCCGGCGATCCAGAATCAGGCCCAATTCATACCAGGCCTGGGCATGATCCCAAACATCGGTATTCGGCTGGGTGACAATGGAGCGGATGGTTTGTTCGGCGGCCTCAACCCCGCCCGTCTGGCGTTGGAGTCTGGCTTTGACAACCAATGCCAGGGCGTGATCGCCATTCATTTGCAACGCCCGTTCCACCATGGCCGCGGCTTCGTCCAGGCGGCGCTGCCGTTCATATAGGGTTGCCAGTTGGGCAAGCATTTTTGGGGTGGCGTCCGCTTGTTCCCCGACGCGCAGAAAGAAGCGCTCAGACATGGTATAATTACGAAAGTCGCCGCAAAACATGCCGGCGGCGGCAAATGCGTGGGCTTTATGGATCGCTACACGCCCGGCTTTTTCAAAACATTGTTCGGCGGCGGCATAATTGTAACGGCATCCATGCCAGTTCCCCAGGCCCAGCAGAATGCTCGCATTTGCGGGGTCAAGCCGGCTGGCCCGCTCCAGGGTCTCAATGCCCTCCTGGAACTTTTTGCTGTCCCAGGCTGCTTGCGCACTTTGGAGCATTCGGGATAGGGAACCGTTGGAAACCAGTTGCGGTCGTTTCAACTTCATGGCGAACGTAAAATTATAGGTGCATCTCCTTTGGCGCAAGCAGAAGCCGGTCACGTTTCATAGCCGGGGCGCATCCGGGTAGTGCCAGGATGCGCCCCTTTGCCGGAAACCAGGCCGAACTTCCTTGCGAACAACTTCGCACTTTGGCATAAAATCGCAGTTCATGAGCACACGACACGTTCGATTAGTTTTCTTTGCTGCCATTATCGTATTGGCCGGTTGCCGCCCGAAGCAATCTGCCCAAAACGCCCCGTCGCTTTCTCCGGCTCCGAGACAGACGGTTGCCTGGGCCCATTGGATGGGCATGAAGGAGATTTCCTCGGGAACCGACGCCGCGTCTTTGATGCGCATCTGGAATTTGCCGGAAAGCCAAAAACTCGAATTGCAGACGCTGGACAAATCTTCCTTCGCACCCTGGCTGTTGCTTCACCGCAACTTGGATACTAATGCCGCCGCCCTCCTGCGTCCGTTGCTCGACGATGTTGTCTCAAGGGAATCCTGTTTGGAAATCCAATGCGCCAGCAATCAACCCGGCGAACTCGTCTTCGCCATCCGGTTGGATGACCAGCGTGCCGCCCTCTGGCAAACCAATCTCGCCCGCGTTCTGGAATCATTGACCGGTAGCCAGCCCGTCCCCGCGCTCAATAACGACAGTTGGTCGCTCAAAAAGCATCATGTCCCAAATCTCATTGAGCTTGCCCGCGCGGGAAAATGGACGCTACTCGGCGCGGCTGAAGATCACAACAACCTGCTGGACGAATTCCGAAGCCAAATTCAACAGGGGCAGCCTCCGTCCGCTGCCGCAAACACCAATGACTGGCTTGCCGCGGATGTTGATTTGTCGCAGGTGAGCGCCGCGCTCGCTCTCGGATGGAAGCTGTCAGCGGACACGCCGCGCGTTTCCCTGGCCGTAGCCGGTGCTGGAACGAATGTGTTGTCTCAAGCCACGGCTGACTTTCCGCAACCGCTGGCGCTCGATTTGCAGCCTTGGAACATTCCCACCAACTTAATTGACGAAAAGCTATCCAGCTTCACGCTCATCCGGGGGTTTCGGCCGTGGCTGGCTTCGTCGCCAGGCTGGACCAATCTCCAAATCGGCGCGCCGCCGGACCAAATCTGTTTTTGGGCACTACCGGGCATGCTGATGCAAAGCTATTTCACAGCGCCATCGGTGGAGGCCAGCAACGAGGTTTCCAGGCTGACCGATTGGGTGCTGCAAAATCAGTTTCCAACGAACGGTCTTGCAAAGTTCGGAAAATCCGCCGCGTTCAACGGTTTGGACTGGAAAGGCCTACCCTTCATGTCGCCATTCCTGCAATCCATCGCCGTCGGCAATCAATCCTATATTTACGGCGGTGGTATGCCCAATGCGGTATTCCAGCCACTGTCAATAAAGGTCTTACAAATAACCTTGAGCCAGACCAACCTGCTCTATCACGACTCGGAAATCACAGGTCCGCGAATTGAACAATGGCTTTACATGGGCCAATTCGCCCGACTCGTGTCTCACAAGGCCCAGTTGCCATTTAGTTCTCCTGCCGCTCTCTGGCTTAAAGCCATTTCTCCCCAATTGGGGATGAGCCTCACCGACATCAGCCAAACCGGATCGAACCAGCTCACCTTCAGCCGCGAATCCTCCATTGGTTTCACCGGCATTGAATTAAACCTGCTGGCGGACTGGCTGGAATCGCCCCAATTTCCCGTCGGCCTGCATACTTTCCCGGCTTCGCCTCCCAAACAGCAATAGCATCGCATGGCCGGTAATCAGTGCGCGCAGAGTGTGGGAGTTTGCTCGAATGTTCTCTCACCCGCCCTGTTTACAGGGCGGGTTTTTTCGCAGCGCAGCACGGGCAGGTTCTTGGCATCACGCAAAGTTGCCGGGAGTTCCGCGGGGACAGGTTTGACAATTTGCGCCACGGCGCGATATGTTCGCATCACTTCGGCCACGGATCATCCGCGGGCGCACAGCTTTGCGGCAAGAGGCGGGCGGGAAAGAAGGCCTTCCAATTCCGTGAGAACCTCCTCGCTTGGTGACCAATAGCCGTCCCGGCATCAAATTTTCTCCCCACTTAAAACATTAAGGACGTCCCTCGTGACCTCGACTCCTACGTTCATGACCACAGGGGTGACGGGATGAACGGGATGTAAAAACGGCGGGGAAGGCACCAAGACGCAAAGAACAAAAGAAAGGATGAACAGGATGCAAAGACATCGCGGAAAATAATCCTGAAAATCTTGTTCATCCTGTCTCAACGCTTCCCGCTTTCCGCCTTTTCTTTAACTTTTTGCGCCTTAAAATTCTATTCGTATCCCCAAGCCCTGACGAAAGGAGCGAGTTTTTCCAAATAGGGTTCCAGGTATTTCTGGTAATGGCGCCAACGGCCCACGGCGCGTTTATAAACCGGCTGGGTCACGTCGGCATACGTGGGCGAGCGCACGGTTTTATTCCGGGCGTGTTCGTCAAACCCAAGCACGCGGGCGTCCCAGGGAACGCCGAGGAACTCCAGCGCTTGGCGCGCGACGGATTCCAGGTCCGCCACCATGTCCTCGTAACGCACTTCCAGATAGCGGCCGTTCAGCATCGGTTTGAGCATTTGCCACTGGCCCATCATGGCGGTGTATTCCGCGACCGTGCTTTCAAGACTTAAGTAGGGCGAACTGCCCTGGTCGAGCCGCAGGTTCTGCATGAAACAACTCAGGACCACGTCGCGCGGATCGCGCAGCGCCAAGAGCACTTTGATTTCGGGAAAAACCCGGACGAGCAACGGAATCAAAAACGTCAGGGAAGGATTTTTGTCAATCAATAGGCGGTTTCCGACAGGATTGCCGAGGAACTGTTCCGCGGAACGGAAATAATTGGCACGCGACTGACGCAAGGCGTCGGCGGTCGCCGTTTCGAGAACTGAAAGCATAGGTGTGTCTTCCGGCAGGCTGCGGGTCAACGGGATGTAAGCCTCATCATGGAAAATGGTGGTTTCTTCCAGCGAGATGATGTCCGGATGCGAATCTAAAACCTGTTCCAGCAACGTCGTTCCCGAACGGGGGTGACCGCCCAGCAACGTCAACCGGCGGGGCGGCGACAATCCCGGGGCGCAATCAAGCCAGCGCCGCAACATTTCGGCGGAGATGCCGGCTGTCAGCTTTTCCACGCGGGCGCGAACGATTTTCAATTCCATGAGATACGGTGCAGCGTTTGGACTTAACAGTGCCTTGGCTTCAAGAAATGCGTTCATGGCTTCGTCGTAATGTTTCTGCCGGTCCAGAAGCCCGCCCAATTCATACCAGCCTTGGGCGCGGATGGCCGGCCCGGCTTGGGTAAGCAGCAACGATCGCAAGAGTCTTTCCGCTTCGTCTGACCGGCCGGCCATC
>Ga0206805_1089_pt1 | contig 17893 bp, 20 predicted proteins | sample Alteio_BWOrgCont_59_FD_152890 | JGI IMG/M metagenome (GOLD analysis project Ga0206805, IMG submission 152890) | Enriched cells from forest soil in Barre Woods Harvard Forest LTER site, Petersham, Massachusetts, United States -... | ecosystem: Environmental > Terrestrial > Soil > Temperate forest >... | reverse complement strand
AGACCGTTATCGTTCACGAAGATTCGATCACCGCGATTCAAGCCGCAGAAATGTTGAAGCGGATGGCTGATCGGCTTGAAGCCGGATTTGGGATTGATCGCAACATTTTGCAGGTCGGCAGCAATATTTGGACATTTGAGCGGTTGGAAGATCCGGAACTGTGGGCGCAGGTGGTGGACAGGACCGTTGAGGCGGATATGATCATCGTTTCCGCAGACGGCAACACCGAGTTGCCCGCATGCGTCAGAAACTGGCTCGAGAGTGTGTTGCCCCGAAAACAGGGAGGGCCGGCTGCCCTGGTGGCCCTATTTGATTGTCAGCAGAAACCCCGGAGTACCCCGGCGCATTCCGGTGACTATCTTCGGCAAGTGGCCGAACAATATGGAGTTGATTTCTTTTGCAATTTGGACGGACGGACGCCAGCCGTTGATTTGGGCATGAATCGCTCCTTTACAAACTCGACGAATTTTTTGGAAGAAACCATTCCTTCCGACCCGAACCGGCGGGGATGGGGCATCAATGACTAAACCGGAACAATAACAACCAAAACTAAATCAATGCTCTACACGATCGCTGTCATCCTGATCATCGCCTGGCTGCTTGGATTGGTCTCGTCCTATACGATGGGCGGTTTCATTAACATTCTGCTGGTAGTCGCCGTTGTCATGGTGCTCGTGCGGCTGATCCAGGGCAGCAAAATTTAAACAAAATCCTTAACCAAATAAAAAATATGAAAAGACACAATGAAACTCATGCACTCGCCGAACCCGCAGGCCGTCTCGTAGAGGACGCGAGAGAACTTATGGCCGCCACGGCGCACGTGGCAGAAGAAAAAGTCGTGGAAGCGCGCAAGCGTCTGGCTGCGGCCCTCGAACGCGGCAAGGAAGTCTGGGACAGTGTTCAGGAGAATGCGGTCGACGGCGCCAGGGCCACGGATCGAGCCATTCGCAAACATCCGTATCAGGCCATCGGCGTCGCTTTTGGCGTCGGTGCGCTCATCGGATTCCTGTTGAGCCGCCGCCATTGAAAGGTTATGGAAGAAACGCCACCAGATACCGGCTTGCATTTGGCGGACGCCTCAAAGCAAATCGCGCAACGACTGCTGATCATTTGCGAAAATCGCTTTGAATTGTTGATGGTTGAAGTGCAGGAAGAGCGCGACCGGATCCTGGGGGCGGTATGGCTGGCATTGGGGATCGTGGCCTTTGGTTTGTTGACCGGAATCACACTGACAGCGCTTATCGTGGTGGCGCTCTGGGGGCATTCCCCGGCCATCGCACTTTTAGTTTTGACCGCATTTTATGCCGCTGCCGCCATGCTTCTTTGCGGGCGGCTGTTGCGCCTGCGGCACAATTGGCAAACGCTGGAGGTAACGATTGAACAGTTAAAAAAGGATCGCGAATGTTTGGAAAAACAAATGGGCTGACTGCATTGGAAATGCGAAAACAATTACTGGTGGTGGAAAGCGAATTGAACCGCGCGCATTTGGCCGATGAATGGCGTCAGGTGAAAGTCGAGGCCCGGTCATTGACCGATGCGATCCGCATGCTTGGCTCGCTGGGTTCATTGGCGGCGCAGTTGGAAAAGGCAATCGGTGGATTCTTTAAGGGATTTTCCAATCATGATGAAGACGCTGAAAACAAAAAACCTTCGCGGGTTTCCACCTGGTTCAATGTTATGAAAACGGGAGTTTCGCTGTGGACGGCACTCCGCTCCAGCAAACGGTAAACTAAAATACCCGCAGGCTAGACACCCTATTCATAAGCGCGTAATTTTTAGCCGGTATTTGGGAAATTGTTCCCGGGGTGGACAAAAAGGGAACATATGCGAAAAAATTGATGGACGGCACGTGAAATCACGCCACGACGCATCGAAAAAAACGTCTGGCGGTTTTCCGCACCAGTCTGACAACTTGAACGCAGCACGCTCGAATGAATAAGCGAAAAAAAAACGCCGCCGAAACGACGCGCCAGGCAACGCCGTTTGCGGAAGTGTCGGCTCGTGCTTCCTCGAATGAGTCCAACGGGGCGCGTCCCGCCCGTATTTTGGTCGTGGATGACAAGTCTGCCAATGTGCAAATCGTCGGTTCGATCCTTGGCAAGCTGGGGCATGAGATCATTCCCGCTTCCGACGGTGCGACTGCCTTGAAAAGCACGGCGGCGCGAAAGCCTGATTTGATCCTGCTTGATCTATTGATGCCGGAGATGAATGGTTGCGAGGTTTGCGTGCGATTGAAATCGGATCCGGAGACAAAGGACATTCCCGTCATTTTTCTTTCAGCCGCGGATGACAAGGACCTGATCGTCCGCGCGCTGAATTCCGGCGGCATTGATTACATCACCAAACCGTTCAACCGATCGGAGCTGGTTTCGCGCGTGCGAACGCAACTGGCATTGAAAGCCGCGCACGACCGGCTCGCGCAGGTCGCCGAGGACAAGGACGAGTTGATCGGCATTCTCACGCACGACTTGAAGAATCACATCGGCGGCATCAGCATGAGCGCGGCGTTGCTTTACCGGGAGGTGGAAGCCTCTCGCCACAACGGAAAGCTGGCGCAATTATCTGAAAATATTCTTCGTTCGAGCGAACAATTGCTTGCGTTCGTGAAGGAATTCCTGGCGAATGCAGCGACCGATTATGGTTTCATCCTCAAGCCATCGCCGGTGGACGTGGTGAAAATCGCCACAGTGGTCATCGAACAATACGAGGAGGCGACCCGGCGGAAAAAACTCGAGGTGCGCGCTGATTTTCCGGCTGAACCGGTCAAGGCGCTTGCCGATCCTTCGGCGCTTGACCAGGTGCTGGAAAATTTATTTTCGAATGCGTTGAAGTTTTCGCCGCCGGGCCGGAAGATTTTTATTTCGGCGCGCGCGCTGGACCAGCATGTCGAATGCGTGGTTCGTGATGAGGGGCCGGGGTTCAAGCCGGAAGACAAAGACAAAATGTTCCGCCGTTACGGGCGTCTTTCGGCGCGTCCGACCGGCGGCGAGCCGTCCACCGGTCTGGGCTTGAGCATCGTCCGCAAATTGGTTCAGGCCATGAACGGTGAACTGCTGGTTGAAAGCACCGTTGGAAACGGAGCAACGTTTACCATTCGCCTGCCGCGTTGGATTTCACCCTAAAGAAATGATTTTATGGATTTTTTAGTCATTGATGACGACAAAACGTTTCGCGATGCGACCTGCCTGTTGATCGAGGAAGCCGGGCATTACGCGGAGGGGGTCCCCTCCGGCCAGCTTGGATTGGAATGGCTGAAGGAAGATAAGTGGGACGCCGTCCTGCTCGATTACAACCTCGGCCCGGAAAATGGGCTGGATGTGCAGGTGGAAATCCTGAAGCAACATCCGCAGCTTTCGGTTGTCATGTTCACCGCGCAAGGCAGCATCAAGGTGGCCGTCGAAGCCATGCGGCGCGGCGCGGCAGACTTTCTGGAAAAGCCCTTTCAACGCGAACAATTCATGGCGGTGCTCGCCCGCCTGCAACGGCTGCGCCAGATGGGGAAGCGCATAGAACGATTGGAACAACAAGTCGTCGAAACCAGGGCGCAAAACCTCGAGCCGATCTTTGATTTCACAACGCCCGACATGCAGAAAGTGATGGAGACTTTGACCCGCGCCGCGAAAACGCCGGCCTCCATTTTGATTTTCGGCGAAACCGGGACCGGCAAGAGCGTGGCCGCGCGCGCGGTCCATGAAAGCAGCCACCTGGCGGACAAGCCCTTTATCACCGTGAGTTGCCCAAGTTTATCGAAGGAGCTTTTGGAAAGTGAATTGTTCGGCCACGTCAAAGGCTCGTTCACCGGCGCGATCAAGGATCATTGGGGCAAGGTCAAGGCCGCCGAGGGGGGAACGCTTTTCCTGGATGAGATCGGTGATCTGCCGATGGAAATCCAACCGAAACTTTTGCGCCTTTTGCAGGAACGCGAATATGAAAGGCTCGGTGAAAATGTCACGCGAAGGGCAAATCTCCGCGTTATTGCCGCGACCAATCGTGATCTTAAAAAACGCGTCGCGGAAGGTTTGTTCCGCGAAGATTTGTATTTTCGACTGAATGTCATCGCCGTGGAAATGCCGCCGTTGCGTGCGCGCGACGGCGACCTGGTCCGCTTTGCCAAACATTACGAGAAGTTTTTTGCCGAACAATGCGGGCGTAAACTCGACGGGCTTTCCCCTGAAGCAGTCGCGTGCATCCGCACTTATCCGTGGCCGGGCAATCTTCGCGAATTGCGCAACGCCATTGAACGCGCCGTCATCATGGCGCGTAACGAAAAACTTGAGCCTGAGGATTTTCCGGGCGAATTGCGCGGACAAAATGCCGGCATCACGGTGGCTGATGAGAATCTGCGGCAAGTCGGCTCCCTGATTTCGCTGGAAGCGCTGGAGGAAGCGCATTTGCGGAAAATTTTGGAACGGACCCCCAGCTTGTCCGAAGCCGCTGAAGTGCTCGGCATTGATCAGGCCACGCTCTATCGCAAACGGAAAAAGATCGGCCTTGAATGAATGAATGCCTCATGAAGAAAGAAGGGACCAGCAAAGCCGCATCAGAAAAACTGGCGCAGGAAAACGCGCGTCTGCGGGGTGATCTGCTGACGATCGCGCGCCGGATCAGCCACGATTTGCGCACGCCGTTGGGCAGCATTATCAATGCGGGCGAAGCCTTGAAAGAGATCATGGCGGAAAAGGGATTGTCGCCGGCCCTGGCGGACTCGTTGCTCAATTCGGCGGAAGAAACCTTCAGGTTGATCAAGCGCACGAGTTTTGTCGCAAAAGCTTCCGCGAATCCCAGCGCGAAGGAGCCCGTCATCATGGCGGAAATCGTTTCCGGAGTTTTGCAACAGCTGGAAAGCCACATCGTGAAGAAGCGCGCGTCGATCATCGAGCCGGAGGCGTGGCCGGACGTGGATGGAGTGTCGGTATGGCTCGAAATCATCTGGTGGAATCTGTTGGCCAATGCGCTGGAACACGCGGGTGAATCTCCGAAGATCGAACTGAGCTGGCGCGCCGAAGTTAAAAATTTTTGTTTCCGCGTTTGTGACAACGGCGGGGGCGTCCCGGCGGCCAACCATGCAAAATTATTTCAAACATTTCATTCGTTGCACGAATTGGACAGCACGCGCGGGCTGGGCTTATCCATCGTGCAGCGGTTGGTGGACCTTCAGGGCGGAACTTGTGGTTACGAGGCGAAACCTGACGGTGGGGCGTGTTTTTTCTTTACCCTGCCAGCAAATAATTAAAAAAGAAGCGTGCGCGCCGCCCTTGTTCGCGTTGTCGGGCGCCGATTAGAGCCTTCAACTTCACTTTTGCATCCTGCAACCTGATTTGACGCCAGAATGTGCGCGATGCAATTTTGTCACGCCTCCTCTTTTGAATCACCCCTAAATTTCCTGTATTTAACCGCCTTTTTCAAAATTTAGACCGTGGCACGTCCATTGCTATTAACGGGATGACGCTTATCACTGGAAACTTAAAACGAAAAAATGAAGACGTTGGAAGATTTATTTTTGGATGCCCTGGCAGATATGTACTACGCCGAACAGCAACTGGCCGGGGCGCTCCCGAGAATGGAACACTGCGACTCATCGGCCAAATTTGAATTGATGAAAATAGCAGCGTAAAATTTAGCCAGCGTCTTCAACGAACGCTGGTTCTCCACCAAACAGCCGGAAATCGCCTGTATTCCGGCTGTTTTCTTTTTTACGTTCAATCGGGGACAATTTTTTCTTCGCCCCCGGGCTGAGCCAGGGGCTTGCTGATTGCTCATCGATTTCTCCCGGTGTTTGGCAGGTTGCCCATGGGCATTCATTCCATGCCATCGCTCTTATCATTGCGTTATGCATTAAATCGGGCATTTAACGTTTTTTGCGGTAGAGCATTAAAAATTAATATCGCTTGATTACCAAGGGTTAAGGCCGTTTAGCGAATGGTTCCTGCAGATGGCACTTTAAAGGCTACTGACAGTGGTGACACAAAGAAAATTCAACCAATGATGCTTATGGATATTTTATTCTCACCAATATTGGGCACACTCATTTGGGTAGGCGGCGGTACCGCAGGGTTGGTGCTGCTGATCGTGGTGATCGTCCTATTGGTCCGCTAACCATCAACCAGGAACACGCTATGAATGCATTACTCATCATCATCATCCTGCTTCTTTTATTCGGCGGCGGCGGATTTTATATCGGCGGTCCCGTCATTGGCGGCAGCGGACTTGGTTTGATCCTGCTGATCTGCCTGATCATTTATCTGGCCGGCGGATTTCGCGGCACGAGAGAGTGAATGATGATCTCGTCGGGCGGTCTTTAAAGGGGTGGCAAATCGCTTTAACGATGCTTGTCCGCCTTGTCTTCAATCAAATCATGAATGAACCGTAATTTTTCAACGGCTGCCCTGGGGATGATGAAAGGATAAAGATCTAAAATGCCCATGGAGCGGTTTATTGAATTCAGGGCCAGGGTCAGTGGCTGCCAGTCACTCATCAGCCTGTCAAAATCGCGGCCCCTGGAGGAGATTTCCCCAACGACCTTTTTTGGCGTTTCATTTTCCTGGCCGCTTTTGTTCAACCCAAGGCCAAGACTTGCCGCCGTTTCCAATGTGTCCACGATGTGGAGATAATGCGCCCAGGTTTCAGCCCAGTCTTCCCAGGGATGCCAGCTTGCATAGGGAGTGATGCACCGGTCCGCCCAATCTTTTGCCGGACCTTCCTGGTAATATTTTTGCATCGCCTGGTTGTAATCCAGGGTTTCATCACCGAACAAGGCGCGAAATTTTTGGAGGTATCCTGAATTGGCAATGAACCGGTCCCAATAGTAATGGCCGGTTTCATGCCGAATATGGCCCACCAGCGTGCGATACGGTTCATGCAGGTTGAGCCGTCTTCTTTCGCGTTCATCGCCGTCTGCCTCGGCGATATTGATGGTAATGATTCCCTGGTCATGCCCGGTGATGACAGTCGCATGGGGAGTGTCCGCCAGGAAGCGGAACCTGAGAGGCAGGCGCTTTTCATCTTTTCCCGGCGCGATCGGCAGCCCCAATCGCATGTAAATATACAAACATCGGCGCTTGGCCAATTCCAACCGGCTCCAGCGGGCCTGATTTCCCTCCACGTTAAGATCCGGAATGGTTTGGTTCAAACGACAGGCAACGCAATACGCATTGTCCTGCGCATCTGATACCAGCCAGTTGCAAATGTTGTAGTTATCGTAGTTGGCGCACTTTCGGATTGGATTGGCTGAATCGGTGCGCGACTCCCACTTTTTCCGGGAGGCCATTTCCAGGAGGCCGGGATCAAATCCCAGGGGCTCGCCGCATTTTGTGCAATGATCGTTTTCAAAAAAGACCATGATGCCGCACTGGTCGCATCGAAAATTTTTCATGATTTAAAAGCGTCCAAATTGAAATGATTGAAGGCCGCTCCGCGCGGCGGTTTGCCGGTCACATCACGCAGCGCACCTGGCTCAAAGCTTTTTGGGGGCCGGAACGTTGATTCCCAAAGCGTCGCACAGATCCATTTCATGCTCTTGTTCCTGGACGATGATGGTCCTCAGGGTTTCACTCAAGGCGAACTCTCCCAATGCCTCTGCCTGCTGGATGCGCTGGCGATATTGCGCAATCGTCTCGCGTTCATTTTCCAGGTCTGCCTGCAGCATCACTTTCGGATCGTCTGAAAGTTTTACCGGTTTGGGAACGGCGATTGGCATTCCGCCAAAATAGTCCACTTGTTTGGCGATTTTAATGGCATGGGCCAATTCCTCGCCCGCATGAGCCTCTAATTCCCGCGCAATATCCATGTACTCGGCGCCTTTCAGTACCTGGCTATAAATTGTGTAAGCGATGACGGCCTGGTATTCCCTGGCTAAATCTTCGTTGAGAAATGCGATCATTTGTTCGCGCGAGATATTCAATTTTTCCGGTATGTTTTCTTTTGCCATATACAAAGAGATGTTGAATTGTTTAACGACTGCTCCTTGGGGATAGTATAGCAGAGATTAGATTAAAATCCAATCCGATCCGGCAATCACCTCAACAACGGCACGGCATTCGTTTCTTTATTCAACCAGAGATCAAATGGCTCGTGTCATTCCACAGCCGGATGGCCGGGCGCGAAAAATCATTTTCGTAGCTGAGTTCGCTCACGCTGGTGGTATTGAGGAGGAAAAATTTGCCGTTAACAGGCTCAAGCCCGAGCCAGCGAACGGCGAGCGTCCGCAAAAAGTGTCCGCTGGAAAAAACCAGGACATCACCCTGGACGGCCCGGATGCGATTGATGACGGCGTCGGCGCGCGCGGCGATTTGCGCCGGCGATTCACCGCCGGGACAGCCATCGCGGAAGAGCGACCAGTCCGGACGGCGCGCAACGATTTGCGGGCTGGTCAAACCTTCATACTGGCCATAATCCCATTCGACCAGGTTGGGATCGGTTTCGGCAATGGCGCCGAAGCCGGCGAGATCGCAGGTGCGGGCGGCGCGTTGGAGCGGACTGGTGAAGATTTTCGCGAATTTTGATTCTCGCAACCGGTTGCCCAGGAGGCGGGCGGCTTGCTCCCCATGTTCCGTCAACGGCAAATCAGTAAGGCCGGTGTGCTGGCCGCTTTTGCTCCAGGCCGTTTCACCGTGGCGCGCCAGATAAATGATGGGGAGGGTCGGATTCATTCAATGTCCGGTCCTCATTTCTCCTTTTTCATGATGAACGGCACACTACCACTTCAGCTCCTGCAACCGGCGGGACACCTCTTCGGCATTCGCGCGGCTGTTAAAGGCGCTGATGCGGAAGTAGCCTTCGCCCTTTGAGCCGAAGCCCGAACCGGGAGTGATGACCACGTTGGCTTCGTTCAAGATTTTGTCGAACGCCTCCCAACTGGTGACGCCTTTGGGCGCGCGCACCCAGATATACGGCGCATTGACGCCGCCGAAAACTTTCAGCCCGGCTTTTTTTGCGCCTTTGCGCAACACTTCGGCATTGCCGAGATAGTGCTGGATGAGTGATTGCACCTGGGCCCGGCCCTCCGGCGAGTATAAGGCTTCCACGCCTCGTTGGATGATGTAACTCACGCCGTTGAATTTGGTCGTCATCCGGCGGTTCCACAGCGGATGCAACGGTTTGAACTCGCCGGATTTTGTCTGCGCGTTGAGAGATTTGGGCACCACGGTAAAAGCGCAACGCACGCCGGTGAACCCGCCGTTTTTTGAACAACTGCGGAATTCGATGGCGCATTCGCGCGCGCCGGGGATCTCATAGATGGAGTGGGGGATGCCCGGCTCCGTGATGTAGGCCTCGTAAGCCGCATCGAACAGGATGATGGATCTATGTTCCAATGCATATTTCACCCACGCCTCAAGTTGTTCGCGCGTGGCGGCTGCGCCGGTGGGATTGTTCGGCGAGCAAAGGTAGATGACGTCCACGTGTTTTTTTGGCGGCTCGGGAATGAACCCGTTGCCGGGACGACAGGGGAGATAAACGAGTTTGGCATAAGCGCCGGCCTCGTTCGCCTCGCCGGTGTGGCCGGCCATGACATTGGTATCCACGTAAACCGGATACACCGGGTCGCTGATGGCGATCTTGTTTTTTGAGCCAAGGATATCAAGGATATTGCCGGTATCGCATTTGGAACCGTCGCTGACAAAGATCTCGTCGTCAGCGACTTCACTACCGTGATTGCGGAAATCGTTCCGGGCAATGGCGGTGCGCAACCATTCATAACCCTGTTCCGGGCCGTAACCCTTGAAGGTTTCGCGCACGGCCATTTCATCCACCGCTTTGTGCATGGCGGTGACCGCCGCGGGGGGGAGGGGTTCGGTCACATCGCCGATGCCGCAACGGATGAGGCGTTTCGCTGCGTCGGGATTGGCGTCGCAAAATGCTTTCACGCGCCGGCCGATCTCGGGAAAAAGATAGCCAGCTTTCAGTTTAAAATAATTATCATTAAGAAATGCCATGTTCCGGGTAATGATAAACAGGAATTAAGGCAGATGTAAAACCCGTTTGAAACCGCGGATTGCGTGGATCAACCACTAAGGCGCCAGGAGCACCAGGGTTCTTAAACGTAACTTCGCGTAATTTCGCGTAAGGACATGTGAGTCCGCAGTCCAAAGCCCGGGTGAAATCCGCAGATTTCGCAGATAAACGCAGATTTTTTGACTTAGAGGGCATGGATTTGGGTTCGTTTTGCAAAAATGGGTTTTATGAAAACGGTGGTTTGACACGAACCCCGAATGCTTTCGGGGGAACTTAGCACAAATTGGCGCAGATTGATGCAGGAGGGAACGAAGGGCGTGGACGATCCACCCTCCATAGACTGAATTTGCCGTCGCATTCATACAGGGTGATTTAAGCATAAGGAACGGAAAATGTAATGTTGCCCGGAAACGGAAAAGCGGAAAAGATCCTGCAGAGACGCAGAGAAAAAATTAACCACGGATTGATACAATCTGCAAACCCGATTCAGAACATCAATAAAAATGAACCAGAATTACGCATGGTGGTTTACAAGAGCAAATTCAGTTTGACGTTAGTTTGTCTTCAGCGAAGCAACGATGAAGTCAATAAACGTCCGCAGCTTGAGAGGCATGTTTCGGCGTGAAGCATGATAGAGATACAACGGGAACAGTTCGTCGCTCCAATCCGGGAATAGATTTATCAGCCTGCCGCTTTTCAAGATATGGTTCAAATCGAGATCGAATACCTGGGCAACGCCGCCGCCGGCAATACAACTTTCCAACTGCGTCAACGCGTCATTCAGAACGAGCTGTCCTTTGATTTGAACCGTGGTGCGTTGCTTGCCGCGATGAAATTCCCAGGGAAAAGGCTGGCCAGTGGCGGAGTCGCGAAAAAGCAAACATTCGTGATTCTTTGTTTGCAGTTCCCGGGGAATGGCTGGTCTTCCCCTGCGCTCAACATAGGAAGGAGAGGCGCACGTCAAAACACGAACCTGCAATAAACGGCGAACTATCAAGCCGGACGGTTCCGGCTCTCCGAAACGAATGGCGGCGTCAAAACCCTCAGCCACCAAGTCACCAAGGCGGTCACGTATTACCAGCTCCATTTTTAGCGCGGGGTGCGTCGCCAAAAAGTCCCCAATACGGGGCGCTAAAAATAACCTGGAAAATGTGGGGTCAACGTTCACCCGCAGCAATCCTCGCACTATTCCTGAAGCGTTTTGTACTTCTCCGGCCACCTCCTCCAGTTGGGATAAAAGCGGCAACGCTTCATTGCAGAACAAATTCCCATCTTCGGTCAGCCGCACCATCTTTGAAGTGCGCTCAAAAATGCGGATGCCCAATCGCTCTTCCAGTCGTTGAATGGCGCGGCTGACGCCGGATTGCGTCATGCCGAGAGCCTCACCGGCGCGCACGAAACTTTTGGATTCGATGACCGCAGCAAGTACAGGCAGACCGGATAGGAAACGCGGGTCGGAAATCGTCATAGAATGACTATAAATCATTCTTAAAATGATAACAATGCGTTTTTGAAATACATGGATGCGTGCCATAATGCACTCATGAAAACAAACGCATATAAAGTGGCGTTGATAACGGGCGGCAATCGCGGGCTGGGGCTGCAAACTGCTCGTGAGCTTGGACGTTTGGGGATTCACCTGATTCTCGGAGTGCGGGATCCTAAAAAGGGCAAAGCTGCGGTGGCTGAATTGAAAAAGGAGGGTTTTCACGCAGATATCGTCCGGCTGGATGTCGCCGACCTGTCCACTCATGCAGGAGCCTACGACTACATTGAAAAATATTACGGGAAATTGGATATTCTGATCAATAACGCGGGCATTTGGAAAGAAAGCGCAAACTCCAGCAGTTACGTGCCGGACAGCAATCCCACCAGCACTTTGCCGATGGAAATTTTGCGGGAGACGTTTGAAACGAATTTCTTTGGAACGGTGGCATTGACGCAATGTCTCTTGCCACACATCCATAGGGCCCCTGCCGGACGGATTGTGAATGTTTCCAGCATTTTAGGTTCCCTGACGCTGCATTCAAATCCGGCCTCCCCCATTTATCTGCATAAAGTTTTTGCCTACGACGCGTCGAAGACTGCGCTTAATGCCTTCACGGTCCATCTTGCCCATGAATTGGGCAACACACCGATTAAAGTTAATTCCGCGCATCCGGGCTGGGTGAAAACCGAAATGGGCGGGGAAGGCGCGGATTTAGACATTTCGGAAGGTGGAAAAACCAGCGCGTGGCTGGCCACGCTGCCGGTAAACGGCCCGACCGGCGGCTATTTTCACATAGGGCAACCGATACCCTGGTAACACAACCTAAACAGGGAAATGGAGATATTATTATGAAAACTGAAAAAAACACGAAATCCCATGTCTGGTTCATCACGGGAACTTCCGGCGGAATTGGACACGAACTCGTTCGCGAAGTGCTTGGTCGAGGTGATTCGGTCGTAGCCACCACGCGGAACCCGGAAAAAGTCGCCGGGACTTTTAGCGAACATAAAGATCAACTGCTGGCAGTGGCTGCGGATTTGGGAAGCTTCGATCAAATCACCAAAGCCGTACAAGCCGGTATTTCCAGATTTGGGAAAATTGACGTGCTGGTGAACAATGCCGGGTACGGCTTTATCGGTGCAGTCGAGGAAGCCGATGGCAATGAGATTAACCGAGTTCATGAAATCAACGTATTTGGTCTTTTGCGGGTGTTGCGAGCCGTGCTTCCTCATTTTCGCGAACGCCAAAGCGGTCACATTGTAAATCTATCCTCGATCGGCGGACTCGTGGGATTGCCGGGCTTCGGGATTTACAACGCCACGAAATTTGCTGTTGAGGGCATTTCCGAAGCACTGGCAGCCGAGGCCGCCCCGCTCGGGATTAAGGTGACGGTGGTTGAACCGGGGCCGTTTAGAACCGCATTTCTGGCCGGATCACTGGCGATGGCAAAGAACGTCATATCCCAGTATGAGGGGACTGCCGGGGTCACCCGTGCCGGTGCCTCTACTCGAAATGGAAACCAGCCGGGCGATCCGCGGCGAGCGGCCAAGGCGATTATTAAAGCGGTGACTGCCGAAAACCCGCCGCTCCATCTTCTTTTGGGACGCCTGGCGTATGAGCAGGCGAATAAAAAAATCAATAATTTGCAAAGGGACATTGAAACCTGGCGTGACATAACACTCGGTGCCGACTTTGAGAAATAAACAACAAAAACAAAGGAGAATCATATGTATGCTATAACTGGAATTACTGGAAATGTCGGGGGCGCAGCCGCAAGGGCTTTGCTCAAAGCTGGTAAAAAAGTGCGCGGAGTTGTGCGCAACAAGGCCAAGGCGGCAAATTGGGAAAAGGCCGGAGTTGAACTCGTGGTCGCGGATATGAACAACGTAAAGTCTTTGACTGAAGCCTTTTCCGGGTGTGAGGCTGTGTTCGTGCTGGTGCCGCCGAATTTTGACCCGCTCCCTGAGTTTCCCGAAGCGCGGGCCATTGCGGCGACATTGAAATCAGCACTGCAAGCCGCACGACCGAAGCGAGTGGTTTATCTTTCCACCATCGGAGCACAGGCAAACCAATCAAATCTTCTTACTCAACATACGATTATTGAAGAAGCGGTCCGCACTGTAGCCATGCCGTTGGCCATCGTTCGTCCTGCCTGGTTCATGGAGAATTGCAGTTTGGATGTGAGCCCGGCCCGGGAACGGGGCGTGATTCAGAGTTTCCTTCAACCGCTCGACAAACCGGTGCCGATGGTAGCGACGACAGATATCGGCAACACAGTGGCCAGGCTGCTGCAAGAACAGTGGAGTGGTCGCCGCATCATTGAGTTGGATGGACCTGACCGGGTGACACCAAATGAGATTGCTGCCACGTTCGCCAGGGTGTTGGGCAAGCCGGTGCGGGCGGAACTTGTGCCGCACGAATCCTGGGAAGCTCTTTTCAAATCGCAAGGGATGAAAAATCCAACACCGCGGATCCGGATGTTGGCCGGGTTTAACGAAGGCTGGATTGATTTCGAGGGTGGGTCTGTGGAACATCTCAGAGGAAGCATGACGCTTCAAGATGTCATCGGAGATTTGGTTGCCAGGGCTGTCTAATAAAGTCCAAAAGCAAAGCCCTGGGGTTTGGGGACGGCATAAGTCTCAAATTCAAAGTACGGTTGAGCCTTTATTTAACATTGAACGCCGAAGGGAATTGGAGAAACAGGGAAAAGATCAGGCTCGACTGAGTCTCGGCCCGCCATACGGCTGCCCCGGTTCCAAACAATCAAGGCCGGTGTTTTCGACGGGGCGCCGGAAACCGCATGCGAGGCGCGTGCGCTCCCCAAACGAACCGTTCTAAAGCAAAAAGCCGGCAAGGGAGGCGGTCATATACGCAGCGAGGAGGCCGCCAATCATGGCGCGGAAACCGACCTTGGCCATTTCGCTGCGGCGTTCGGGCGCCAGTGAGCCGATACCGCCGACCTGGATGGCGATGCTCGAAAAATTTGCAAAGCCGCAGAGGGCGTAGGTGGCAATTGTGAAACTACGGGGGTCGAGCGCGAGCGCTTTGGCGTTGGTGGTCAAATCAAGGTAGCCGACGAACTCGTTGAGGACGATGCGTTCGCCCAGGATTTGCCCGATGCTCAGGCAATCCTGCGTTGGAACTCCCATGAGGAAGGCGAACGGCGCATTGATCCAGCCGAAGATGGTCTGCATGGTGGCCGGATGGGCGATGCCCAAATGGCTTTGCAGATAGGTGATCAGGAAATTTGCCAACGCAATCATGGCGATGAAAGCGATCAACATGGCGATGACATTCAGGGCGAGTTGAAAGCCATCACCGGCGCCGCGGCAGATGGCGTCGATGGAATTGGCGGTGGTGCGCGGGACGGTCGCGGGCATGGACGCGGCGGTTTCGCTTTGTTGTGTTTCGGGGAGAAGGATTTTGGCGATCAACAGCGCGGCGGGGCAGTTGAGGACGGAGGCGGTCAACAAATGTCCGGCGGTGTGCGGATAGCCGGCGCGCATGCCCATGGCGGCATAGACGGCGGCCACGCCCCCGGCAATATGGGCCATGCCGCAGACCATGATGGTCATGATCTCGCTCCGGGTCATGCGGGGGACATACGGACGGATCATCAAGGGCGCCTCGGTCTGGCCCATGAAAATGTTCGCGCAGGCGGAGAGGGTTTCGCTGCCGCTGGTGCGCATGATTTTACGCATCACCCATGCGGCGACCTGGACAATTTTTTGCAGAATGCCCCAATGATAAAGGAGCGAGGAGATGCTCGCGACGATGATGATCGTGCCCATGACGAGGATGGCAAAAACCACGTTGTTATCCGGGCCAAAAGCTTTTGAGAGCAAACCCGCATCCGCGAGCGGGCCGAAAACGAAGGAGGAGCCATCGTTCGCGAATTCCAAAAGTTTTACGACGACTTTATCTGCGAAACTGAAGAGGTCGGCGCCCCAGGGTGTTTTCAAGATCAAGAGCGCGAGGGTGAACTGAAGGCCAAGCCCCCATGCGACGGTGCGCCAGGGGAAGAGTTTGCGGTTGTAGGAGATAGCCCAGGCGGCGGCGATCATTGCCAGCCAGCCGACAAGACTAATGAGTCTTAGTTCCATTATTTTTGGACGATCTGTTTGCTAACCTTCTTGTAAATGTGCGGGTGCAAAACCCCCACGAACGGAAGATTGCGATAACGCTCGGCAAAATCAAGCCCATAGCCGACGACAAAATAATCGGGGACCTCAAAGCCAACGTAATCGGCATGGACCTTTTCAACGCGCCGGGAGGGTTTGTCGAGCAGGACACAGATCTTGATGCGGCGCGGCTTGAGGGCGCGGATTTTCGGCAGGACCCGGCTCATCGTCCTGCCGGTGTCCAGGATATCGTCCACCAGCAAAAGATTGCGGCCGCGGACATCCAGGCGCAATTCCTTGGTGATGATCAAGTCCCCGGATTCGGTGCCGTGGCCGTAACTGGAGACGCCCAGGAAATCCAGGCGCAAGGGGAGATTCAGATGCCGGATCAAATCGGCCATGAAGATGACGGTGCCGCTCAGGAGCGAGACCGCCACCATTTCGCCCCCGCGAAAGTCGCGCTCGATCTCCGCGGCAAGAGTTTTTACGCGCCGGGCGATCTGTTCTTCCGTGATGAGGACGCGTTCGACGTCCTTGCGCCAGCGCGCGGGGATTTTGTATCCGGGATCCTGGATTTTAGATTTTGGCACAAGTTTTAAGGGGTATTATTTATCGGGGGTGGAATCGGTCGCGACCCTGAACACCGGCACGTCAAACGTCGCATGAAAATTTACCCGGGGCATTTTTGTTTCAAGGCGCCAATTAACCGTGTCATTTCCGATCAGGGAACATTGCGGTTGATTGGGAGGGAGATCGAAAAGAATCGGGATGGTCCCGCCGGCGGGAGCCGAAGCAGCGGGGGACTTGATGATTTTCTTTTCATTCCAAAGAACTTTTTCATTCGCGCGACGATGCTGGCCGACGCCTGAGACAGTCCGCTGGATGCAGGAAATTTCGAGCACCATTTTCTGCCCGGGAAGCAGCGGCAAAGCGGTCCGGACGGCTCCCTGGACGGCGCCACCGGGGGACGCCGGAACCGGCGCCATCTCGAAATGGCATTCGCCAAAGCGTTTGCTGGCGCGCATTCTCCGGACAACTTGCGTCAAAAAAATGATTCCCATCGCCGGGAAAAAGAGCCCGACGAGGTCGTTATAACTTTTGTTGCGAATCGCCATGGGGACCATGATGCCGGCGATGATGGCGCCGAGAACGCAAAGGACGATCCCCATGGTCAGATAAGATTTTGCATCCGGAATGCCGGAGGATTTGATACGCCCGGCGGCCCAGTCCGCGCGATTGAGCCAGGGTTTGTCGGGGTCTTCTGAAAGCGCCTCTTTGAGTTGCTGGCCCAACGAAGCTCTTTTGGCGACAATTCCGAAGATGAGCGCGACAAATCCGGCGGCGACCACGATGACGCTGCCCAGCTTGATCACGGATACCCGGGTCAATCCGCCCATCACCCCGTCATGCACGAGAATGATGAAGGCAACAAAACCCATCGCCGCGAACGGCAGCGACATCAATGAGGCCTTCGTGCGCGCGGCCCTGGCCGCATCTTCCGGCGAAGCATTGGGATTTTTCGAGAACCAACTCATCGTGACCCAATGAGTTTGTTATCGGTCTTGTCCGTGACGGCATGGCGCCCGCCTGAATTTTCCATGCGCCAAAAATACAAAAGGCGAAGGCAGGAAGCGAGGATTTAGAATTTGGAGAAGGCGGTCTCCGGTCAAAATCCCATCTCCTAACTTTACACTGTGGAAGCAAAAGCCTATAAAAAGTCATGCCAACGCTTCTTGCCAGCGGCGGTCCGGTGATTTGGTTGATCTTGATCGCCGCGGCCATTGCCATTGTGGTGTTCATCGAGCGCGCGCTGCATTGCCATCGCTCGCAGATCAATTCCATTGAATTTCTCAACGGCGTGCGCAATGTGCTCAAACGCGACAATGTCGTGGAAGCGATCTCCATTTGTGATGCGACTCCGGGACCGGTGGCGCGACTGGTGAAAACGGCCATCCTCAACCGCGACAAAGGCCGTGAGCGCGTGCGCGAGGCCGTTGAAGAAGCCGGGCTTATCGAAGTGCCGTTGCTCGAGGAACGGTTGAACCTGCTGGCGACGATCGCGCAGATCGCGCCCCTGCTGGGTTTGCTGGGGACGGTCATCGGGTTCATCAATATCTTTACCCGATTGCAGGCAGACGGACTTTACGCCCGTTTTAGCGGCGAAAATTCCCTCGCCGCGGGAATGTGGGAAGCCCTCATCTGCTCGGCGGCAGGCATTGCGGTGGCGATCCCCGCCCATGCGGGTTATAATTATCTCATCAGCCGCGTCAACAAGATCGTGCTCGATATGGAGCGCGCGGCGGCGGAAATCGTCAACGTCGTCACGGAAAAA
>Ga0206805_1088_pt1 | contig 17893 bp, 17 predicted proteins | sample Alteio_BWOrgCont_59_FD_152890 | JGI IMG/M metagenome (GOLD analysis project Ga0206805, IMG submission 152890) | Enriched cells from forest soil in Barre Woods Harvard Forest LTER site, Petersham, Massachusetts, United States -... | ecosystem: Environmental > Terrestrial > Soil > Temperate forest >... | reverse complement strand
GCCGAGGCGGTGACGAATATTCAGGAGGGCCATGCGCCGGATGTGGTGTATGACGAATTGCGGGCGCACTTCAGTGACGTGGAGACGGTGAACCTGACGCTGGTGATTACGACGATCAATGCATGGAACCGGATTGCGATTTCGCTGGGAACGCATACGGGGCATGCAGGCGGAGCGAAGGCTTGATGGATCCGAATGAAGGGGATGTGTGGTTTGAGAATGAGGGCTCGCTGGAGCCGCTGCCGGTGGTGCGTGAGCGGACGGTGGTGATGCGGGCTGTGGGGTTGACGAAGATTTACCCGGCGGTGTCGGGCGGGGCTGGTTCGCAGGGGAGCGGACGCGGGGCGCTGGAGCTGTTTCGTGGGCTGGATCTGAAGGTGCATGCGGAGGAGATGGTCGCGATTGTGGGGGAGAGCGGCGCGGGAAAGAGTTCCCTGCTGCATCTGCTGGCTGCGCTGGATACGCCGACGGCCGGCGAGGTATGGTGCGGGGAGTCGCGGCTTAGCTCGTTTACGCCGAAGCAGGCGGCGGATTTTCGGAATCGCGATGTGGGGTACGTGTGGCAGTTTCACTACTTGTTGCCGGAGTTTTCGGCGCAGGAGAATATCGCGATGCCTCTGCTGGCTCGCGGAGTGGGGCGGGGTCTGGCTTTAGAGAGGGCTTTGTACTGGCTGGGTGAGGTGGGGCTGGCGGACCGGGCGGAGCATAGGTCGGGGGAGCTGAGCGGAGGGGAGCAGCAGAGGGTGAGCCTGGCGCGAGCTCTGGTGACGGAACCAAAGATTCTGCTGGCGGATGAGCCGACGGGCGACCTGGATGGGAAGACGGCGGAGGCGGTGTTTGGGTTGATTCAGCGGCTGCATGAGGCGCATGGCCTGACCAGCGTGCTGGTGACGCACAGTCTGGAGTTTGCAGCGCGGTGCGGGAGAGTGTTGCGGCTGCGCGAGGGACGACTGGAGGATGCCACTGCTTCTGGGGCAATGAATCCGCAGTGATTCTAAAGCATCTATTTGATTGAAGGCTTTGTCCTGCCGGGCGGGTCTCCTGCGCGGAGGGCGGCGACTAATGGTTTGCCTAGCGCTCTTGCCGGTTGATGTTTTGTGGTCCTTCCGTTGGTCGGACGATGATGCTTTGCTCTCGCCTAAATGATTGAGCGGCCGGGGATGCACCTAATTTGGTGCGGGTTTTGCACAGCGAGCGTCTAAAAAGATGCTAGGGTATGCATAACTTTCGAGGGATTTTCACAGAAGTATTGGTGACGACTACACTAGTAAAAGTGGGATGGATGCTTTGCAGTCTGGAGCAGCCTGATTTGGTCTCTGGAACGACGCGGCACGGAGACGGTTTGGGACCAACGGCGCTATGCGGCCTTCGGGCTGGATGGTGGCCGGCTTGAAGGGGATGACATGTTCGAACGCTATACAGAAAAGGCGCGGCGGGTAATCTTTTTTGCTCGTTATGAGGCTAGTCAGTTTGGGTCGCCTTATATCGAGACTGAGCATTTGCTGCTTGGGTTGTTGCGTGAGGACAAGACACTGACGAATCGCTTTTTGCGGTCGCACGCGTCGGTGGAGTCGATACGCAAGCAAATTGAAGGACATACCACTATTCGGGAGAAGGTATCGACCTCAGTCGATCTGCCGCTTTCGAATGAGTGCAAACGGGTGCTGGCCTATGCGGCTGAAGAGGCTGAGCGGCTTTCGCATAAACATATTGGAACGGAACACCTGCTGCTTGGCTTGCTGCGCGAAGAGAAATGCTTTGCAGCGGAGATTCTGCAGGAGCGTGGGTTGCGGCTGCCTGCTGTTCGTGAGGAGTTGCAGCGGACGACACAGGAGAAGGTACCGGCGTCGGGTAGCGGCAAGGGACAGCGCGGCGACCAGAGTATGCTGGCGGAGTTTTCGCGCGACCTAACGCAGTCGGCCATGGACCAGCAGCTCGATCCGCTGGTTGGGCGCGACGCGGAGGTGGACCGTGTGATCCAGATTCTGTGCCGCAGGACGAAGAACAATCCTGTGCTGATCGGTGAGCCTGGTGTGGGAAAGACGGCGATCGTTGAAGGATTGGCGCAAAAGATTGCCGATGGCGAGGTGCCGAGTTTTCTCGCGGACAAGCGCGTGTTGGCGCTGGATCTTTCGTTGATTGTTGCGGGCACGAAGTATCGCGGACAGTTTGAAGAGCGGCTGAAGACGATCATGAAGGAGCTGATGGAAAATCAGAACTCCATCGTGTTCATCGATGAGTTGCATACGCTGGTTGGGGCTGGATCAGCGGAGGGTTCGCTGGATGCCGCAAACATTTTGAAGCCGGCGTTGAGCCGCGGCGAGATTCAGTGCATCGGCGCAACGACTCCTGCGGAGTATCGGAAGTCGATTGAGAAGGACCGGTCTTTGGAGCGTAGATTTCAGGCGGTGAAGGTGCCTCCGCCGAATGAAGAAGACGCGATCAAGATCATCATGGGGATCAAGGAGAAGTACGAGAAGTTTCACGCGGTGAGCTATACGGACGATGCGATTACGTTCTCGGTGTCGCATTCGAGCCGGTATATTCCTGATCGCTTCCTGCCGGATAAGGCGATCGATCTGATCGATGAGGCGGGAGCGCGGGTGAAGCTGCGGCAGACTTCGATGCCTGAAGAACTGACCGAGGTGCAGAAGCGGATCAAGTTCATTGTGCACCGGATGGAGAACGCGATTGCGAACCACGAGTTCGAGAAGGCACGGTTCTACTCGGACGAGGAGCGCAAGGAGCGTGAGAATCTGCGAGCGCTGCGAGACAAGTATCACCTGGATGATTCTTCGGCGGGCATTGTGACGCGCGAAGACATTGAGGATGTGGTCAGCCGTTGGACGGGCGTTCCGATTACTTCACTGAAGGAAGAGGAGACGCAGCGGTTGCTGCGCGTTGAAGAAGAGCTGCACAAGCGCGTGATCTCGCAGGACAAGGCGATCTCGGCGCTGGCGCGGGCGATTCGGCGGTCGCGTGCCGGGTTGAAGAATCCTGCTCGGCCTATCGGCAGCTTTCTGTTCCTTGGACCGACTGGTGTGGGTAAGACAGAGATGGCGCGGACGCTGGCGCAGTTCCTGTTTGGCAGCGAGAAGTCACTGATCCGGTTTGATATGTCGGAGTTCATGGAGAAGCATTCGGTCAGCAAGCTGATCGGGTCGCCTCCTGGTTATGTGGGTTATGAAGAAGGCGGCCAGCTTACGGAGCGAGTGAAGCGGAATCCGTATTGCGTGGTGTTGCTGGATGAGATCGAAAAGGCGCACCCGGATGTGTTCAATCTTTTGCTGCAGGTGTTTGAAGATGGGCAACTGACGGATGGGCTCGGCAATACGGTCGACTACAAGAACACGATCATCATCATGACCTCGAACATTGGGGCGAAGCATCTGCAGAAACAGCAGGGGCTTGGCTTCCAGAGCGAGAGAGAGAACATGGTGCTGGACAAGATGGAGGAGTTGGTTCGAGGCGAGGTGAAACGCACCTTCAATCCGGAGTTCCTGAATCGTCTGGACGAAATCATTATCTTTACGTCGCTGTCGGATGCAGACCTGATGCAGATTCTCGAACTGCTGGTGCAGCAGTTGAACGCTAACCTGGTGCACAAAGCGATCACGATTTCTGTGACCGACGAGGCGAAGAAGTGGATCATCGAGAAGACGGCTTCGGACCGTAGCTATGGCGCACGGCCTCTACGACGGGCGTTGCAACGGTTCGTCGAAGATCCGCTGTCGGAGGCGCTGATCGGTGGCGGAATCGCGCAGAGACCGGCGTTCGTCGAGGTTTACATGGAGAACAACCAGCTGTTCTACCGGCCGGTTGCGGCGGATGGCGAAGAGAAGATGGCGGGGCTTGCGCTGAGCACCGTTTAGTTTTAGAACAACGCTGTGCAACTACGCCCCGGCTTGATGGCCGGGGCGTAATTTTTTGTTTTGATTCGTTAGGCTGATTTGTCCTGCCGGACGAGCCCGCTGCGCGCGGGGGCGGCCACTTCGTGGCGGGTATACCTTTTCTGGGTAGACCCTTCTGCTTTAGCCTAGACCAGGGACTGTACGGTCTTCACGGCACTGTTGACGACATCGCCAGCTTTGTCGACGGCAAAGTCAACCTGGCCTTTTGTGCGCTTGATCGCCTTGTCCGCCTCTTTGCTGAGCCGCTCTGCCTGCTCCTTGAGGTAGTTGGCTGCGTCTTCGAGATAGTCGCCTGCCTCTTCGACGCCTTTGCGGAGCTGTTTGCGGGTTTTGACTCCTGTCTGGGGAGCATAGAGAAGTGCGATGGCTGCGCCTGCGCTGACGCCAATGCCAAAAGCAAACCAGTAATTCTTTGCGCTCATCGTAGAGATACCTCGTACTTGATTTATGTCTCTGTTCCAGTAATTAGGATTCGGGTGGAGAGGGATTGGTTGTTAGTCTTCACGGCTTTTGCCGGCGATATGGGCGGCAAGTGTGGGAACCATTGTGGATAATGACCAGCGCAACTCCCTTCCGGTTGAATTTTGCCATTGGTAGGAACAGTGCAGGCTACAGTGACAGTGAGGTTTATCCCGTGAAAGATCTCTTGATTGTGGTTGTCTTTCTTGCGATGGTTCTGACGCCGCCTTTTGCGGCTCTCAATGTGTTTTCACAAAGAAAAAACCGCTTCTAGACGGCGAGGCCAGCGAGTTCTCTTGCCCGCAGGAAGACGCGGGTGAACATGGTGCTGTTTAGACGGCCAGTGTTGGTGTTGCGCAGGGATGGGTGGTACGTGGCCAAAAGGTGGAGGCCGTTGGGGAGAGCATAGTAGGCTCCGTGGACGAAGCGGTAGGCCGATTTGCGAGCGATGACACCGGTGTGAAGAAGGTGCGCCAGATAGCCATCGAAGGCGATCTTTCCAAGACAGACCACTACACGGACGCGGGGCAACGATTGAATTTCGCTGGTGAGATGGGTGGAGCAGTTGCGAATCTCCTGCGGCTGGGGCTTGTCGCCTGGCGGGGCGCAGCGGACGACGGAAGCGATCCAGGCGTGGTGGAGCTTGAGGCCGTCGTCGCGGTGGGTGGCGCGGGGCTTGTTGGCCAGGCCGAGGTTGTGGAGGACGGGGTACATGAAGTCTCCGGAGCCGTCGCCAGTGAAGGGGCGGCCGGTGCGGTTCGCTCCGTGGGCGCCGGGCGCGAGGCCCAGGATGAGGATGCGGGCGCGGGGATCTCCGAAGCCGGGAACAGGGCGAGCCCAGTAGGTCTGGTCGAGATAGGCGCGGCGTTTGGTCTCGCCGATACCCTGGCAGTATTCACGGAGCCGAGGGCAGAGGTCGCAGGTGATGATCGATTCGCGAATCTGCTGGAGGAGCGGAGACGTACTCTGTCTGTTGGAGGTGGTCACTGCATCCAATGATAGTTGTAGCGAAGTGCAACAGCCACTTCCACCTGACCTCGTGGCTTCCGTAGAATGCTTTTAGCGCATGGATTTGTAACAACTGTAGATAGGCGGCGAGTGGAAGATCCAAGATTGAGCAGAATATATCTGGCGCTGGTGCTGCAGGGATTTGCCCGGCTGCGCAGACGGCTGTGGCGCGGAGCCGTAATGCGGTCGGGAATGTTGACCATGATCGTGCTGACGCTAGTGCTGATGACGCTAGCCTTTGTGTGGCATGAGCACAGGTTGGGGCAGTTCGGACAGTTCAAAAGAGGGCTGAAGAAGAAGCCGCTGCAGGAGGACACCTCGACGATGCGTCCTGGCGGCCAGGATGTCATTCAATTGCAACGCTCGGAGTTCAGTGTAGGGGATGTGCCAGAGTTTCTTTCGGCCACGCTGCTGCCGGGTCGCGGCATGAATGTGCTGCAAATTACGGCTTCTCTGCCACAGAAGGGCGAGGTCTCGCTGCTGGCCTCTCCGTCACTGGGGGACGCGACCCGGTTGATGACTGGAAGGAACGCAGATGCGACCGGGGGCGCGAGTCTGACGATGGGTGGAGCGATTGAGCTGCCGTGGGCGGGCCAGATCACGGGCATGGCCTCGGCGGACGGGCAGAACCTGACGACAGTGTGGCATGGACTTCACCTGAGTCTTCCAACGGCTGGCGCAGGCACGACGGCGACGGGTGGATTATTGCTGAAGCGAGCGTCGGCTGGACAGAGTTCGAATGTGATGCCGGATGGCGGAGAGAGCAGAGTAAGCTTTCACGCAGGCGATTTCGACGGGCATTGGATCTCGCAGACGGACATATCAACGACGGTGGAATTGAGCGGCCGCGCGATCGAGATGACAGTAGAGGCGCACAACAGGGGTACTGAGGCCGAGCCGATGGGAATTGGCTGGCAGCCGCGCTTTGCCATTCTCGGCGATCGTGCGCAGGAAATGCTGCGGCTGCCGGTGGCAGAACGGGTGGAGATTGCGAACCTGCGCAGTGGCTTGCCCAGTGGAAAGCTGCTGCCGGTCACTGGGACGGAGTATGACTTTACCGGACGCAATGGCGCACGACTGGGATCGCTCAGTCTCGCCGACAGCTTTGTCCATTTGAAAACGGCCTTTCTGGACAATGGGCCGGTGGTGGAGTTGCGCGATCCGGAGAACAACTACGGCCTGCGGATCACGGCGATGACCTCCAATATCAAGGCGATGCGGGTCGACGCTCCAGCCGGAGCGAACTTTATTTCCATTGATCCTGAGTTTAATTTTGACGATCCGTTTGGCCACGAATGGGCGAAGGGCGAAGATACCGGGATGGTGATACTGGAGCCGGGACAATCGGTGCAATGGAAGATACGGCTGGAGATATTTTCGCTGATGCAGAACGAATCTCAGCAGTTGTAGATTGGCCGGCTACAGCTTCGTCGGGCTTATTTCGGTCTTCCAGGGAGTGAAAACCGGTGATGGGGGCGGGCGGAGGTTTGACCCCTCACAACGAAGCCTCGTACAGTAGATAAGAGGCGTAGACCGCTCGTTCCGCTCCTGAGTGAGCGAGGCGGCATATACAGACGCACCGGAAGGCATGGCTTTGACCCCAACTGAGATAACAGAGACGAATGAGACTGCCGAGCAGCAGTCTGAACTGGCGCATACCCACGATCACGATCATGAACACGACCATCAGCATGCTCCTGCGCTGAACCCTGAGCTGACGCGCGAGATTGAAGTGGAAGTAGCGGCCGATGAGGTATCCAAGAGCTTCAAGACAGTGGTGAAGCGCTACCAGAAGCTGGCGCGGATTCCGGGATTTCGCGCTGGCAAGGTGCCGGAGTCGCTGATCCGGTCGAAGTTTGCGAAGGAGGTTCGCCAGGAGGTGCTGGAAAGCCTGGTCTCGGAGCGCTTCCGCAAAGCAATCGACGACCAGAAGCTGCGGCCGGTCTCTGAACCGCAGTTGCTGGACATGCAGCTCTTCGATGGACAGCCGCTGAAGTTCAAGGCTGCGTTTGAGGTCGCGCCTGTGATCGACATCATCGGCTACGACAATGTGCACGTTGCGAAGCCCGATGCGACGCTGACGAACGACGAGTTCAACGCTGAGCTGGACCGCGTGCTGGACAGTCATGCGACGGTTGAGCCGGTCGAAGAGGACCGTCCGCTGGTCGATGGCGACTGGGCCGAGATCCAGTTTCGCGGCGAGCTGAAGGATCTTGCGCAGACGGTGACTGAGGACGGCGTTGAAAATGCTTCGGCCAGTCAACCGATTACAGGTGAGGATGTTCTGATCGAGATTGGCGGAAAGAACACGTTGGCTGCCTTCAACGACGCGCTGCGTGGATCGAAGCCCGGCCAGGAGTTGAAGTTCGAGGTGGAATATCCGGCAGACTTTGGCGAGAAGCGCCTTGCGGGACAGACGGTAAGCTACGACGTCACCGTGAAGAGCATCAAGCACAAGAGCTATCCGGAGCGCGATACGGAGTTTGCCAAGCAGTTGGGAAATTACGAGAGCTGGGACGACTTCGAGACCAAACTTCGCGAGCATGCTGCGGACCGCAAGAAAAATGCGCTCGAGAATGGCGTGAAGGACAAGATGCTCGGCGAATTGATCGAGCGCTTCCAGTTCCCTGTTCCTGAGTCCTTCGTGCAACAGCAGATCGAGGCTCGCCTGGACCGCGGACTTCGCGCACTGGCACAGCAGGGGATGAAGGTTGAGGACATGCGCAAGCTGGACTTCGTTCAACTGCGTTCGTCACAGCGCGACCTGGCGGTGAACGAGGTAAAGGTTTCGATGATCCTCGACCGAATCGCCGAGGCTGAGGGTGTGGTGGTGAACGATGAGGATGTCGACCGCGAGTTGCTGATGCTTTCGATCCAGTCGCGGGAGCCTCTGGAGACGCTGCGTGAGAGACTGTCGAACGATGGCGGGTTGGACCGGATTCGCGAGCAGATGCGGCGCGAGAAGACGGGTAGCGTGCTCTACGAGAAGCTGGCTTCGTAGGGATAGAGAATTAAAACAGAAACGTTGGCCAAAGATTTTTAGAAAGAGAGTGCTATGGGATTAGTTCCAATGGTGATCGAGCAGACGAGCCGAGGCGAACGCGCCTACGACATCTACAGCCGTCTGCTGCGTGACAACATCATTTTTCTGGGAACGCCGATCGACGACAACATCGCCAATGTGATCATTGCGCAGATGCTGTTTCTGAGCGGTGAGGACCCGGAGAAGGACATACAGCTTTACATCAACTCGCCCGGCGGATCGATAACCGCAGGCCTTGCGATCTATGACACTATGCAGTACATCAAGAACGATGTTGTGACGTTCTGCATCGGACAGGCGGCCAGCATGGGAGCGTTTCTTCTGATGGCGGGGAAGAAGGGCAAACGATTTGCACTGCCAAACTCGCGCATCCTGATTCATCAACCATCGATGGGCGGATTGAGCGGACAGGCAACCGACATCGATATTCATGCACGCGAGATTCTGCGCATTCGCGAGATCACGAATAAACTGATGAGCGCAAGCACTGGCCAATCACTGGAGCGGATCGAGCGTGATGTAGAGCGAGACTTCATCATGACCGCAGCGCAGTCAAAGGAGTACGGGATCATCGACGATATTATCGATCGGCCTCGGACCTAAGAGCGGACTCACATTCCTTCTGGAGGAGCCCGGACCACTGGTTCGGGCTTCGCTGCGCTATGACCTGTTTGGGGTATAGCGTTGGACACACTGTGCACCTTCCGCATTGCAAAACAGGTGTAAACTTATTGACATACCCAGTAGCGCGTACCACTCAGGAGTATCGCACTTATGAAAACGTCACGGGGCTCAGACGAATCTCTTCGCTGCTCGTTCTGCCATAAATCGCAGGACGCCGTTGCCAAACTCATCTCCTCGCCGTCGGACTATCCGCGGGCTTACATCTGCGATGAGTGCGTGGCCGTCTGCAACTCGATCCTGGAGGACGACCGCACCGAGGCGCAGCCTGGCTCAGCGCCATCGCATCTGCCGAAGCCGCAGGAGGTAAAGGCGTTTCTGGATGAGTACGTGATCGGGCAGGACCAGACCAAGAAGAAGCTTGCCGTTGCGGTCTATAACCACTACAAGCGCATCCAGATGAACAAGACCCGCGGCAACGATGTGGAGCTGGCGAAGTCGAACATCCTGCTGGTGGGGCCGACCGGTTCCGGCAAGACATTGCTGGCGCAGACCATGGCGAAGATGCTGGACGTGCCGTTTGCAATTGTGGATGCAACGACGCTGACTGAAGCCGGTTATGTTGGGGAAGACGTAGAAAATATTATTTTGAAGCTGCTGCAGGCGGCAGACGGGGATGTGCAGCGCGCCCAGAGTGGCATCATCTACATCGATGAGATCGACAAGATTGGACGCAAGGACGAGAACCCTTCGATCACACGCGATGTCTCGGGCGAAGGTGTGCAGCAGGCATTGCTGAAACTTCTCGAAGGCACCGTCGCCAACGTTCCGCCACAAGGTGGGCGAAAGCATCCGCATCAGGAGTTCACCGCTGTTGACACGACGAATATTCTTTTCATCTGCGGCGGAGCCTTTGTAGGACTCGAAAAGGTGATTGGCCGGCGCATTGGCAAGAAAGCGCTTGGATTTAAGGCCATCGCAGACCCCGATGCAAAGGACGGCGATGTGACGCCCATTCGAGCGCAGCGCGATGCGGAGTTGTTGCGGCAGGCTGAGCCTCAAGACTTGTTGAAGTATGGGCTGATTCCGGAGTTTGTCGGTCGACTGCCTGTGCTCGGCATCCTGGATGAGTTGGATGAAGCTGCGCTGATCGAGATCCTGACCAAGCCGCGTAATGCGATCCTGAAGCAGTACACGAAACTGTTCGACTTCGAGGGTGTGAAGGTGACCTTCACCGATGAGGCAGCGCGAGAGATCGCTCGCGAGGCACTGCAGCGAAAGGTCGGTGCACGCGGCCTGCGAATGATACTCGAGGAGCTGATGCTGGATCTGATGTACTACGTTCCCGGCAATAAGAAAGTGAAAGAGCTTTCAATCTCGGCAGAGATGGTCAAAAAGCACAGTTTGACGCTGCCGATGCTTCTGGAGAAAGCAGGCTAAAATCGCGTTGACAAGTATACCTTGACGTTGTTCTATTGAAATGCAACGGACTCGCTTGAAGTTCGAACCCATCTGAGACACTACGCGCGAGGCCGTATCGCTACTTGTACGTTATGAAAAGCTTGCTAGTAACTCTTCGCGCCATCCTTCAACATCCTCTTAATGCTTCGAATCGTCGGGGAGCCCTTGTACGTTATGTGAAGTGGCAGATTGGTAGTCGCCTGGTTCCGGGCGCGGTTCTTGTCCCCTTCGTCAATGAGACTTTTCTCATCGCTTCTCCCGGTTTGACGAGCGTCACGCAAAATATTTATACGGGGCTGAGCGACTTTGCCGACTGTGCCCTTCTATTACATCTGCTGAGAGAGGACAGCCTCTTCGTTGATATAGGCGCAAATGTCGGGATATATACGGTATTGGCGGCGGGTGTAGTTGGTGCGCACGTAGTATCCATTGAACCCGTGCCTAAGACCTTCAGCAAGCTGTGTATAAATTTGCGCCTCAACAATATTGAGAATAAGGTTTCGCCGCACAATATCGGACTTGGGCGCCAGGAAGCTATCTTACGATTCACGTCGGAGCAAGGCAGCGCGAATCATGTCATTGAAGATACCTCCTGGACAGGCCCCTCCGTTCAAGTGCCTGTATCGACTCTCGACGAGGTTCTACAAGGATCATCCCCTACCCTCATAAAAATCGACGTTGAAGGCTGGGAGCCGGAGGTCTTGGCGGGAGCGGTTTCCACGCTTCGTTCCCCTTCCCTGCTTGGATTGATTATTGAAATGAATAGCGACGATGCGGCGTTTAGCGCAAAGGAGCTTGCGATACATGACTGCATGTTGGCCAACGGCTTTAAGCCACACGCATACGATCCACTGACACGTTCGGTGACCTTGCTGCCATCAAAGAACCTGCAGGCGAGATCGGGCAACACTATTTACTTGAGGAACTTAGATCAGGTCTCTGCTCTATTGGCTTCGGCACCCGCTTTCGAAGTGAATGGCAGAAGCTTTTGATTCATCTCTGCACAGGCACTCCAGCATCCATTCTGGAGAGAGATGAGAATAAGTTGTTATTCGGTGTAAAAGTCCCTCAGAATCGCCTTTTTATCGGCGCAAAAGTGATGGCAGCCAGTTGTGCCAATCGTGTAACGAACCTCTATGGACGTTTTTGTACATTGCGGAGCACAACGAATTACAATCACCTTAGCCGCAGACGGTGATGCATCGTTAGCGATGTTTTAACGTCTAATTGGAGAGTGATGACAAATCAACCAAAAGAAACGCTGAGCGGCGACGTTCGCAAGCTACCGATGATGCCCATTCGCGACATGGTCATCTTTCCCCATATGATGACGCCGTTTGTCGTTGGCCGCGAGTCGAGCGTTCGGGCCCTGGAAGAGGCGCTTTCGGGCGATCGGAAGATTTTTCTGGCGACCCAGCATGATGCTTCGGTTGACGAACCAAACGCGGATGATATCTACGAAACCGGTACTATCGGGAACATCGTCCAAAGCGTCAAGATGCCAGACGGAAACATTAAAGTATTGGTTGAAGGTGTGGAGCGAGCGCGAGCCACCGAGATTAACGATGTTGACGGTTTTTTTGTCGCGACGGTACGCACAGGCCAGACTCATTTGGAGATGACGGCCTCGGTTGAGCAATTGATGCAGCGGGTTCACTCGCTGTTTGAGCAGTATGTCAAGCTGCAGCAGTCGCTGAATTACGAGACCATGGCAGCCAGCGTGCGCGCCGATGAACCAGCCAAGCTTGCAGACACAATCGCTGCGAATCTGCAGCTTTCCATCGAGGAGAAGCAGCTGCTGCTGGAGGTCTTCGATCCGGAGACGAGGCTCTCGAAGGTCGCGGATGTGCTGGATGTGGCGATCGAGAAGCTGAACATGGACCGAACCATTCAGTCGCGTGTGAAGCGGCAGATGGAGAAGGCGCAGAAGGAGTACTACCTCAACGAAAAGATCAAGGCCATCCAGAAGGAGCTTGGCCGCGGAGAGAAGTCGGAGTTCGACGAGCTGAAGAAGAAGATTGAAGCCGCTGGAATGCCGAAGGATGTGCTCGATAAATCGATGCAGGAACTGAAAAAGCTCGAGGCGATGCCTCCGATGTCGGCTGAGTCTACGGTCTCTCGCAACTATCTTGACTGGCTGTTGGCGGTGCCGTGGAAGAAGCGTTCGAAGGAGATTCGTTCGATCGAACACGCTGAGCAGATTCTGAACGAAGACCACTACGGGTTAGAGAAGATCAAGGAGCGTATTCTTGAGTTCCTCGCGGTGCGGCAGTTGGTGAAGAACCCTAAGGGGTCGATCCTGTGCTTTGTTGGACCTCCGGGTGTGGGCAAGACTTCGCTTGGCATGTCGATCGCCAAGGCTACGGGGCGAAAGTTCGTTCGCATGTCGTTGGGTGGAGTGCGCGACGAGGCCGAGATTCGCGGTCATCGCCGCACCTATATCGGTGCGCTGCCGGGGCAGATCATTCAGTCGATGAAGAAGGCCGGCACGAAGAACCCGGTGTTCATGCTGGACGAGATCGACAAGATGGCGTCGGATTTTCGTGGCGATCCGGCGAGTGCCCTGCTTGAGGTTCTCGATCCGGAACAGAATACTTCTTTCCAGGACCACTACCTCGACGTGGAGTATGACCTGTCGCAGGTGTTGTTTGTCGCGACGGCGAATGTGCTGCACACCATCCCCGGCCCTCTGCAAGACCGCATGGAGATCCTGCGACTGCACGGTTATACCGACGTGGAGAAGCTCGAGATCGCCAAGCAGTATCTGGTGAAGAAACAGCGCGAAGGCACCGGTCTTACCGAGGAGCAGATTGTCTTCGAGGATGGTGCGCTGCGGCAGATCATTCGCGGTTACACGCGCGAGGCCGGCGTGCGCAATCTCGAGCGCGAAATCGGCAATGTGGGCCGCAAGGTAGCTCGACGAGTGGTGAAGAACGGTGCGAAACATAGGGAGATCATCACCGGGGAGAACATCGGCGACCTTCTTGGCGTGGCGAAGTTCCGCGACTCGCAGGTGCATGAGAAGAGCGAGGTAGGCCTGGTGACGGGCCTGGCGTGGACGGAGATGGGCGGCACGATTTTGCAGACCGAGGTGCAGGTGCTTGATGGTAAAGGCAAGTTGACGGCTACCGGACAACTTGGCGATGTGATGCAGGAGTCGGCCCAGGCTGCCCTGACCTATATCCGTTCACGATCGCATCATCTCGGCCTGGCAAAGGACTTCTACAAGAACGTCGATATTCACGTCCATGTGCCTGAGGGAGCGATTCCGAAGGACGGCCCTTCGGCCGGTATTACGTTGGCCACAGGTCTGGCTAGTGCACTCACGAAGATCAAAGTCAGGCGCGATATCGCTATGACCGGCGAGATTACGCTACGCGGCAAGGTGCTTCCAATCGGCGGCTTGAAGGAGAAGCTGCTGGCGGCGCATCGCGCGGGAATCTTCGAAGCTGTACTGCCGGAGGAGAACCGCAAGGACCTCGCCGAACTGCCGGAGTTGCTGAAGAACTCGATGAAGCTTCACTTCGTTGAAGAGATGGATCAAGTGCTGAAGATTGCTCTTGAGGGCAAGTTGCCGGAGCTTGCAGAGGAGACTCCAGAAGGTCTTACAGCTGGTCTGCCAAGCATCGAGATGCCCCAGCCTGTCGCACATCAGTAAAACGCAGATAGAAGCAAAAAGCCGAGCCAGTTGGCTCGGCTTTTTGTATTGCAGTTAGAGAGAACTAGGCAGCTCGTCTGCCACCGACGAAGTTCATGATGATAGAGATGACAGCAAAGATCAGCAACAAATGAATGAGGAAGCTGCTGATATGAAGTACGAAAAAGCCGCCGAGCCAAAGGACGACCAGCACAACAGCTAGTATCAGAAACATAACGACCTTCTTTCTTCGTACAGGTAGCGCACTGTATCAGATTAATAAGAGCTGAAATATTCTGAATTCGTTGCTTCTTCATGGAAAGATTGCTGGAAAGGCATAAACATACTTGTGACACCACGGATCGGAGGTAGCCGATGAACGCTACTCCGAGGTTCAAGCCAATTCTCGACAGCAGCATCCCGCCGTGGATATCCTCACGGTATTCCTTATTGACATGGTGGGAGATGGAAAACTTCTCGGCTGCTGAGTTTTATGAATTTGGTTCACGTCTTGGCAGTGCTCGCAAGAATCTTGAATCATCCTTTGAATCGAAGATTTCCAAAGAGAGCTGGAGGAAAACTGAAGGATATAAAACGTTCAAGAGGGTGAAGGAGCAATGCGAGGCAATTGGTCTTCAATTCTCTGCGCTGTGTGTAAAGGAGTTCCTTCGAAGTGTTAAAGGTGATCTCTCTTCAAAGCGACTTTTGCAGGCAATTATAGAAACTGAAAACACGATCCGACGTGAGATGGATGGCGTGAGTTTCTTCTATATGCCATATGACCAGACTAAATATTATGATCGGTCCGATTTGTTCGGAAAGAAGATAAATACGCGGTTCCCGAAAGTTCAATTTGACATGGTTGAGGCTGGAAATTGCTTTGCAATGGGACGGGGGACGGCCTGCGTGTTTCATCTCATGCGAATTATGGAAGTGGGAGTGCAGGAGTTCGGAATTGCATTAGGAGTGACGCTGGCTGGCCAGAAAAACTGGCATAACATCCTGGAAGAAGTCAACAAAGCGATTAAAGCATTGCCCTCCAAAGGGCCAAAGACGGTAGAACTGAGTCAGGCGTCGGCGAATCTCTACAGCGTTAAACTCGCATGGCGCAATGAAGTTATGCACCCTAACGACAAGTACACGCTCGAAGAGGCTAAAAACCTGATTGGTCAGGTGAGTCTATTTATGAAACAGCTTGCGGAGATTATTTGATTCACAGGGGGCGTAGGGTTAATGCACTACGCCTTTTTGTTTGCAGGTAAATCCTTCGGTCTCTCGTGTGCATCGCCATGTAATGAGTTTTTCCGCTGGCTGATTCATCTGGCCATAAAACTTAACGGTAATGGTGTGTTGTGGGCCTTCGTCACACGTTACGAACATCGCCACATATCCTTCATCCTGACCAATGAATTGAGCGGTTTTAGCGTTTACGACGGGAGAAGTGCAATCCTTTGATTCTCCGACAAGCCAGTTTTCCTTGGCAGAAATAGACGTTTCGACGGAATGCGAAATCTGCCCATTTTCATCCAGAGCAGAATAGATCACAAACGGAAGCGCACAGAGAAACAATATTCCAGCAGTCACAAGAGTTATCGACTTGATGAGTATCAGGGCCTCTTTTACTGACTGAATGAACGATTTCATTTCTTTGGTTTCTCTGATTTTTCGATGAACTCTTTCAGATGCTTGGCAGATGCCTCAGCTGTACTCTGAATCTGATTCGTAGCACCAGCCTTCCCTACTGAATAGGCAAACATAATCTGGGATGAGTGCGCGTCTATAACGGAAATACTGGTGCTGGTCGCTCCCCTTGCCGCTCTAGCCGCCGCCGCCCTCTGCATCCCTTGGCTAAACGCATTATTGCCGTCGCTGCTGTTTACATTCGTGGTGTTGTTGACAACGACCGCAGGTGCAACCGGAGTACGCTGGCTAACAGTGCTCCTGATGATGTAATCCGCTTTATCCTTATCAGCCACTACGATGAGCGGAACCTGCTTTTTGGCAATCGCAGCGGATAGATAGGTCTCGTATCCGTCCATCGGTTCGATATAGACCGTCGATCCGCTGTGGAGTTGGGTGTTTTGGGCGAACAAAAGAGCAGAAAAGGCTAAAAACAGAGAAGCAAAGCACGATTTCATATTGTTCCTTTTTATCGTATGCGATAAATATCAAACTCAGGCTACTTTGATTCTGGATGGATGGCAAGCAGCATCAGCGTCCGTCTGGGTAAGCGCATTCGAGCGATCCGAAAGGCTAAGGGATGGCGTCTGATTGATCTTGCACAGCATTCTGGCGTTAAGGAGGTTCACCTCTCCTATGTCGAGCGCGGGATGCGCGACGTTGGATTCAATGTGCTGGTCTCAATCGCCAAAGGACTAGGCGTAAAGCTCTCAGATTTGATTAGGGACGTGGAGTAATCGGGAGTATCCTAGAGGCAATACAAAACCCGCTCGGGGGAGCGGGTTCCTTCGGTCTGCACGCACTCAGATCATGCCACAGGAGTGCACCTAATGCAAGGTCAATCGGATAATTCAACTTCAAAAATGAGCCATTCAGCGTCGTTACGCGATACGACTATCCGTCCTGATTCTATTGAAAATTCAGCCTTGCTAACCTCAAACGTGCCGTACTTTCTGTCTAAAGAAATGATTCCAACTTGTGATGCGGATTCGTCGAACGCATCAATGCGACCGAAAAAGACGATCTCTGATTCATCACGTTCAATCATCGTCACCCTAAGCGGCGTATCGAGATTCTTCCACGTTGAAAATTTGGCGAATGCTTCGGACGAAGAAGCCATGTTCCTTTTTCGTCTCCAATTCAAAATGCTTGCGAACATCAAAATGTTAGCACTGGAAGCTGACGGCAAGGCTGATCGGGCAGTTCGGGAGGTTATATCCGCTATGACTCGCATATCTGAAGAGGTATCATAATCGCATGAAAACCCCGCCCGACACGCCTGAGTTCGCAAAATTTACCGATGCCCTGCGGGACATCCTCAAGGTGTCGAGAGACGAGATGCGAACGCGAATCGAGGCGCACAAGGAGAGCGGTAAAAGGCTCTCTAAGGGCGCTTCCCTCTCCCCTGCCGCTTCATCCAAGATCCGTTCTTCTCTGAATAATTCTTAGAATGGCGTCGGTGCCACCTTGCCGGTCAGTTCTGCATAAGTCAGTCTCTTCCCTGAAATCTGCGATACAGCCAGCATGAAACGATCACCGTCGTTTAGCGGGTTATCTTTGGTTCCGCGATTGTTGAAGCGGAACATCTGCTCATCCAAATATGCGTCCAAGTGGAACGGCTCAACCGCAACATAGGTGCCGTTCAAACCACGCTTGAGCAGGCTCCAGAAGTTTTCGATGCCCTGAGTGTGAACATTTCCACGGACATACTCTTCCGCATGGTTGACGGTATCGTGGATGTACTTCTCAGCTTTAAGTCCGTCATAACCAGCCCATTTATCGGTGTAGACAGTCGAGCCAAAGCCGACGCGCTCAAGAATCTTTTTCTGCAACGTCTCACGCTTTACATTGGGGATGACTTCGGCGCGAACTTGGCGAGACTCGCGGTCTAGCATCCCAACGACAATGGATTTCTCTGCATAGCCATTTAGGGCGGTCTTCATCTTGAGCCGCTTGCTTGCGTGCATGTTCTTAGGCTTGCCGCCGATGAAGGTTTCGTCCACCTCTACAGGCTCTCCACCGCCGCCAAGCTTCGCCCATGAGCCATTCTTGAGGGCGAGACGGATGCGGTGC
>Ga0206805_1086_pt1 | contig 17953 bp, 14 predicted proteins | sample Alteio_BWOrgCont_59_FD_152890 | JGI IMG/M metagenome (GOLD analysis project Ga0206805, IMG submission 152890) | Enriched cells from forest soil in Barre Woods Harvard Forest LTER site, Petersham, Massachusetts, United States -... | ecosystem: Environmental > Terrestrial > Soil > Temperate forest >... | reverse complement strand
TGTTAACCATGCTGATGGCTTTTACACCCTTCTCTTAAAATAGATATTTTAACCAACCTTAGTTGGTAGCAATCAGTTGATTGCGTACTGCATACATCACTAAGCCGGCTGTATTGGTAATGCCCAGTTTACTCATAATATTTTTGCGATGAGTATTAACAGTGTGAACACTTAGAAATAGCTTATCAGCAATTTCCTGGTTCGACAGTCCTTCCGAAACGTAACGTATAATTTCCATTTCACGTTCGCTTATGTTAACTCCCCCGCAAACGGAATAAAGCGGACAGGTATCTGCCGCATTCGGATTCTTAGCATTCACATTGATAAGTGCATCCACTACTTTGCCGCATAAAAACCGCTCTCCATTCGAAGTTTTAATAAGTGCTTCGGTTATCTCTGCTTTATCGCAGCACAATAAAAGATAGCTGGTAATCCCAGTATTTAACATATTCGATATGGCTGTTCTTTGCTGAACACCATTAAAGGCCAATATTTTAATTTCCGGGGAATACTTCCTTACACGGTTCAATAAGTCCTGGTCCCATTCGATAGAAGAGACATCAATAGCCAACACATCCGTATGCCTCGAAGATACCTTATCAATCAGTTCAGCCTCATTTTGCACACTGGCCGATAACATAAAGGAAGGAGATTCCTCAATAAGGCACTCCATACCTTTGGTAAATAAGTAATTATCTCCGGCAACAATAATTTTTATAGGATCCATTTAATGTGGTTCTTGAGTTTTTGGTTAAAGCGATGCAAAACTATACTTTTACCCAATATGCCCCTCTACCCTAAAAGGGGTATTTTATACTTTTTCAATCACGGCTGCGTAGCCTTGACCCACTCCAATACAAAGAGTTACAAGTGCATAGCGCTTGTTTTGTTCATGTAGTTCAATAGCGGCAGAGTTCAATATGCGTGCTCCGCTCATACCTAGTGGATGGCCTATAGCAATAGATCCTCCATTGGGGTTTATACGACTGTCGTCATCAGCAAGGCCCCATTGGCGTACGCAGGCAAGGCTTTGTGCAGCAAAAGCCTCATTTAGTTCAATAATATCGATATTGTTAAAGGTGAGTCCTGCTTTTTTTAGGGCTTTATTAGATGCTTCCACAGGTCCAATACCCATAATGCGGGGTTCTACACCCACCACTGCTGATGATACAATTCTTGCCACAGGTTTCAGTCCATATTTTTTGATTCCATCTTCTGAAGCTAGTAATAAAGCGGCCGCCCCATCATTTAGCCCCGATGAGTTGCCCGCTGTAACACTTCCGCCTTTGCGGAAGGATGGTTTCAAACCTGACAATACCTCCAGGGTAGTAGTAGGTTTTATAAATTCATCATCGGCAAATAGTTTAGGGTCTCCTTTCCTTTGTGGTATTTCAACAGGTATTATTTCTTTATTGAATCGTCCGGCTGTTCTTGCTTTGGTAGCTTTTTGTTGCGAATGAAACGCAAACTTATCCTGGTCCTCGCGATTTATCTTATAAAGTTCTGCCAGGTTTTCAGCGGTTTCGCCCATAGCATCGGTGCCATATAGCTCCTGCATTTTAGGATTGATGAATCTCCATCCGAAACTGGAATCAAACATCTGTGCATCGCGCCCAAATGGAGCTGATGTTTTGGATATTATCCAGGGGCCTCGAGTCATATTTTCCACTCCGCCTGCAATAACCAAATCAGCATCGCCTGTATTAATCAGTCTGGCCGCATTAATGCTTGCTGAAAGTCCTGAAGCACATAAACGATTCACCGTTTCGCCCGGAACAGTGTAGGGGATTCCTGCCAGCAATAGCGCCATACGAGCCACATTGCGGTTATCTTCGCCGCTTTGGTTGGCACAACCCATTATTACATCGCCGATAGCAGCAGGGTCAACAGTAGGATTCTTTTCAATAAGTTTCTTTAATACGAGGGCTGCTATGTCGTCGGTGCGGACAGTAGATAAAGCTCCTCCGAAATTACCAACCGGTGTGCGGACTCCATTAATGATGAATGCGTCTTTCATAAAAGATATAAGCTGATTAGGGACGCAAAGTTAGGGAAATTGGAATTATGAAAGTTCATTTATAATAGAGCATAGAACGCAGATGACGCGGATTCGATAAGATTATATATGATTTTATCTGTACAATCATATTCATCTGTGTCATCTGCGTTCTCTCGCATTTTTCACACATAACTTCATTTAATACCTTACTTTTGCAAAAATTTTTAAAAAGTGGGATTACAGTGTGGTATAGTAGGGCTGCCTAATGTAGGCAAATCAACCTTGTTTAATTGCCTTTCCAATGCAAAGGCTCAAGCGGCAAATTTTCCGTTTTGTACGATAGAACCGAATATAGGGGTTATCAGCGTTCCCGATGAACGTCTTGCCAAGCTATCTGCCTTGGTTAATCCCCAGAAAATAGTTCCGGCTACTATCGAAATTGTAGATATAGCAGGCTTGGTGAAAGGTGCCAGCAAGGGCGAAGGATTGGGTAACCAGTTTCTGGGAAATATTCGGGATACCAATGCCATTATTCATGTGTTACGCTGTTTTGAAGACGGTAATGTAATCCACGTAGAAGGCTCTGTAAATCCTATCCGCGATAAGGAAATTATTGACACCGAGCTACAATTAAAGGATTTTGAAACCGTTGAAAAGAGATTACAAAGAGTTTCAAAAGCTGCCAAAGTAGGAACGGATAAAGACGCAAAGAAAGAGTTCGAAATATTGAATATGTATTTCAAATGCCTTTCGGAAGGAAGATCTGCTCGTACAGTGGTTTTGACAGATGAAGAAAAGGTGGCTGTTGCCGATTTGCACCTGCTCACTATTAAGCCTGTATTATATGTCTGCAATGTAGACCAATCATCACTGAAAGGAAATAAATATACCGATGCAGTTAAAGAAGCCGTGAAAGATGAAAATGCCGAAGTGCTGATAATTGATGCAGGTATTGAGGCCGAAATAACTCAACTGGAAAGCGCCGAAGACCGCAAGGTATTCCTCGATGATATGGGTTTGGATGAGCCCGGGGTAAATAAACTCATCAAAGCGGCTTATAAGTTATTGAACCTCTCAACCTATTTTACAGCAGGTGAAGTAGAGGTGCGTGCATGGACCATTCACAAAGGCGACAAGGCACCGCAGGCTGCCGGCGTTATACATACCGATTTTGAAAAAGGATTTATAAAAGCGGAAGTGATAGGATATGATGACTATATACAATATGGTTCGGAAGCAGCTTGCCGCGATGCAGGAAAGCTAATGATTCAGGGTAAAGATTATGTAGTGAAGGATGGCGATGTGATGCACTTCCGCTTCAATGTGTAAATAAGCGGCCATTTAATTTATCTTTTGAAACAAGCCGTATAATACGGGATTATCCTGGATGGTTTCTATCTTGAAATTATTCATGTAAAAGTTCTTTTTCGCTTTATTCCAAATATAGATTTTGGCTACAATATTAGGGTGGTTAAGATCAATGTCCGATAACCTGACTGCATGATACGCTTTCTGCCACACAGGGTGGAGCGAATCTACCATACAATCATTTACTGGAGTGGCATTCCAATAAATGGATTTATCCTGCGATTTAAGCTCGGAAACAATAAAAACATCTTTTAAGTTTTCAAGCGGTAAAATCCCAACTGAAATAGTAATGGTATTATGGTTATTCGTTACCATTTTACTGAGGGTATCGGTAAAAGAAGGTGCCCATTCATGCAGCGAATCCATTTTATAAGAAGGACTTTTTGAACCGTAAACTGAATCAACCAGGAATGTTTTGTCTGCCGGGGGCCAATGTGGAATATCTTGCCTGAAGGTATTGACAGACTCAAAAATATATGGCGAAACTCCTTTACCAGGAAGAGAAGAAAAAAGATAGAAAGTGCCTCCGTAGTAATCGCCTTCTTTTACGAGGTAAGGATAGTAATGTAGAAAGATAGCCAGGTATACAGGGTCGCCGCTTGCCACGGTACCCCATGAAAGATAGGGTTTATGCTCTTGTTCAATAAGCTGGATAACGGGCTGTTTTTTCGGTGAATTCTCTATAAAGTGGAAAGCAGTTGTGTCTACATTATCCTTCTTTGCGTAATACTTTTCCGGTAATTCAGCCTCATTTTGAATGAGTGAAAGACAATTATCGGTTGTAATATAATTATTCAAATGATTACTTTGAAGGACTATTTGTTCATAACGGCAAGAATAAAAGATGGAATAATATTTTCTTTCTGCGATCAGTGAATCAATACCAAGCAGGCAAATAGCGAAAACCAATATTACTTTCATGTTGCTTTGCATTTCGGGTAACCATCCGAATAAAAATAAAAGCAGAAACGGGAAGCTGAATATCAATACAGAATATTGGAGCACCGGACTAACGTATCGTGAATAAAAGAAACCGGTTAAAAAAGGAATTAAAAACCAGCAAAAGGAAATAACCAGGTAATTAGGTGAGGTTATTTTTTCGCGGATGCTGTACACCACTCCATATAAAAATAGGAAGCCGGTAAAGGCCATAATAAATGGCGAAAAATCGAATACGTATTTTAGATACTCTATAATGAAATCATTTTCCGGCGGGGCGAGTAACTTAGGAAGTCCTCCTATCCCGAACTGGTAAAAGAAAATATGTAAATGAGGAATATACAAGATGAAAACAATAATTCCTGCCGCCATGTATTTTAATACATATTTTTTCGGGATAAATAATAAACCCGTCACACCAACCATTAGAGCGACCAGGAAAGAGAAGTAGTGATTATAGATGCATAAAGTGCTAAACAATATGTAGAGGAAAGTATTTCTGTAAAACCGTTCTTCCGGTTTAAAAACGATGTTGTTCCAGTAATATACCATAGCCAATGCAAAGAATAGTCCGCTTGCATAGGGGCGGGCAATCTGGCTGTACATAACGGAATATTCCAGCGCTGCCAGGAAAGCCGCGCATACCAATCCCACAGTAGGATTGAACCAGGCTTTGCCAATGCGGAAAATGTAAAATACAGAGCATATTCCGCAAATGATAAAAGGCAGCTTGACAACTATTTCAGAATAGCCGAATAATTTTGTCCAGTAATAGAGAAAAACCTGCACTCCTGCAGGGTGTGCATCCGTAATAACTCCATTTTTTATCAGCTCGGAAAATGATGAGAAATGGGTACGGAGCAAGGCATTGAATTCGTCATTAGTAAAAGGTATTTCAGTAGGATGCACAAGCCTCAGCACAGATGCAAGCAACAGAATTGCAAATAAAATAAGATAAGTGATTTTAGTCTCTCTGTTCAAATCTTCAAAATTACCGGCCAGGTTTAATGCAACGAATAAAATTTTGATGGCTAATATATAAAAAATGGAAACTCCATTTATTTCAAATGCACTATCTTAGCCCCCTGTTTATCTTCATGATATGAAAAGAAATCGCTTCACCGTTATTGCTGTTATAGTACTGGTTATTGCCTCTCTTTATTTTTTAGTTTTTAAAAGCGGATTCTCCACCATTGGCGAGAAAGACAATGAGTTTGCCGTGAAAGATACCGGGAGTATCACCAAAATATTTATAGCTAATAAGAATAACCAATCGGTCACATTAACACGCATATCAAAGGGACAATGGATGGTAAATGGCCATTTTATTGCCCGTGCCGATTGCATTAATACACTTTTGTATACCATCAATATGGTTGCCATTAAAGGAGTTATCGACCCGCGTTCGTGGAACACAGTTATCAAAAACCTTTCTTCTTCGGCGATTAAAGTGGAAATATACGAAGGCGATAACAGGGCAAAGGTATACTATGTTGGTGGAGAAACGGCTGATGAGTTGGGAACATATATGTTGATGGCAAATTCAAAAACGGAGGAAAACTATAAGCAACCTTATATTACCTACATACCCGGTTTTGATGGCTATCTCACCACCCGCTATTTTATTAAGGAAGAAGACTGGCGCGACCGTTCCGTTTTTCAATATTACCCTTACGACCTGAAATCGGTATCGATGATTTATCCCGGGGCCGATTCTTCATTTCGCATTACCATTGCAGGGCGGAATCAATTTATATTGGATAATCCGCTCACAAACCGAAAAGCCGGTATGTTTGATACCATGGCGGTGAAACAATACCTTACCTATTATCAAAGTGTGTCGTGGGAAGTTACAGCCCCTACGGAAAAGGAAGACTCCATAGTGCATTCCCCTCCTTTTGTTATCATGCGTGTAGAAGATGCTAAAGGAAAAGTAACTACGGTGAAGCTATATCATCGCTGGGCTACGGATAACCAACGCGAAAAATATGGGATTGATTATAAATACGACCCTGATAGAATGTTTGCCCTGGTTAATGACAAAGACTTTGTGATTGCACAATACTTTGTGTTCGGAAAGATGATGCAGCCCGCTGCCTATTTCTTTAGGTAATTTTGCTTTTTACCCCTCATTTTTGGAATATTTCACAGAATATCCTCAAGTCCCATAATATGCTGAAATACAGCACATAGCGGTGTTTGTTGAAAAATAGTGAATAACTATGGTTGGGGTTATTCTTCCATTGGGTGCTAAGTTTCTACTTTTGTTCCTTTACGTAATTAATCCAATCCAACATGATGAAATTTGTCGTTTCCAGCAATACCCTGTTTAAAGAATTGCAACTTATCAGTGGCGTTTTAAATTCAAGCAATGCATTGCCCATACTCGATGATTTTCTTTTCCAATTAAAGAAAAATCAACTCAGCATATTTGCCTCCGATATTGAGACTACCATTAACACCAGTGTTGAGGTAGAATCTACCGATACCGGAGAAATAACCATCCCTGCAAAATTGCTAATGGAAATGCTGAAAAATTTTGCCGACCAACCTCTCACTTTTAAAATAGATACCGATAAATACAGCATAGAGATCAATTCCGAATCGGGCAAGTTTAAAATCATTGGGCACGACCCGGAGGAATTTCCCAAGATGCTCTCGGTTGAAAACCCCGTAGCGCTCGAAATAGATGCTGATACCCTCGTTTCAGCCATCAACAAAACTATATTCGCTGTTGCGAACGACGACCTCCGCCCGGTAATGTCAGGTGTATATTGCAACTTCTCCGAAACGGGAATGATTTTTGTAGCTACCGATGCTCACCGCCTCGTTAAGTTTAAAAAGCCTTTGGCGGGCGTAAGCGGCGATACCTCCATCATTATTGCTAAAAAGCCATTTAACCTGCTGAAGAATATTCTCAGCAGCAAAGATGGAAAAGTGAAACTGGAATATAACAAAACCAACGCTTCATTCTCTATCGATAATTTAAGGCTGTCCTGTCGCCTGATAGATGGGAAATATCCTAACTACGATGCGGTAATCCCCAAGGAAAACCCTAACAAGCTTACCCTTTCCAGGGAAGCGTTCCTCGGTTCGCTCCGCCGGGTGTCTATCCTTTCCAATAAAACAACCCACCAGGTTAAGCTGAAAATTTCGGGCAATGCACTGAGCTTATCCAGTGAAGATATTGACTTCTCCAACGAAGCCAATGAACGCCTTGCCTGCCAGTATACCGGCGAAGATATGGAGATAGGATTCAACTCCAAATTTTTATTGGATATGCTTACCAACCTTGATTCAGACGAGATTGATTTGGGCATGTCGACTCCTAACCGTGCCGGAGTACTTACGCCTATCCCTCAACCCGATGGCGAAGAACTCCTCATGCTGGTTATGCCGGTGATGCTGAATAATTAGCATTTAGGTGTAAGGGCTAAGTAATAAGGGATAAGTGGTTTTTTGTCAGTAAGAAGCGAAATAAAACCTACTTTTGCTTTGGCAATGACTAAGCAAACGCATATTAACCATTGGTTAACGAGTGCTCAAAAAGATTGGGAGGTTATGGAGTATTTGTTAAAAGGCAAAAAATATGTTCATGCTTTATTTTTCGGTCATTTATATCTTGAGAAGTTAGCTAAGGCATTGTGGGTAATAAATGGAACTGAAAATATTCCGCCTAAAACCCATAACTTGTTGAAACTATTAAATGAATCAGGTGTTAAATTAGATGAAAACCAACAAATATTTCTTTTAAAACTGAATCAATACCAAATAGAAGGAAGGTATCCCGAAGATATTGACAAACTATATAAATTCACAAATGCAAAGCTAACTGCTGAATATATCAAAAAAATCAAAAATCTAAAAAAATGCTTTCTAGAAAAGATGCCATAAAATATTCCAAAGCCTTCTTGAAGGAATGTGGTGGATTGCCTGTCAAAATCAACAAGGCTGTACTTTTTGGTTCTGTAGCCAAGTCCGAATCAAATCAAGATTCTGATATAGATATTGCATTATTCTCAGATAGCTTTGGCGATAATATTTTGAATAATCTTGACCTGATAGGTAAAGTGGCCATAAAATACCCGGATATTGAAGTACATACCTTTTCCCGTAAATCCTATACAAGTAATAGTGTTATGGTAGAAGAAATCAAAAAGACGGGCATCCTTTTGTTTTAATTCTATTCCTCCATCCTCATTGTGCTCCAGCCCCATCGGGGCGGCCTCTTGGTAGAAAAACAAATCCACCCAATTATCTCCCGCCGAAGAAATTGTTAAGATGTAGATAAGTGGTTTTCGGACTTTTTTGTCAGAGTTTGATAATTTCTTTGATCAAACTCTTTCGTGCATAAAAAGCTCTGCTGATAGAACCATGCCCAGGTCCTTTTGTTCTTGCTTGAATCCATTTCCCATCTTTACCAGTCAGAGACGCAAAGCCCTGTGTTTTTAGCTTATTGCGGATAAATTCATAATCTGCTTCAATTTCGGGAATTAAAGTGTTGCTTTCCACAAAGTCAAAAGATTCTACTTTTAACAATTCTGATTTTTCATTGTGTTTACCGTTCCACGAAACGGCACAATAAATAAGGGATTTCAATTTTTCCCAACAATGACTTTCATAGAATGGGGTCTCAATCAAAGTTTTTTGATGAATCATTGTTATCGCGAATGTTTCTTTAGGCACCCATATTCCCTTGACTTGATAGAATGCCGTAGATTTCAACTCAAACCCAAGCCCATTCGGAGCTCTTTTATTATTATTAGTTAGGCCTGCAAGAAGTTCTAAAGTTAATCCCTTCCATCCTTTATTTTGTTTTCCTTTTTTATATGTTGTGACACCATGGGATTTGGCAAGTTGAGCCAAGTCCTCCCCTATATATTGTTGAAGATTTTGGATGGCTACTATTCGGGTAATCATTAATGATTTTCTTAATATTAAACTACAAAAAAGCCATTCTTGGCTTTGGTAGTATTATATCGTTTAATAGTCAAATTTATAAATTCAGGATTTATTTCACATCCGATATATTTCCTATTACCTACTATCACAGATGCAATTCCTGTTGTGCCACCACCATTAAAGGGATCGAAAATAATGTCTCCAGCTTTTGTAGACGCTTGAACAATACGCTTTAATAGAGAAAGTGGTTTCTGAGTAGGATGTTTTCCATGCTCTTTTTCGCTAGGTGCAGGGGTTGGTATACTCCATACAGAGCGCATTTGCAAATCTCTTTTTTTTATGCTGTCTTCGGGAAAATCACCTCCCTTCATAGCTTCATAGTTAAAAAAGTGTTTTGCCTTTTTGTCTTTTCTCGCCCAAAGTAAGGTTTCATGAGAAGCGGTAAAGAATCTACAACTCAAATTTGGTGCTGCATTCGGTTTAAACCAAGATATATCATTAAGTAAATGGAAATTCAACTTTTGTAGAAGAAACCCACATTGGTAAATACTATGATAGGTGCCACTAATCCATATAGTGCCTCCTGGCTTTAAAACTCTTTTGCATTCCGCAATCCAAATTTCATGAAATTTTAAATCGTCTTCAAATCCTTTCGATTTATCCCATTTTCCCTTATTCACGCTTACCATCCTTCCATTTTGGCAAGTAAAACCATCATTGGATAATAAATAAGGAGGGTCAGCAAAAATCATATCAACATAATTATCAGGAAAGCGACTCATTACTTCCAAGCAATCTTCATTATATAATGCAAAATCATTTGTCTTAAATACAGGTGGAATAGACCGTTGTGTTCCATTCTTAGAAACATAAGCGACTAATTCTTCAAACAAAACATTTTCTTTTATCTCACTTTCCATAGTGTTGCAAAGTTATTTCAAAACCATTTATCTTTTCAGAGAGTTACCAATATTTATTAACTCCAAACATCGGTATATAAAACATTGACTAGCTCATCTCTTCTATCTTTTATAGTCGCTTCATCCCATGTACTGTACTTGGAGAATGTTTCTTTTGTAGAAATTAAGGTAGATTGTCTCAAGATAAAATCCTTCTTTTTAGTGAAATCTAAATTGCCTATTTCTGAGTTAAGATTAGCATCAAGTAAAACTAGGTTTCCTATATTTTTAATGAAATCTGGATTAATAATTGCCCACTGACCCGCTTTTGGCCTTTCTGGGTATATATGTTCGATACTCATATTTACTAGGTCTACATTTTGATTTTGCTTTTTGAATTCAATTTTATTTAAAACATACTGAACCAATTTCTTTTGTTTGGGTTGGTTCGATAAATAAAAAAGTTTTGAGTCAAAATTAGTTCCAAATACTTCAATAGCAGGTATTTTACTGTATATTTTATTCAGGAGATCATCTATAACCTGATGCTTCTTATGTTTATCCTCTGCTTCTAATAAATCTCTGGCATGTTTTGCATACATTATATCCAGACCTGATGACCTGTTTGAACAAATTGCATTATTAATAAAATGGAATTTCTCAAGAGTATCTAAAGCCTTGATTAAATATGCTAATGAAATGGTGCTCTTAGAATATTCCCTAAGCAATGAAATTAGAATTGAATTAGCAACTTCTATTCCAAAAATTTGAGTTATAGCATTAAGAGAAAGAAATACTAAATATTCGTTATCCCTTGTCCAGTCCTGCGCTAATGGAGAGTATATTTTTCTAAATAAAATCGAATCGTCCACTAAATCCTTTAAAAATTCTTTAATATCTATTCCTGGCTTTATTATAGTTTTGATAAATTGCTTAAACAGATGGTAATCTGACACTTTTTTGTACCTTGATGACCAAAAATTATTAAAAAATTTGAGTCCTTTATCTTCCGTATTTGCGATTATTTTTTTCCAACTATCATTTGGTTCTTCAATATGAGGTTGTCTAGGATAAAAGCTAAATATTTGATTCTTTATAAGGTCAATTGGTGTAAGATCTTTGCCCGTGGCATTCAAAGTCATGAAAATAGTATGGGCATGGACTTTTTCGCTTGCAGCAACAAATATTACTTCAAGGTTTAATATTTTGTCTCGTAACTCTTTTAATTTATTTTCATCGTATGACTTAAATTTTTGTTCAAATGTATCATATGCTTTTACTATTTTCTTTTCCCCGCTTTTAATAGGTTTCATTTGCATATCTTTATCACCAGGTTTGCTTTGCACATATGCTTGAAGAATAGGATAAGGCATTTTATTTTCTAATACTACATAATCAACATCATTTAGGTCTTTTCTAAAGATATAATTGTTATTAATGCCGTTACCTAAATGATCTAGTTTTAGGCTATAAAATAAATCTCTAATTACGCTCAGCAAGATGGTAATAGTGGTAATTCTTTGTTGGCCATCTATAACATTGAAGGAAGTGCCTGTGAATTTCCCTTCAAAAACCATATGACCTATGAAATAACTTTCAGTTTCGTTAATTTCATCTAGATCATCCAGAAGTTCTTGTATTTCATCTTCATCCCAATCATATTCTCTTTGGTAATCAGGGATAATAAATTTCCCTTTACTTAATACATTACTAATTTTCTGACTAAAAGCTTCAACTTCCATTTTATATCAATTTAAAATCTCAAATTTATCTAAAGATACCATTCTAAAATTGTATTAATAAGGATTTTACTCACAAGTTATTAGTTCTCTAGGATATGCAATATTTTATATCCCCCTCATAATCAATAAGCATTTTTCTTGCTGTAAAAAAGGGCTTAAAAAGCCCTTACAACAAACCAGTTTTCTTTAAAGGGTAAGAGCCTCTTTATATGTTTGGGGCAGAGGTGCTTACAGCACCCCTAAATGCTACACATTTGCCATCCATTTATATGGCAATCCTAATTGCAACACTTGCTGTTTTCGTGTTGCATATATAAGTAGCTGAATATCAAATGATAAATGGCAAATAGTACAATCCTAATATCGCGAAAAGTGTTGCAATTAAGTTTCATAGCTTTTTGCAAAATTTTTATGGGTAATCTGTTTTCGCCGGTAAATACAGGTGTTTTCATGGTTTACAGACAGTACTGAGAATTTCACCCTAAAATTAGTATTTTCGCCTTCCGCAAAACATGATAAAAGAAGCAACAGCAGCCTGGGATACCCCCTTAATGAAGCAATACCAGAGTATTAAAGCTAAATACCCTGATGCCATTTTGCTGTTCCGTATAGGCGATTTTTATGAAACTTTCGGCGAGGATGCCAAGCAGGTAGCGGCCATTTTAGGAATTATACTCACTAAAAAATCAATCGGCAATAATGCTACTACCGAACTGGCCGGTTTTCCTTATCACTCTATGGATAGCTATTTGCCGCGACTGGTGCGGGCGGGGCACCGGGTAGCTATCTGCGAACAACTGGAAGACCCTAAGCTCACCAAGAAACTGGTAAAGCGCGGCATCACGGAACTGATAACTCCGGGAGTATCCTACAGCGATAAAATATTACAACATAATGCCAATAATTTTTTGGCGGGGGTCTACTGGCAGGGAAAGCAAGCAGGAGTGGCTTTTTTGGATGTATCTACAGGTGAATTTTTAGTAGCGCAGGGCGACCGCGATTACATTGAAAAACTGCTGCAAAGCTTTCAGCCGACAGAGGTGCTTTATCCCAAAGAGTATAAAAAAGAATACGAAGAAATATGGGGCGATAGATACTACAGCTATGCCCTCGACGGATGGATTTTTACCGAAGACTATGCAACGGAATTACTGCTAAAACGCTTTGATACACTTTCGCTGAAAGGCTTTGGCATAGAGGGAATGAAAGAGGCTGTGATTGTAGCCGGAGCCGTGCTGAAATACCTTGCTGATACGCAAAACGACAAGGTAGCACACATCAATACTATATCACGGATTGAGAGGGAGCATTTTGTTTGGCTGGATGAGTTTACCATCCGTAATTTGGAACTGGTGCAAACCATCCATGAAAAAGGAAAATCGCTGTTGGAGGTAATGGATAAAACCTCTTCACCCATGGGGGCAAGGCTTTTACGCAGGTGGATCACATTCCCTTTGAAAGAAAAAGTGTTGATTGATGAGCGTTTGGGGATGGTTGATTTTTTTCTGGGTCATGAAGACTTCATGGAACGAATGACCCAACAACTCAAAAGCATCGGCGACCTGGAGCGTATTATTTCGCGAGTGGCGGTTGCAAAAATTTCGCCTCGCGAGGTGGTTCAACTCAAGAATGCCTTACATGCCATTGAATCATTACAGAAAGAATGTACCGCAACCGGAGAAGCACATTTCAAAAAAATATCGGAGCAGTTTAATCCCTGCAAAACAATTTCTGAAAGAATAGAAAAGGAAATTATGCCCGAGCCTCCCGCGCTGGTCAACAAAGGCAATGTAATCAGCAATGGGGTGAATGATGAACTGGACGAATTGCGGAATATTGCTTTTTCAGGAAAAGATTATGTACTGCAAATACAACAGCGCGAAATCCAACGAACAGGTATATCTTCACTGAAAGTCGGTTTTACCAGTGTTTTTGGCTATTACCTGGAAGTAACCAATACGCATAAAGACAAAGTTCCACCGGAATGGATACGTAAGCAAACGCTTTCCAATTGCGAGCGATATGTTACAGAAGAACTGAAGCAATACGAAGAAAAAATATTGGGAGCGGAGCAAAAGATTCTTCAATTGGAAGAAACCCTATTTAACAATCTGGTACTTTCCTTAGCCGACTATGTGGCACCCATACAGCTCAATGCCTCACTCTGCGCCCGTTTAGATTGCCTGCTCTCTTTTGCAAAAATAGCTGGCGAACATAATTATGTGCGACCTCATATTAACGAAGAGAAAAAAATCGACATAAAAAATGGAAGGCACCCCGTTATCGAGCAACAATTGCCGGTAGGTGAAAGCTATGTTTCCAACGACATCTTTTTGGATGACGAAACGCAACAGATATTGGTAATAACAGGTCCCAATATGTCGGGTAAATCGGCTTTGTTGCGGCAGACTGCACTCATTGTAATTATGGCGCAGATGGGAAGTTTTGTCCCTGCACAGAATGCTGAAATAGGCATAGTAGACAAAGTATTTACGCGCGTTGGAGCATCTGATAATATTTCTTCTGGCGAATCCACATTTATGGTGGAGATGAATGAGACCGCTAGCATATTGAATAATATTTCTGAACGCAGCTTGATTTTGTTGGACGAAATAGGCCGCGGCACCAGCACGTATGATGGCATTTCCATTGCGTGGGCCATTGCAGAATATATCCATGAAAACCCCGGTGCAAAAGCAAAAACATTATTCGCCACGCATTATCATGAGCTGAATGAAATGGCATCTGTATATAAGCGGATAAAGAATTTTAATGTTTCGGTGAAAGAGGCTAAGAACAAAGTAATTTTTCTGCGTAAACTTATGCCCGGAGGCAGTGAGCATAGTTTCGGGATTCATGTGGCGCGCATGGCTGGTATGCCTGTAAAAGTGGTTCAACGGGCTAATGAAGTACTGACTCAATTGGAAAATACGCATAGCCCTGCTATGAAATCCCATACAGCTAAGCTTTCCGAAAATAATGCTAATGATAACCTACAATTGAGCTTTTTCCAGTTGAATGACCCGGTGCTGGAACAAATAAAAGAAGAGATTCAAAAAACAGATATAGATAATCTGAGCCCTATTGAGGCATTGATAAAACTAAACCAGATAAAAAAGCACCTGAACGGATAAGGAAAATTCTTATTTCGTACCAAAAATAATGTCTACTAATTTTTGAGCATTTTTGCTGTTCGAATATATATTCTGTAATAGATTTCTTCTTTTTTCTATCTCCTCCTCAGTAAAATCTTCTGTAAAAAGCTTGCGGATTATTTTTCGCATCTCTTCGGCAGTATCAGCGACATGGCAGAATTGGGCAAGGCCATTACCTTCTACCATAGGAGGATTAACCACACAAAAACGTCCTGAGAAAAGCGAATTGATAAGTTTATGCTTGATACCCGTCGGCTGGAATGTGGGTAGCACATGCACTTGTGCATTTTGTATTAAATTTTTCAAATCGTTCGGAATAGGAGAACTGACAAAATCAATGTTGGAGTATTTTTTTATTCTGCTTGCCAGGCTAGATGCCTTTGTACCTACAATCATCAGGGGGAATTTTAATCCCGGAAAAACTTCATTGATAAGAAATTTTGCCGCCCTGCGGTTTTCTTCCACACCCAGATTTCCATGATATATGGCATATCCTCCTCTGCCGGGTTTGCAGTCAACCACATCATTGTATATAAAAGGCGGCACATATTCCACATGGCTGTATTTTGCGGAAAGAGTGGCATGGTCGCGCTCAGAAACAGAAAAGAGCACTTTTGCGCGGCTCAGGTTTTCTTCAAACTTTTTTAGCCTTTCAGCTTCTGCTTCATAATACATTCTTTTTAGTGGATTGGCAGTAGCCAGAGTAAGATGTTCATAATATTCGCTCTCCACATTGTGCATTCTCACATAAAACGATTTTTGTTTATAGCGTTCATCCATCAGGCAAGCGCAGGTATGCACCCCTTCCAGTAAAACAGGATATTCGTCTGCAAACAATCTGTCAAATAAGTCTTTATTATCTCGGCTATATACTATGTAAGGTTCTTTTTTAAAGGGAAATTCCAGGATGCTTTTCCGGGGATAATAATGAACCTCTTCGCAATAGTTGCTCAAGCGCGGAGCTTTTCCCCTGCCATATTCAAAACAATGCAATATTATTTTCACCCCGAGTTCATGCAGGCTCCTGATCCTGAAGTACATATCTATAGCTGCCCCGTAATTGGCAGGGAATGGCACATCCAAATCAACAATATGCAGGCGTTTTTCACTCATCATTTGGTATTGCAAAGTAAACAACTAAATCTGTATTACACATTAATTATATACCAACTCAGGGCTTTATGCTAAATAATAAGTTATTGTACACTACAGTATATGCCATAACAATTTTTTAACAAATATTAGCTGTATATCTGCATGTTAAAATAGCGCGCGAGCCTGTAATCATCCTTTTTTGATTACTTTTGCTACCCTCAGAAAATATATGAGTTCAGAGAATAGTATTTACTTACATCCCTCTGCTGTAGTGGATGATGGCTGTAAAATTGGAGCCGGTACCAAAGTATGGCATTTTTGTCATATTATGACGGGGGCTTCCATTGGCAGTGGTTGTAGCCTGGGGCAGAACGTAATGGTTGCATCTGGGGTAATCTTAGGTAATAATGTAAAGGTTCAGAATAATGTGTCAATATACGAGGGAGTGACTTGTGAGGATGATGTTTTTCTAGGTCCCTCTATGGTTTTCACCAATATTTTAAATCCCCGTAGCGCTATTGTAAGGCGTGGACAATATCTTAAAACCGTTGTTCATAAAGGAGCATATTCACTCATCCACCCGATTTGTTTGGCAGGATTACCAACCACCAATGCATAGGGTTTTATATGTTTCGTAACCATTGGAGCCAATGCCACTATTGTATGTGGCCATAATATCGGCGAATACGCTTTTATAGGCGCTGGCTCAGTGGTTACGAAACATATAAAACCCTATGCATTGGTGGTTGGTAATCCTGCCAAACAAATCGGGTGGATGAGTGAATATGGGCATCGTCTTAACTTTGATGCAAACAATATTGCTGTTTGTCCCGAAAGCAAGGAAAGATATAAGTTAGAAAATGGACATGTGCATAAAATAACAAGTGCCTAAGATGGGTGGTGGAAAAATAAAATTTGCAGTGATTGGTTGCGGGCATGTGGGTAAAAGGCATGCAGAGATGGTAAGCAGAAACGAGGATACAGAGTTGGTTGCGCTTTGCGATATTTTATCCAAAGAACAAACCGGAACCGAAAATTTTGATGTTCCCTATTTTGCTTCCATGTGTGATATGCTTTCTTCGTGTGATATAGATGTGGTAAGTGTTTGCACCCCGAATGGGCTCCATGCAGAGCATTCACTAAAAGCGTTGGAAGCAAAAAAACATGTGGTGTGTGAAAAGCCCATGGCGCTAAAAAAATCAGATTGCGAGGCGGTTATATTCAAGGCTTTGCAGGTGCATAGGCAGGTATTTTGCGTAATGCAAAACAGGTATTCTCCGCCAGCAGTATGGCTTAAACAATTGGTAGAATCGAAGGCACTCGGACATATATTCATGGTGCAATTGAATTGTTACTGGAACCGAGATGAACGATATTATAAAGCGGGTAGTTGGAAAGGCAGATTAGATATGGATGGAGGTGTTTTGTTTACCCAATTCTCGCATTTTATCGATATGATATACTGGCTTTTTGGGGATATTTATGATATCCGCGGGCAATTCAGTAATTTTACCCACACAAAAAACACCCAATTTGACGATAGCGGTGCAGTTAGTTTCCGGTTTATGAAACAAGGAATAGGCAGTCTTAATTTTTCTACTTCGGTGTGGGATAAAAATTTCGAGAGCAGCATAACGATCATTGCTGAAAATGGTACTGTAAAAATCGGTGGTCAATACATGGATATTATCGATTATTGCCATGTTAAGAATATGGAGAAACCTAATCTTTTACCTACTAATCCGGCAAATGATTATGGCTCCTATAAAGGCTCAGCAGCCAACCATCACTACATTATAGAAAATGTGGTTAATACGCTAAAAAACGGTGAAACTACTTCTACTAATGCCTTGG
>Ga0206805_1084_pt1 | contig 18056 bp, 12 predicted proteins | sample Alteio_BWOrgCont_59_FD_152890 | JGI IMG/M metagenome (GOLD analysis project Ga0206805, IMG submission 152890) | Enriched cells from forest soil in Barre Woods Harvard Forest LTER site, Petersham, Massachusetts, United States -... | ecosystem: Environmental > Terrestrial > Soil > Temperate forest >... | reverse complement strand
ATGCCACTGAATACTCCTGATTTGACGAAATTTCCACCACGCAGTGCGCGGGTGCGCCTGGGCGGATACGTTATCCTGCCCCGCTGCCTGGACAAAGGCCGCGCGACCCTCGCCGGCAAGCATGGCGAATATCACTATGCCTGTCCGCTCGACCAGCGCTTTCTGGACTTTGTCGGGATCGACCCGGAAGCCTTGAAAAAAGAATTGTCCACCGGCAAGGGCGACGGTGAAATCCTGGAATGGATCAATGCTAACGCCAAAAATAAGCGAACAGACTCGGAAATCGCCGCCTGGTCAGCCTATGCCGAACAGCGCGCGCCAGGCGATGTGGAATCCCGCGAGTATTTCAACGGCATGCAGAAAACCATTGGCCCGAAACGCGAGGACATCGCCAACTGGTTCGACATGCTCGATCTGGATGATTATGTGAGCTTCGGCGGGAAAGCGTAAGAGTAATGGTCTTTGCCATAACCGCTCTAAGAAATCTCTGCAAAAGTCTGTAGCGCAGGTTTCCAAACCTGCTGTATCGCCGACTTCCCAGTCGGCAGCACTTGGAATCAGCCGAAAACCAGCGGGTTTAGAAATCCGCGATTCGGCAGGCTGGGAAGCCTGCGTTACGGCAATGGGATTTTGCAGAGGTCTCCTCTAACGGTTGGCTTTGCCTCAAAAAATTCGGCGTAGCGCAGAATCAAAACCCCCGCAGGGGGTGACAGAGAATAGATGACATGGGTATTGGCGGGTGAGCGAAACAGCGCTACACCAAGGTTGTTATGAATACAAAACCAAACACCAATACCCACGACACCACTCAAACAAAAAGCACGCTAAAAGCCAAGTGCATCAAGCTGGGCATCGACGTTCATGCCGACAGCTACCGGGTGGTCCGGCAAATGGACCACGCCACCCCACAACCCGCCCAGAAGTTCACGCCCCAAGAGTTTCTGGTGTGGGCGCGCAAACAACTGACGCAAGCCGAGCACGTCCACAGTTGCTACGAAGCTGGACCTTTTGGCTATGGCCTGCATCGTGAACTGGAGGCTCTGGGCATCCACAACGTGGTCGTTCGTCCTCAGGATTGGGATGAACTCCACAAGGGTGTCAAAACCGACAAGACCGATGCACTGGCGCTGGTCCAGCGACTGGGTCGCTACGTGGAAGGCAACCTCAAAGAGTTGGCGGTGATCCGAGTGCCCACTCCGGAACAGGAACTGGCCCGCAGCCAGAGCCGCCAACGCGAGCAATTGATGTCACACCGGATGCGTTTTGAAGCTCAGGGGCGGAGTTTGTTGCTGTTCCATGGCGTGCGGATCAAAGGGCGTTGGTGGCGGGAGCCACAATGGGCCAAGGTCCAAATCCAAGTGTCCATTGCCGTGGTGGAACTCTTGCAAGTGATCCGGGACTTGCTCCTGGCGGTGCAGGAGCAACTGGAAGCGGCCACGACACGATTGGAACGCGCCGCTACTCCCCAAGCCTGCGGCGTGGGCGCCCTCACCAGCCAGGTGCTGGAACGGGAAATCCTGGACTGGAATCGCTTCCAGAACCGCCGGCAAGTGGCCAGCATGACGGGTATGTGTCCAGGGGTGCGGGCCAGCGGAGCCAAAATCCGCACCGGATCCATCACCAAACATGGAAACCGGCGATTGCGCACCGCCTTGATCGAACTGGCGTGGCGATGGGTGCGTTTTCAACCGGACTACCAGCCCATAAAGAAATGGCGTCCCGTGCTGCTCAACCCCAAGGCGACCGGAACGGTCAAGAAGAAGGCGATCATCGCTGTGGGCAGGAGACTGGCCATTGACCTATGGCGGTTGAACACCCGGCGAACCACGGCGGAAAAACTGGCCCTTAAATGAACTGATGAATCTTACTGAATGAAATAATTTTGGAGCGGTGCGTGCCCGGTCCTGGGCTTGGGTCAGCTAGTCTGAACCCGTAAATTAGATTGGGTACGCTTCGTTCCTCTTCACTGACTTTGAATCGTCATATGGCACCGAAACCATTCGCGTGCGGATAGCAGGCTGGAGCAGCGCAAGACCAAGCTGCCAAAGAAGAGGAAACGCCACCAGAAAAAGCAAAGACAGCTTTTAACATAAAAATGAAAAATTAAACTGAACACATTTGCTCGCTTGACAATCCCCATAGCAGCCCAGGACAAGCGAGTCTGCGAGCGCAGTCCTGGGTCCACAGACCTCTATGACAGCCGCCGTTTGCGAAGTCGCGCAACAGCGCGCATCCCATCTGCGGCCACGGTTCTTATTGATACGGTATAAGCTGGTTAATAGCGGAACCCTGCACCATGTCCAAACTTGGTTATACGCAAGCAATCCGCAAATCTTTCAAAAAAGGTGAAAATAATTTCTGATAAATTTCTTGGCAATTTTCTTGAAAGCGCGAGAATCAGAACGTCAGGTCAAAATCCAAAATTAAGATAAACTAAACAAACCATATTTGCGTAGCTTTTGGCTACGGGGCTGTCTCGAAACCGCTAATTTCCCTGCCCTCCCAGAAACCAAGCCGCCAATCGGCGCGGCTTGGCGCACTTTCTGGGAAGGCGCTTAGCGGTGCCTGAGACAGGGTGCGTTGAGTCCGCGCCCTTTTAGTTCCGGGCTTGGTTTCGCAAGGGGAAAGGCAATATGAAAACGATAATCAGAACTTTGTTAATCGGGCTGGGACTTCTCACCGCAACTCTCGTCCAAGCTCAGGATACGAATATTGATTGGTCAACCGCCGCAGACTGGCAAGTCGCGCTCCAAGCCATTGAACAAGTCCCACCCATGCCTGCGGATGATGTCACGAATGGGGCTACATTTTGGTCAGCACAACATGCTCCGGGAAGCGCAGAGCCGTGGCCGCCGTTGCCGGGTAATATTTTGGACATGTCGGCATGGGATTTAGGGGACGGCACTTATCTGCTGGATGACCTGGGATACCGCTATCATGCGCATAGGCGGCACAAGGCAAGCAGCCAAAGCTTGTCCACTTCTGACGGGACAATGATAATGGCCGATGACGATGGCCCCATATTGCCCGGCGATGATGACGACGATACCAACGATTACAGTCCCGCCGGTTTGGTAGGGCTTTCACCCGATTATGGCACCAATCTTTATATTGCCCAAGTGAGCCAGGGAGCGGGCATGTATTCGGGCATCATCAGCAATACGATTGTTGGCGGCGGTTTTCCCTATGAAATTCAGTACACATATGATCTTGAAAGCACCAATGGCTGGCAGTCAGCAAACTGGTTATTTTATGGCTCGGATGTGACCAACTGGACGACCTTCAGCGTACCGATGACCAGTCCGACCAATATGTTTTTCAGGGTTCGCTCATGGCAGAGTATAGATGACAGTGGCTTGCCGACGTGGTGGGAGGAAGAATATTTTGGGACGAATAATGTCGATCCTTACGGCGACCCAATGGGAGACGGCTGGAATAACCTTGAGATGTTCCAAAACGGGATGAACCCAAACCTGTGGTACACGCCGCCTGCACCCCAGGGTGTTACGGTTGCATTCGATGGTTCCAACAATCTGACGGCGATAGACTGGACGCCGTCACCGGGCGCGGTGACAAATTACATTGTGGAAAGAGATGTTGGATATTGGTCTGGCGGTGATACGGAGGATTTCAACGTCTCGCCGGGCACAACTTATTTGTCAGACAATCTGTCCTCTGTGCAACCTGACGTATGGAACGACGGTACATTGGATGTTTCGTATAAAATTGAGGCTCAGTACGCCGGTGGAAATTCGGCGTGGAGCGCGTCAATCCCCTTGCAGCAAAACACCGTGTCCGCTTCAATTGTCCCGGGTGCCGACGGGACAACGGTTTTGGTGGTCTCCGGTATCCCGGCTAACACGACGGCTATACAGTTGATTTATTATGACCAGGTAGCTTCGCTGTTCTGGGATGATTTTTCGTACAATACCAACATTGACATTCCCATCTCTGATTTCATCAACGGCGAGTATGTTTTGCCGCCCTCATTGCAATCACTGGGGGAAGATGCTTACAACCAGGAAGTCACACCTGGTTTTGTTCAGAGTGTGAGCGCCAACGGCGATACGAGCGCCCAAGATCCAATAATCAACAATTCCGACAGTCCACCGTTTTATGATGGACGGGTACAGATGAAACAGAATTTGATTTTCCTTTTACGGGCAGCCAATGATGATAATTCGTTTGGATATTATACTGGCGCATATTCCTCTCAAAATCCACGGCGATTTCCGACGACCTATGCGGAAGCCAGTTTTTATCAGGCATACACATACGATGGCTATAATAATCTGGGTTATTATCCCGATAACCCGCCGCTATTGAATGTTTTTCAGCCCTTCCAGGACAATTACATGTTCATGAACTGCGTGTTTGACCCATCGCGCTTGGCAGGGGGAGGTATGACCAATGGCGTCGCTTTTTATAATAATTCGGTGAACGATGGTTCTGATGGCTATTTGATTTTCAACAATCCCCCTGCTTATTCATTTACAACACCCGCCGACGATGTGACAAATATCCCGGCATTAGGCCCCAATCTGGCACAATGGTATGGAGCGGGTAGTTATTGTTATCCTGTTTTTAACCTGCCACGTCTTATTGCCGTGGATACAGTTGATTATCCCGGCACAAATGTGATGTTGAGTGGCATTTCAAACATTTTCGGCCTGCCGTTTCTCTCCACAGAGATCGCCCATTCCGACAGCTCAACGACAACGCTCTATCCGGGGCAAGCGACGGCACAGAATTCGGGTGATTTCTTTTACACGCAGACTGCACAACCCGGTTTGCAAACGGTGGAATATGATTTTTGGAACGCCAATGACGGTTATTACGATAATAATGGAAATTGGATAACGCCCGAACCTTTGCCGGAGGGAATCGGTTTCTCACCAACCAACCAGAGCAACCATGCGTTGGTGGTGCCGGTTGGCAGTACCATTCAAATTGCTGGTTATGCGAAAATGGCCGTGACAAACGGTTATCCCGGCACCTATGCATATCTCGGCCAATACTTCGCCAATGCATATCAAATTGACGACAATGGCGATATGACCACCAATACTGCGGGGGTGGTTTCACCCTATGGATATTTCACGCCAACACATGCCGGTCCGGCGGCGCTGGTGACGATGCCAGACCCTGACACCGGCGCACAAGGCACGACGACGGTTTATTGTGTCAGTTTGAATGTGGATGCCAATCACGATGGCAATATGGATTTGAATTTCGGCGGCACGGATGCCACGTCGCCAATTAAGCCCTATGTCTTTTGGTGCAACAACAATTTTGACCGTTGGGACTATGACGAGGACGATAGCACCAATTATATGGATGATGTATTGCCGGGTGATAACTCTGATGCACCTCAAAATCTTGATCCAAACGATCCCGATTGCAATTACACTGTCAGCGGTTATCGGGAGATTCCCACGACCCGCGACTTGGAAGATTTTTCGCGGCTTTGGGTTTGTGGTGTAACTTCAAATCTGCTCGCCGCTTTGCCAACAAACAGCACGGTAACTTTAAGTTGGGGCGATGTGGGGAATCCAAACCCTAACAACCCTACGATTGATTTGTTTGAAGCTGCCGATCCAGACGGCGGCATCGGATATTTGACTAATGAAACCATCGCCGCCGATCAAATTGACCCATTACAGTCCAGCTACGTTGGCAGACTTGGTCCCGGCCAAAGTATTCAAATTAATGCCAGCACGTTTGCCAATAACTGGGCAGGCAATTATTTCATTTGGTGCGGGGTGAGCAACGGCACCGGCGGGTTGACGTTGACCATCGCTGATGGCAACGGGAACATACTGGCGCAAAATACTGCTTATATTCAAATTGAGGACATCAAAAATATGTACGAACGCTGGACGGTGGGCGACGCCCCAAACAGCCCTCCGTCGGATGAAGTGACAAACGCGGCAGACAATTTGCCGGGACCGGTCTATCAGCCGTTTCAATATCCTTTGCCACAAACTACGAACACGCCGTACATTCTGTTTGTGCATGGATGGAATGTTGCGCCGTGGGAAAAAGACCGGTTTGCCGAGTCGGCTTTCAAACGGCTTTACTGGCAAGGTTATCAAGGACGGTTTGGCGAATTTCGTTGGCCGACAACTTACCTGAATTCGACCGGAAATTCCATTGCCGATGATGCTATATTGGCATCTATCTACGACCCTGGTGAATACAATGCGTGGAACTCGTCTGATGGACTCTTGAATTTATTGGAAACGCTTCATACGACCTACGGCAACAATGTTTATATGCTGGCACACAGCATGGGGAATATCGTGGCGGGTGAAGCGTTGCGAAAAGCGGCGCAGCAAGGATTGGGGCAGCTCGTGAACACCTACGTTGCCAGCCAAGGCGCTGTGCCGGGGCATTGCTATGACTCGACGTTGAGCGATGCCGATTTGCTGGATTTTGGTCCGGCAGGCTTTTATGGGCCGACAACGGCGAACATTTACAATGACTGGCTGGCCACTAACAGTGCGGCGGTCGGAACGAGAATCAATTTTTACAACACCAATGACTATGCGTTGAACTCGAGTCATTGGCAGCTTGACGAAAAAGTCAAACCGGATTCGGTCATCGGTATTGCACCGCCTTACGGATATAACGGCAGTCCGAGCGATAATCCACCACTGCAAGATGGTTTTTACAGTACTTATCCGCCTTACATTGGCCCACTTCAAACAGTCTTATATTTAGGCAACGCAAACAGCGTATCGAACCGTTACGAAATCACAGCGTTTGCTGCCGAACCTCGCAGCTTGGCGATGGGCACGACGCCAGATGTGGGAGGCTTGAACAGAAATGTTGATCTAACTCGTAGCTCTCCAACTAGAATTTGGCCTGTTGATTCAAATAATTACATAGCCCATTTCTGGCACAGCGCTGAATTTCGCGGCGACTATTGGCAGATGCAAGGTTATTGGAATGAACTTTTAAGTTCGGAAGCATTCAATCTTAAATAACCATGAAAATCCGAAGCTCTATTTTTTTGTTCATCATCGTCGTGGCCGCGCTGATTGCGCTCGTGTTGTGGCATGGAAAAAAGCAGCCCGAAACACTGGCGACAGCAGTTGAAACCAACACCGTATCGCCAGCGGCCACTGTAAAAAGTTCAGCAGCAAGTGCGCCGGTTCAGGCCAGCACACCGCCGGCACAGCTTGTTACGAACGCACCGCCAGCACCGCCACAAAGCAAATGGGAACAATTGCAGCCAATACTTGCTACGCAAAATGACATTCCGATAATTTTTTATGGGAGATTGGAAGACCAGTTTGACAGTCCGGTTGTCGGCGCACAGGTTGATGCAAGCGTGAGGATTTACAATAGTGTTCGTTCAACGGTTGAGCGGTTTTCCGTGACTAGCGACGCGAATGGCCTTTTCCAAATCAATCATGGCAAAGGCGAAAGTCTAACAGTAGTTCCTCAAAAAGCAGGCTATGTATTAGCTACCAAGGATACCGTATTCAAATATTCTCATTTAGAAAAAAATCCATTTGTGCCTGACCAGAACAATCCAACTATCATAAAAATGTGGAAATTAAAAGGCGCAGAAAATCTGGTTCATTTTCAAAATGAAATTCGCACTCCAATTGATGGAAGCTCCGTGATACTCGATTTAGAAACGGGAAAACGTGTGGAGTCCGATGGCGATATTGCTATCCAAGTTGAAAGTGTGTCGAATCCAAACGTCGTTCAAGAATATGATTGGCAAGTAAAGATTAAAGCTATCAATGGTGGGTTAATTTCATCCAGCGACGATTTTGAGCAAATGTTTCAAGCTCCTGAAGCAGGTTATGACTCCGAATTTGTGGTTGATTATCAAAAAGGTGTGAAGCCGTGGTCAACCACCTTCAGCGGTGTTTTTTATTTTACGAGCCGAAATGGAAATTGTTATGGCAAACTTGGAATTGAAATTTTAAGCGATGTGATAAAAAACGGAGATGTGCCTGTCATTTTGAACAGCTATGTTAATCCAGCCGGTTCGCAAAATCTTGAAATTGATCCTGGCAAAGTAACAGAGGCTCAACCATGATGAAATTTCATCCAACTATTGCGCTGATCTTTTTTGTTGTCGGGGTTCTGGTTTGCTATGGTTTTTCCCTTTTAATTGATTTTGGTAATTCTATGGCTGGTGCTGGAGACGGTGCTTCACCTGGAAGCATCGTTCCCGCTAATCATGTGATTGTTCCTTATGTCGGCTATTTTCTGGCAGGAATTATTGCTTCCTTAGCCCCTCGACGCATCTTGCGTTTTCTTTTAGCATTTGCAGGTCATGTTTCACCGTTTATAGCGTTTGCGACATTAAAGGACATAAATATTGGAATTGTGAGGTTCTTCTTAATTGTAGATTTTTGTTTATTCATTCCATTTAGTTTTGCTTGGTATAAGCTACTGCGGCATTCCAACGATTTTCAGTAAAAAGATTAATACGAACAGTTCCCGCAACTGGGAAGCAACCGCACCACAATAGTTTTATGAATATCTCACCCAGCGATTGGAGCTTATCGCGTTAGCAAACATCGTCATTGGTGCGCTTTGGACATACAGTTTTTGGCCGTGAGGGGTTGACCCTGAGTATTTACACAAGGTTGAATTCGCTTTGATTTTCCAACCTGCTTTCCCACTCCCCGTCACGCCGCAGCTTTTTCTCATCACATCTCACTCGCCACTCCTTTATGTTTCCGGGCAATATTACAGTTTTCCCGATTCATGCTTAAATCAGCCTGTATGAATGCGACTACATATTTTGGCCATTTCAGCCCAAAGATTTCGCGTCCCATCGCGTTCTTCGCGCGACACCTGCCTTTCTATAAAACCCATTTTTGCAAAACGAACCCATTTTCGCCAATAATTACTGCCCGCGCAATAGTCCGCCAGGCTGCTATAATTTCCCCATCAAACTCTTCGCGCGGCCGATCCAAACCCGGTCGCGTTTGCGCTGAAAGGCGGGTGCGTGGACGTCATCGCTCAAAACATCCTTCAGTTCAGTGCGCGCCAGATCTTTTTGGCCCTTCGCCAGGCACAGTTCGGCCAGTTGCACCTTGGCACGCGGGTAGGAATGATGGGCGGTGACCTGCTGCCAGATGCGCATCGCGTTGTCGGTCTCACCCAGGGCTGTGAGCGTTTCGGCCAAAGCCATCTGCGTGTAACCGTATTCGTGTTCCGGCTTTTCCGCGATGACTCCTTCCAACAGGGGCCGCGCCTCGGCCGCCCGCTTTTGCCGCAACAGGCATTGGCCAAGATGCGCCCGCGTATCAATGTCCTGCGGATCACGCTCCATCGCCGACCGGTAGCATTTCTCCGCCTCTTCCAACTTGCCTTGTTGGAAATAGATGTCGCCCAGTTGCGAATAATGGTGCGCCTTGTCCAGGTGATGGATCTGCGACTGCAATTCCTTGATGCGTTTGCGGTCATACGCTCCCGGCAGTTCAAAACCGCGCGTCGAAGACGGAGTCATGCGGTACACCATAAAGAAATACAAAACCGCGGTGATGATCCAGCCGATCAGGATAAAAACGGCCCAAATCCATTCGCGATTGCGGAGCGCATGGACGAGCATCCAGATTTGGAACACCGTGATCGCGAGCGTCAAGGGATTGGTCAGGATCGCGTGCCAATTTGCCAGATTGAAGAGCATCTCTTTAAATTAGGCATGGGGAGCAGCGCTGGCAATCAAACTTCAACTTGTTTCGCGGGAAAATCTCATTAACAATCTGCATCCCACGTGAACGACACACTTATTATTGTGCCGACTTACAATGAGCGGGAAAATCTCCCGCGCATCGCCGAAAAGCTTTTGTCACTCCCGGTCCCGGTGGACCTGCTCGTCGTGGACGACAACTCGCCTGATGGCACGGGCCGGATCGCCGATGAATTGGCGGCAAAACACCCGGAGATCCACGCCCTCCACCGCTCGGAAAAAAATGGCCTGGGCCGCGCCTATATCGCCGGCTTTCAATGGGCGCTGGCCCACGGTTACGAATTCATTTTTGAGATGGACTGTGATTTCTCGCATGACCCCGGCGAAATCCCCAATTTTCTGGCCGCCGCAAAAAATCAAAATGCCGACCTCGTGCTTGGCTCGCGTTATTCCGGCGGAGTGCGCGTCATCAACTGGCCGCTCAAACGGCTGATGTTGAGCCGCAGCGCGGGCACTTATGTGCGCCTCATCACCGGGATGCCTTTCTCGGATCCGACCGGCGGCTATAAATGTTTCCGCCGGCGCGCGCTCCAGGCCATCCAGCTTGATGACGTGCGCTCAAACGGATACAGCTTCCAGATCGAGATGACACATCGCCTGTGGCGCACGGGGTTCAAGATCGTCGAAGTGCCGATCATCTTCACCGATCGCGTGGAAGGCCAGTCCAAGATATCCCGCAACATCGTGCGCGAAGCCCTCATCATGGTCTGGCGCCTGTGGTTCCAAAACGGCCTTCGGCGCGCGCCCCGGCCGGGAGGCAAAACTACCGTAGGCTCATAATTGGTCCGATGCGGTCTTCGATTCAAAAATGTTGCGGATCAGTTGACGGAAAACCGGGGATTTACCAATTTTAAATTCCACATAGCTGGAATGGTCGCATCCCAGACCGAAAGCGGACTGGATGTTGTGGAGTGAAAGAGCCCCCAAACAGCTTCCTTGTGTTGCGTTCATATTTAAGCCAATTCGCACAGCACCATTCTCACCTTTTTTGAAAGATTGTCCGTTTCTATACGTATTCTAATGTGCTCATCCGTAGTTGAAACACCCTCCGAATTTGTTTCCGGGCAACATTACAGTTTTCCCGATTCATGCTTAAATCAGCCTGTATGAATGCGACGGCACATTTTGGGGAGCGCACCCGCCTCGGGTGCAGTTTCCAGCGCCCCGCTGGAAACATCAGGATGCGATTAGGGTTCGACGCCCGCGTCGAACCACACAGCCCCGAAAGCTTTCGGGGCTGTGCTCCCCGTGCTTTCACGAAATTAACCGGTTTTAACCATCAACAATCCAAAACCGTCACGTTGCCGGGCAACAACCCCCATACCTTGTTACGCGAAATTACGCGAAGTTACGTTTACGCTCGTGTCAAAAATCCTTTTTTGCCAAATTTGCCCATGAATCATGGAGTTAAAATACACAGTTGCCAGCGGAACAAATCCGGTTAATATTCCTCTTACTCAAATAATAAAGAGATTATGAAAACTTTTTTCACATCATTGCTTATCGCCGTCTCCATTGTTTTTTCCGCCACCGCGTTTGCCGCCATGCCCCAGGCCGGGGATCCCGCCCCGACCTTCGTGGGCAAAGACCAGAATGGCAACGATTTCAAGCTCAACGACCTCATCGGCAAAAAAATTGTGCTGCTGTACTTTTATCCAAAGGATTTCACCGGCGGTTGCACCAAGGAAGCCTGCGGCTTCCGCGACCGCGTGGCCGATTTGCAGAAGAACAATGTGCAAGTCGTCGGCGTAAGTTTCGACACCCAGGACAGCCACCAAAAATTTATCGCGAAATATAATCTGAACTTTCCCCTGCTTGCCGATCCCAATGGCATCATTGGCAATATTTATGGGGTACAAATGCAAGGCAGGAACCTGGACAATCGGGTCAGCTTCCTCATCGGCCTGGATGGCAAGATTGTCCATGTCACCAACTCCGGCAATCCCGAAGTCCATTTCGCTGAAATGAGGGCGGCCATTGCCAGCCTCAAAGCGAGCTAAGCGATTCTCATGGCGGGGCGGGGCGTTCTGGCGAATCGTCTTTATTCACTCGCCCTCTTTCATCTGGTTCCATCCCGCGGTTTGTCCAGGGTGAATCCATAAGCAAGTGATGCCCCGGCTTATTCCGATTCTGTCTTCATCCACATCATCTTGATGGCAAGAAGCGTGCAAATCGCTATTCGTCAAATCGCCATTTTCGCGTTAAATTCCTGGTGTGAAACCGTGGATGCGAAGCCCGGTCATCGCCCGCGTGCGTCTTTTCTTTCGACGCCACTGGCAACGCGCCGTGCATTGGCGCGAAAAACTGGTTCCTAAAGAGGAAGTCGTCAACCTTTTGCTTGCCGCCATCGTTGGCGTGATCGGAGGGTTGGTGAATGTCTTCTTTTTTTACGGCGGCGAAATGGTCCAGCGTATTTTCCTGATGCAACCGGGTGACCCGGTCAGCGAGGAACAATCATTTGCACCGTGGCAGCGCTTATTGGTTCCGGCGGTTGGAGGCCTCATCGCCGGTTTGATCCTGCAATGGGGGCTTCGCCTCGTGGGCCGGCAGGGCACCAGTGATATGCTCGAAGCGGTTGTCGCCGGCGATGGCCGGTTGCCACTGCGAACACAGCTTGTCAAAACCGCGTCTGCCCTGATCAGTATCGTTTCCGGCGCTTCCATCGGACGCGAAGGCGGCATCGTCCAACTGGCCGCCACGGTGGCCTCCAAGCTCGGCCAGATCGCCAAATCGCCACCGTACCGGTTGCGGTTGCTGGTTGGCTGCGGTGCCTCCGCGGGGATTGCCTCTGTCTATAATGCGCCCATCACCGGCGCGGTTTTCGCCTCTCTGATCGTGCTCGGCAATTTTTCCATGAACCTGTTCGCCCCGCTCGTCTGCGCGTCGGTCATGGCCACGATGACTTCCCGGACATTTTTTGGGATTGAACCGTGGTACGAAGTCCCGAAATTTCCACCCATCATCCCCGCGCAATTGCCATGGTTCCTGTTGCTGGGCTTGCTCTGCGGCGGTGTGGCCGCGCTGTTTCTGAAATCACTCCGGGTCAGCACCGCGAAATTGAACAAACTCCGGGTGCCGCTCTATCTCAAGGTCGCTTTGGCCGGTCTGGTGGTGGGATTGATTGCGATCAAATTTCCGGGCATCTGTGGCAACGGATACTACGTCACTAACGATATCCTGAAAGGCGCCTATGACAATCGCACCAACGCCCTGCCGCAATTGGGTGGTCTTTTCCTCTTTAAGCTGGTCGCCACGGCCATCGCCGTTGGCGCAGGGACTGTCGGCGGCGTATTCACGCCGACATTGTTCCTTGGCGCGGTGATCGGCGCACTCTTTGGCATCGGCGTCCACGGATTGCATGGGGCGGAAAACCTGCCCGTGGGCGCCTTTGCGCTGGCCGGGATGGGCGCCACGCTGGCCGGCACCACGAAATCACCGCTGCTGGCGATCATCCTGGCGTTTGAGATTTCGCTCGATTATTCATTCATGCCCGCATTGATGCTGGCGTGCATCATTGCCGTGATCATTTCGCATCAATTGCACCAGGACTCCATTTACACCGAGCATATGCGTCTCAGGGGACTGGTCTTCAATCGCGAAAGCGAGCAGACCGGCGCGGCCATGGAACGCACCGTTGGTGATCTCATGCATGCGCCGGTCCCGCCCATGCGCGAAACGGCATCGCTCCGCGAGATCGCCGAGCGTTTCCTTGGTTCTCCCAATAATTTCGTGCCCATCGTCAACCTGCAAGACCGTTTGGTCGGGATCGTCGCACTGCACGACTTGAAGGAGTTTCTCAATGCGACCCAGGACTTCGACAGCATCATCGCGTATGATTTGATGCGGCCGCCGCCAAAAACTCTCACTCCCGGCCAGCGGCTCCTCGATGCGCTCCCGGTGGTGTTGCAAAGTGAATTGCGCAACGTGCCGGTCGTCAATGATCCCGGGGAAAACCGGCTGGTCGGCTCGGTTTCGCGCGCCGAAGTATTGGCCATTTTTTCCGAAGCCATCGCGGAAAAATCCAAGCCCATTGACTGAAAAGACTTTTTTGCCCCCGATTTATCTTTAAACTTTGCGGGTGTCTCTTAAAGCCGGTGATAAAGTTTCCCTGTCGATCCAGGATATAGCCTTTGGCGGCGAGGGCGTTGGGCGACTGGATGAATTCGTCATCTTTGTTCCCTTTGTCCTTGTCGGCGAAACTGTCGAGGCCGAAATCACGGAGGTAAAAAAGAATTTTGCGCGGGCAAAACTGGTGCGCGTGGAAAAAGCCTCCCCCCATCGCGTGGAGCCGCTGTGCGCTTATTTTGCCAAATGCGGCGGCTGCCAGTATCAGCACATCGATTATCCGGAGCAGTTGCGAATCAAGCACAAGCAGATCGCCGATCTTTTTGAACGGGTCGGAAAAATCTCCCCGGACAAAATCGCGCCGGGCGTCGCCTGCCCGTCTCCCTATGGCTATCGCAATCGGATCATGATCCGCACCCAATGGAACAAGCCGGAGCAAAAACTGAACATCGGCTTCATCCGCGGGGATTGCGGCCTCGTCGAAGACATTCAGGAATGCAAAATCGCCGAGCCTGCCCTCAACGAGCAGATCCTGCAGGTCAGAAAAAATCCACCCCCGAAAGGCGGCCTCAAGGTCGTGCTGCGCGTCCAGCCTGAAAACTGGGAAGTCCCCCCGGACTCTTTTTTCCAGAACAACTTCTTCCTGTTGCCCAAATTGGTCGAAACCGTCCAGGAATTTTTACGATCGAGCGGAACGAAATATCTCGCCGATCTATATTGCGGCGTGGGTTTTTTCGGGATCGAGCTGGCAGGCGCCGTGGAAGGTTTTGTCGGCGTGGAATATGACCAGCGGGCGATCCAGGCGGCGCGGAAAAACGCCGCCGGCCGGAAGATTTCCAATGGCGAATTTATTTCCGCAAAAGTCGAAGAGGCTTTGCCACCGTTGCTTCAAAAGCTCTCACCGGAAAAAACTTCCGTTCTGATCGACCCGCCCCGCAAGGGCTGCCAGCCGGAGATCCTGCATTTGTTGCGTGAAACGAGGCCCGCGCAAGTTGTTTATGTGTCCTGCCATCCGGCAACGATGGCGCGGGATTTGAACATTTTATGCAACGACGGTGTCTTTGAATTGGTGCGCGTACAACCGTTGGATATGTTTCCGCAAACGCAGCACGTCGAGTGCGTGGCGGATTTGCGCGCAGGACAAAATCTTGCCAAGCCGCCCGAAATTGTTTCAACTGAATAAAATCCAAATGCCGACCGAGAATCGAATCGACCCGCGAAAGGGTTTTGTCCCGCGTTATCTTCCCTGTTTGTTGGCTCTGGTGGCATTCTGTGTTTACTGCCTGACCTTGAACCGTTGGGTCTCGCTTTATAATCTGGCCGTCGTCGAAAAAATCTCCGGATGGGACTGGAGACCGCAAGTAATGGGGCCGCTGACCTTTCTCGTGACGCTGCCGTTTCACTGGTTGCCGGCATCCATCATTCCGATGGCGCTGGATCTTTTTTTCCGCCGCTTGCGCGGCGTTGACGCTCGCCCTGCTGGCGCGCTCGGTTGCGTTATTGCCGCAGGACCGGACCGATGCGCAACGCAAACGTGAAAAGAGCGATTTTTCATTCCTGACCATTCCCGCGGCGTGGCTGCCGCCGGTGTTGGCCGTGGCCGTCTGCGGGCTGCAACTGAGTTTCTGGGAGCAGGCCACGAATTTTTCCGGCGAGATGTTTGACCTGCTGATCTTCGCCTTTGTGATTTGCTCCCTGCTGGAATATCGGCTGGATGAACAGGAAGGACGATTGTTTCTGGCGGCGTTCATTTACGGGGCGGGCATGGCGGAAAACTGGGCGATGGTCGGATTTTTCCCTTTGTTTCTTACCGCGATCATTTGGATCCGGGGGATTAGAATCCTGGATTTGAGTTTCGTATCGCGAATGCTGCTCTGCGGGGTGGCCGGGCTTCTGGTGTATTTGTTGCTGCCGCTGTTGGTGGTGATCTCTGGCAAAGCGCCAGTGACCTTCTGGGAAGCATTAAAAATCAACCTGGGTGCGGCCCACGAAATTTTAGGAATCATCGGAAAATGTGCTCTAAACCCGGGGACTTATTTGCAATATGTCTTGCTCGTTCTCGTCTATCTTGTGCCGGTTTTGGTGATGGCGATCCGCTGGAAAAAATCGTTCGGCGACAACAGCCGCATCGGCTCAGCGCTGGCCAGCTTTATTTTTCACATCGCGCACGCCGCCTTCCTGATGATCTTCATTTGGATGGCGTTTGACCCGCAATTCAGTCCCCGCAGCCTTGGCGCGGGTGGTGGATCGCTGCTCACCTTTTATTATTTCGGTGCCCTGGCCATCGGCTACTACACCGGCTATTTTCTGCTGATCTTTGGAAAGCTGGAAGCCGTCAAGCGTCCGCCGCGCAAGACGCCGCCATTGCAGAGACTTAGCAAGCCTATTCTCGTTTGTGTCTGGCTGTTGGCAGCCATCACCTTGACCGGATTGATTTATCGGAACGTTCCGCTGATCCGCGTCTCCAATGACGATACACTGCATCAATTTGCAAAACTGACTGAAGAAAGCCTGCCCCGCACCGGCGGCTACCTGTTGAGCGACGACCCTTACCGACTTTCCCTTATACACTTGGCGTTGGTGCAGGATGGCCGCGAAAACGAATTTGTTCCGCTCGATACTTCTTCTTTGACCCAGCCGGCTTATCATCGTTTTCTCCATGAACATTTTCCCCAAAAATGGCCGGACCTGGTTTCGGGCAAAAAAATCAATGTAATAAACCCCCTTGGCCTGACAGGCATGCTCGCGATTTTATCCCGGACCAATGATTTGTATTATTTGCATCCCAGCTTTGGCTATTACTTCGAAGAATTTTATCTCGAGCCTCACGGTCTGGTCTACAAAATGAAGATTCTCCCGGCGGATACCTTGCTGCCGCCGCGACTTAATGAAAGCCTGATCTCTGAAAATGAGAATTTTTGGACCCGGAACGCCTCCCCGGCATTGACAAAGGTTGCAGACGCCATTGCTCCACCCAACCCGAATGCCCCCGCTTGGCATGGGAGAATATATCCTCATGCGGCTGCATATCTCGCGTCAGCCGAACCTGAAAAGTGCCACGCTGGCGGCTGAATATTACTCGCGCAGCCAGGATTTTTGGGGGGTTGAGCTTCAACGCGCCGGGATCTTCGACCGGGCGGCAACAAATTTTGAAAATGCCCTGCTGCTGAATCCAAATAACGTCGTCGCCCAAATCAACCTGGCCTTTAACAAACAACACCTGGCCGGCACGCCGGTGACGATGGATTTATCGCAAGCCACAATTGATCGATTCGGAAAGTATGCGACCTGGAACGAGGTCTTGGACGCCAATGGCCCGTTTGATGAACCCAATTTCTGTTTCGTATTCGGAACCGCTCTGTTTGCGGATAACCAATATTATCGCCAATCTGTCAGCCAATTCGAACGTGTTCGCGAATTGGCCCCGGACTACTTGCCGGCGCGCCTCATGCTCGCGCAAGCTTACTTAATAAATCGTTTGCCCCAACGCGCGGCGGCTGCCCTGCGTGAGCCGTTGCAAGATCCTGCAAAATTTTCACTCAACGAGACCAACGAAACTCAGATCAACATTTTGGCTGCTGTCATTGATTTTGAGGAAAATAATCCCACGCACGGTACGAAGTTGATCAACACAGAAATTACCCGCCATCCCGACGACAATAACTTACTTGCCACCGCCGCGCAGATTTTCATTGCGCGCGGGTTGTTCACTAATGCTTTGACCGTTATCAACCAACGATTGAAATCTGATCCGGATAATCCCGTATGGCTTTACAACAGGGGCTATGTGGCGATCCAGATGAAGGATTATGCAGCCGCAATTTCAGCCCTGAACCGTGTCCTGGAGATCCAAACCAATAACGGCAATGCATTATTCAATCGTGCCATCGCCAATCTCGATAGCGGCAGATTGGACGCCGCGCAAACAGACTATTTGCGGTTACAACAAGCAGTGAGCAATGCCCCTCCCATTGTTTATGGTCTCGGTGAAATTGCGCGGCTCAAAAATGAAACCAATGAGGCCATCAATTAATATCAAATTTATCTCTCCCGGACCAATACCAATACCGATGAGGCCAAAACTGTCGCCGAGCAGCGATCCACCACCCGCGCCAAGGCTGCGGGGACTGAATTGCGGGTCAAACGCCATCCAAATGAGGCCAAAACTGTCGCCGCGCGCTTAAAAGCATTGAAGCCATGAGTGCTTAAGGCATAAAATCGCGTAGCGGTTCGTTTGTTAAACCTCAAACAATGCGTGTCATTC
>Ga0206805_1020_pt1 | contig 18176 bp, 14 predicted proteins | sample Alteio_BWOrgCont_59_FD_152890 | JGI IMG/M metagenome (GOLD analysis project Ga0206805, IMG submission 152890) | Enriched cells from forest soil in Barre Woods Harvard Forest LTER site, Petersham, Massachusetts, United States -... | ecosystem: Environmental > Terrestrial > Soil > Temperate forest >... | reverse complement strand
TGAAACGGATGGTGAGCTGCGATAGAGGTGTGAATGTTTCGAGCGAGGCGCTACCCAATGCAAATCATGGGGAACACTCAGCGCCCAACATCCAACGAATCATTAAAACTCATGTTTGGCCGATGTGTAACAAAAAAGTATGAGGAGGAAACTTTCAACGCTCAACTCCCAACATCCAAGGAATGACTGATTACGGCTCGACAGAGTCTCGCCCCACCGGGAAGAGTTGCTCCCGCGCCCGCGGGAGAAGGAACTGCGCGGGGCGTCCACCTAAATTCGGACGCTACCCAAGCAGTCGTTTCCTTGACACATCAGCTATTCATCTTCATTTTCTGGGTGAGGAAATGACATGAGCGTGCATAATTCATTCGATTCACTGCAACAATTTGACCTGGGCAACGGGAAGCGCGGGAAATTTTATTCCCTGCCGGCATTGGAGAAGGCCGGCCTGGGCAACATCTCCAAACTGCCGGTATCCATCCGCCTGGTGCTGGAATCCGTTTTGCGGAATTGCGACGGCAAAAAGGTTTCCGAGGCCAACGTCAAGGAACTCGCGGGATGGAAGCCAACCGAGAGCCGGACGGCAGAAATCCCATTTGTTGTCGCCCGCATCGTTTTGCAGGATTTCACCGGGGTGCCGCTGCTGGTGGATCTGGCGGCCATGCGCTCGACGGTGGCGCGCCTGGGAAAGAATCCCAAGATCATCGAGCCGCTCGTGCCGGTGGACCTGGTGGTGGACCATTCGGTGCAGGTGGATTTTTTCGGGACGACGGACGCGGTGCAAAAAAATCTCGACATCGAATTCCAACGCAATCGCGAGCGATACCAGCTTTTGAAATGGGGAATGCAGGCGTTTGACACTTTCAAAGTGGTCCCGCCGGGCATCGGCATCGTCCATCAGGTTAACCTGGAGTATCTCGCCAAAGGTGTCCTTGAGGCGGAGGGCGTTTATTATCCGGACACGCTGGTGGGGACGGATTCGCACACGACGATGATCAATGGGCTCGGCATCGTCGGCTGGGGCGTTGGCGGCATCGAAGCGGAAGCGGGGATGCTGGGGCAGCCCGTGTACTTCCTGACGCCGGACGTGGTCGGGGTCCATTTGACGGGCGCATTGCGCGAGGGGGTGACGGCAACGGACCTGGCCCTTACGGTGACGCAGCTTTTGCGCAAGGCGAAGGTCGTTGGCAAATTTGTGGAATTTTTTGGGCCGGGCGCGACGGCATTGCCGGTGGTGGACCGCGCGACGATTGCGAACATGGCGCCGGAATACGGCGCGACGATGGGTTTCTTCCCGATCGACGGCGAGTGCGTGAATTATCTGCGCGCGACGGGCCGCAGCGAAGAGCATTGCAAGCTTTACGAAAATTATTATCGGGCGCAGGGGTTGTTCGGCATTCCGAAGAAGGGTGACATCGCGTATTCGCAGGAGCTTGAGCTGGACCTGGGCACGGTTTCACCGAGCGTGGCGGGGCCAAAACGGCCGCAGGACCGGATTGAACTACAGAAATTAAAAAGCGAATTCGTCTCGGCTTTTTCCAAGCCGGCGGCGGAGAACGGGTTTGGAAAACCGGCGGACGATTTGGGCCGCGTTTTTTCCATCGACAGCGCGAACGGTTGGACGGCCGGCGGCGGGAGCCAGGAGCCGGTTTCCGCGCAAGCTTCAAGGGCGCATAATACAAACGCCCTGACCGAAACAGAAATGGCGAACAACCGGCCAACACCGGATGTGTTCAAGTCCACGGCGGCGGGCGTATTCCATGGCGAGATCCGCAATGGTTCTGTCCTGATCGCCGCGATCACGAGTTGCACGAATACTTCCAATCCCAGCGTGATGCTGGCCGCCGGCCTGGTGGCGAAGAAAGCCGTAGAGAAGGGATTATCGGTCAATCCGCTCGTGAAAACGTCGCTGGCGCCCGGCTCGCGCGTGGTCAGTGATTATCTTGGCAAGACGGATTTGCAGCGTTATCTCGATAAATTGGGCTTCAATCTCGTCGGTTACGGTTGCACCACCTGCATCGGCAATTCCGGCCCGCTGGCGGCGCCAATCGAAGACGCCGTTGTAAAAAATAACGTCGTGGCGGCCTCGGTCCTGTCGGGCAACCGCAATTTTGAAGCGCGGGTGCATCAAAGTATCAAGGCCAATTTTCTCATGTCGCCGCCGCTGGTGGTCGCGTTCGCGCTGGCGGGGCGCGTGGATATCGACCTGGTGAACGATCCGCTGGGCACCGGCAAGGACGGCCAGCCGGTCTTTTTGCGTGATATCTGGCCGACGCTGAAGGAAGTGCGGGACCTGATGCAGATGGCATTGCAACCCGACGTGTTCCGGAAACTTTACAAGGATTTTGCGGCGCAAAATCCGAAATGGAACGAGATCCCGTCGAGCACCGGCAATGTTTATGACTGGGACCAGAAATCGACGTATATCCAGGAGCCGCCGTTTTTTGAGAAGTTTTCGATGCAGCCGGGCGAAATCCGCGAGATCAAATCGGCGCGGGCCCTCGCGGTCTTTGGCGACAGCGTGACGACGGACCATATTTCGCCGGCCGGTTCGATCAAGAAGAGTTCGCCCGCCGGGAAATTTTTGATCCAGAACGGCGTGGAGCCCGGCGACTTCAACAGCTACGGCTCGCGCCGCGGCAATGATCGCGTGATGACGCGCGGGACGTTCGCCAATGTGCGCATCAAGAACCTGATGCTGAACGGGCAGGAGGGCGGCGACACGATTTTGCAGCCGGAGGGCACGCAGATGTCCATTTATGATGCGGCGCTGGAATATCACAAGCGCGGGACGCCGCTAGTGGTGCTGGCGGGGCAGGAATATGGCACCGGCAGCTCGCGCGATTGGGCGGCGAAGGGCACGAACCTGCTGGGGGTGAAAGCCGTGGTGGCGCAGAGTTTTGAGCGCATCCATCGCAGCAATCTCGTGGGCATGGGGGTGTTGCCGCTGCAATTCAAGGACGGCATGACCGCCCAGACTTTGAAGCTGGACGGCACGGAGACTTACGATGTGGCCGGCCTGGACGCGAACATCAAACCGCAGCAGGATTTGACGCTGCGTATCACGCGCAAAAACGGCAAGGTGGAAAATGTGCCGGTGAAATGCCGCATCGATACGCCGATCGAGATCGATTACTACCAGCACGGTGGCATTTTACCTTTTGTATTGCGGCAGTTGGTGGCGAAGGCTTAAGCCTGGAACATAAAGAGGTTGTTTCAACGCCGGATGATTTCAAATCTCCGGTCTTACAATTGAAACCACAAACTTATCAGGCGTAAGATATTTTTGAGCCGCGGCTTTGATCTGTTCAAGTGTCACGGCCTCAAATTTTGCATCATCGGATTCCGAATGCCCAAAGCCCAGGCCGTAAAGCTCATCGAGCGCGGTCAGGGAGGCGAGGCTGCCCAAATCCTGGCGCGCGATTTTCTTTTGGCCGACGATTTTGGCCTTAGCACGCTTAAGTTCTTCGGCGCTCAAGCCTTCGGTGCGCAATAATTCCGCTTCTTTGAGCAATTCCTGTTCGACCAGCGCAGCTTTTGCGGGTTCGGTGCCGGTGTAAAACGCAAAATAGCCGGGGGCGATACCGGCGAAATTCTGCGCGCCGCAATAATACGCCAGCCCGAGCTGCTCCCGAATCCGCAAAAACAGGCGTGAGCCCAGATCGCTGCAAGATTCATGGATCAATTCGAGGGCGTAGTGATCATCGTCATGGATCGTCGTTCCCCGATATCCGATGACAAGGACCGCTTGTTTTTTATCACAGATCCCGGTGACACGCGGTGTCGGATCGGCTGTGGAAGCCCGGAGATTGAAGGTTGGAGGGGTATTCATTCTCCAATTTCCGAAGGCCCTTTCGACGGCGGATCTGACTTCCCCAACTTTGACGTCGCCGTAAATAGCGAGGACGCAATTATTCGGCACGGTCAATCTTTGATGAAATTTATTCACGTCAGCGACGGAAATCTTTTTTACGTTCGCTTCACTGCCCAGCGGGTCCAGCCCATAGCTGGTATCACTGAATAAAGCGCGGCGCATGGCCACGCCGGCGGTTTTCAACAGGTCATCCTTGCGCGCATGGATGCCGGCGATTTGGATTTCGCGTTCGCGTTCCAGTTCGGCCGCGGGAAAGTTTGGATTGATCAACACGTCGGCGACCAAGTCAAGTCCAAGGGCAAAATCGTCGGCGAGCACTTCCGCGCTGACGCCGTAACTCTGGTTGCCGCCGTAACTGTCAATATAGCCGCCGATGGATTCGATTTCGGTCGCGATCTTTTGGGCGTTGCGTTTTGCGGTGCCTTTGAGAAGCATCCGCGCGAGCAATTGCGTGATGCCGTTGTTTTCGACTGTTTCGGCGAGCACGCCGCCCTGGAACACGGCGCGAAACTCCACGAAGGGCAGGCGCGAATCTTCTTTGACCAAAAGTTTCAAGCCGTTCGACAATTCAATTTTTTGGATCGCATGATCCGTATTCGTCTCGATTTCTGATTTCAGCCCGGGGCCGGCGCCTTCGGGCAGGAGGGCGTAGAGGGTGCGGTTTTCCGTGGTCAGGTATTCGCGGGTGACGCGCTGGATGTCCGCGAGGCTGACGCGCCTGACCGCGGCGAGGTGGCGCTCGGAAAAATTCAGGTCATTGGCCGCCAGCCAGTTCCCGCCAAGATTTTGCGCCTGGCCTTCCATGGTTTTGCGCGAGGCCAAAGTGGCGGAGGTGAATTGTTTCACTGCCTTGTGCAGTTCGTCGGCGGAAACAGAGATCATTTTTATCTTTTCGATCTCGGCCAGCATGGCATCGCGAGCGGCGGAAAATTTATCGCCGTCGGCAATGGCGCTCATGCCAAAGACGCCGGGCAGGCCGGGGCTGTAAGTCCAGGCATCCACGTGATGGACCAACCCTTGTTTTTCACGAACCTGCTGAAAGAGGCGCGAGCTGCGCCCGCTGCCCAACATCACTGAAAGCACGTCGAGGACGGGCACGTCGGGATGACGGAGTTCGGGGATGTGCCATGCGAAATGGAAGTGGGCGAGTTCGACGGGGGCTTCTTCGATGATTTCACGGGAGGCGGTCTGTTTCGGTTCGACGGGCAGGACGACGGGCGGAATGGCCCGCGCCCTGGTCCCGGCATACGCCTCGCGGATTTGCGCGATGACTTCGTCGTGTTTCACATCGCCGGCGACGACATAGAAGCAATTGTTTGGGGCGTACTTTTCCAGGTAGTAGTTGCGGATGTCATCGGGTTTCAGCTCATTAAAAATATCCGGGTAACCGATGACGGTAAAACGATAGGGGCTGCGGGTGTAAGCGGTCTCGAACAGCCGGCGACTTGCGCGGCGGCCCGGATCATCCTGGCACATATCCATTTCACGACGGATGACATCCATTTCCTTCGCGAGTTCGTCAGGCGGCAACGTGGCGTGCTGCATGATGTCGCACAAAATGTCGATGGCCGTGCGCGCGCCTGTATTCGGGACGTCGATATGATAAACGGTGCGGTCGAAGCTGGTATAGGCGTTCATGTAACCGCCGGCCTCCTGCACTTCCTGGTCGATGCGGCTGCCGGGACGGTTGCTTGTGCCTTTGAAGAGCATGTGCTCGAGCACATGGGAAAGTCCCGCGCCGAGCCAGCGGTTTTCATGGATGCTGCCGCTCATGCACCAGGCCTGCGCGGAAACGACCGGCGCGCTGTGGTCTTCGCGCACGATGACAATGAGGCCGTTTTCGAGCGTGGTGAGTTTGACCCCCGGCGGGAACGATGGAATCTCAGTTGGATTGTTTTTGGACATCTCTAATCAACGTTGAAGGCGAAAAGGTATAATGGAATCAGCCGGGGGCAAACCCAAATCAGTTCGCAGGCGTTCAGCCAGGGTTTTTCATTTCCAGGCCCATCCGGCTCTGCGGCCAAAACGGTTTCCGAAAAGCTTCAGTGAAATCATAGCCGTTCTGAAAATCAGTGCGGCTGTCTTTTTCGGTTTTGGCCAGGAGACTGGCTTCGACCATGTTGAAAACGATTTCGCCGAAATCGCGGCAATTTTTCACTCCCCATTCCTCAAAAACCGTTGCCGCCATCGGGCCGAATTGTTGCAAGGCATATTGACGGATGCCATCGAGCAATTCCTGGCCGGAAACATGGCGGACCTGCCCGCGATTGTCTTTGACGACCAGTTTTTGGGTGAAATCGAGGGCTTCGCGCACGAACAGATAGACTTCGCGCGAGAACCGCGGATCATTCGCCAGGATCGCTTCAAGCGCTTCGTCAAAATTAATTTCCTGCATATTCAGTGAGGTTCGGCCCTGGAAACGGCATCGTCATGGGTGCGCCGTCCGATAATATTTCACGCACCAGCCCACCAGCAACAATCCCAAAACGACGCTGAGCACGAATTGCTCCTGTTTCGTCAGCCTGTTCACGGGGATAACATAGCAAAATTCACCGAAACAGCAACAATGTCGTTTACGGATGGCGATGGATGAATTAGCCTGCCGATGCTCGTTCGGCGGAGGAGCGGAAACCTTAAAACACAAACTGAATTGTTATGGCAGCCATTGGCCGATTCCAGAAAAACGGGGAGATTTTTCACGCAAAAGTCGTGGAGGACAGTTTATACCGCCTGCGGGATGATCTTTTTGGCTCTCCGTCCTTCGAGAAAAAGCCGATCTCACGGAAAGGCTCAAAAACATTGGTGCCTGTGACGCCGTCGAAAATCATTTGCGTGGGATTGAATTATGCGGACCATGCGCGCGAAACCGGCAAGGAATTGCCCAAGGAACCGTTGATCTGGTTCAAGGCGCCGACTTCACTGCTTGCGGATGGCGGAAAGATCGAGATTCCCTTTCCGCAACATCGGACTGATTTTGAAGCGGAGTTGTGCATCGTCATTGGCCGGAAAACCCGCAATGTCTCGCCCACCCAGGCGGCCCGCTGCATTTTAGGTTATACGGCATCGCAAGACATCAGCGACCGGACCATCCAGCGCGCTGAATCACAATGGGCGCGGGCGAAATCATTCGATACGTTCACGCCGCTCGGCCCATTCATTGAAACACAAATCGACCCCGCCAACCTGACGATCCAGCTTTTTCAGAACGGCCAACTGCGCCAGAACTCGAACACCAGCCAGATGATTTTCAAGCCGGCGGAGCTGGTCAGCTTCATCTCGACTAATCTCACTTTGCTCCCGGGCGATGTCATCCTGACCGGCACGCCCAGCGGCATCGGCCAGATCCAAAGCGGGGACAAGCTGGAAGTGCGAATCCAGGGGATCGCGCCGCTGGTGAACCAGGTGAAATAAAATCTCTGTCCTTTTATACCATTTCAATAAAAGCCGTGGCCGCAGATGGGATGCGCGCTGTCGCGCGACTTCGCAAACGGCGGTTGTCATTGAGGTCTGTGGACCCAGGACTGCGCTCGCAGGCTCGCTGGTCCTGGGCTATAAATATGTCACCCCCTGCGGGGGTTTTGATTCAGCGGCTGCGCCGAATTGTTTGAGGCAAAGCCAACCGTTGCCGGTTAATGTGGCTACAGTTTTTCTGGAACCGCTATAGGTGCGGAAAATCATCCTGGATTCTCACCCCTCACCCTCATTCCCTCTCCCCGTTGAGGGGAGAGGGAGGAACCTGTTGGACGTATCGAATTCCTCAATGCATAGGGTCATGCAAGGTGCAGTTATTAATGTGAATAAAATCCTTCGTTCTGCTCTTTCTTTTGTTAAATTCTGCGCCGCATGAAGTGGACTGAAACATTGATTCCGACTCTCCGCGAGGCTCCGGCTGATGCGGAAATCCTATCGCACAAGCTGTTGTTGCGCGCCGGCCTGATCCGCAAACTGGCGGGGGGCGTTTATACGTTTATGCCCTGCGGCCTGCGGGCTTTGCGCAAAGTGGAGCAAATCATTCGCGAAGAAATGGACCGCGCCGGGGCCATTGAGGTCCTCATGCCGGCGCTCCAGCCCCCGGAAATCTGGCAACAAAGCGGCCGTTATGAAACGGCGCGCGACGTCCTGTTCAAGGTGAAGGACAGCGCCAATCGCGAATGGGTGCTCAGTGCGACGGCGGAGGAAGTGATCACCGGCATCGCCGCCGGCGAAATCAATTCGTATCGCCAATTGCCGAAGAATTTTTACCAGATCAGCGTCAAATTCCGCGACGAGATCCGCCCGCGTTTCGGCTTGATGCGCGCGCGCGAGTTCATCATGAAGGATGCCTACAGTTTCGACGTGACGGACGAAGCCGCGCAGAAGACCTACCAAAAGATGTACGACGCCTACGCTAAAATTTTTGAGCGTTGCGGGTTGAAGGCCTTTGCGGTCGAGGCGGACACTGGCGTCATCGGCGGAAAATTTTCGCATGAATTCATGATCCCGGCGGAGACGGGGGAGAACGAGGTGGCGTTTTGCGAAGCCTGCGGTTATGCGGCGAACATCGAGAAAGCCACGAGCGGGGTGCCGAAGACGGCCACGCGCGAGATCGGCGCGGCCATCGAAAAATTTGCGACGCCGGGAGTGGTGACCATCGAGGTGCTCTCTAAAGAACCTTACAAAGTACCGGCCAATCGCCAGATCAAGACGTTGATCTACATGGCCGCTGACAAATTGATCATCGTACTTGTGCGCGGTGACGATCAATTGAATGAGTCCAAGTTTGCCGGAAAGGTTGGCACCACTCTTTTTCGCCCGGCGACGGCGGAAGAGATTTTTGAAGCAACGGGGGCGCATCCGGGCAGCCTGGGCGCGGTGACTTCGACGCGCAAGAACACGCAGATCCAGGTGCTGGCCGATGAACGCCTGCGCGGGGCGAATGAGATGGTCACGGGCGCGAATGAGGATGGTTTTCATTTGCGCAATGTTTCCATCGAGCGCGACATCCAGGTTTCGCAATGGTTTGATCTGCGAACGGTGCAGGCGGGTGAACCGTGCGGCAAGTGCGGCAAATCATTGAAGATTCGCAGGGCCATCGAGGTTGGACACGTTTTCAAGCTGGGCACCAAATATAGCGAGAAGTTCAACGCGGTTTATCTGGATGAAGCGGGCGCACGCAACATGGCGGTGATGGGCTGCTATGGCATCGGGGTCACACGCACGCTCCAGGCGGTTGTCGAGCAATGCAACGACAAGGATGGGATCATCTGGCCGTTGAGCGTGGCGCCTTATCGTGTCTGCATCACGCCGTTGAATGTGGATGTGAACAATGAGGCGATGAAGGTGGCGGAGAAGATTTATGCGGAACTGACGGCGCGGGGAGTGGATGTCATCCTGGATGATCGTGATGATCGGCCGGGTGTGAAATTCAAGGATGCGGACCTGGTCGGCTTTCCCATCCGGGTCGGCATCGGTGAAAAGTCTTTGGCCAAGGGCGAGGTGGAAATCAAACCGCGCGGCGCCGGAGTGCAAGCGGTCAAGATTGACGATGCGGTCGAGGCGGTGATGAAGTTGGTTGGAAAATAAGATGGCGTCCTGACCCAAAGCGGCGTCGCTCCCGCTTCGCGGGATTGCCGCCGCACTCCAGGACGCTCCGCGAATTTTTATACCGTATCAATAAAACCCGTGGCCGCAGATGGGATGCGCGCTGTTGCGCGACTTCGCAAACGGCGGTTGTCATTGAGGTCTGTGGACCCAGGACTGCGCTCGCAGACTCGCTGGTCCTGGGCTATTCTCTGTCACCCCCTGCGGGGGTTTTGGTTCGGCGGCTGCGCCGAATTGTTTGAGGTCAAAGCCAACCATTACCGGCTAATGTGGCTACAACTTTTCTGGAACCGCTATAGAGACCTCTGCAAAACCCCATTGCCATAGCGCAGACTTCCCCGTCTGCCGAATCGCGGATTTCCAAATCCGCTGGTTTTCGGCCAAGTCCAGGCGCTGCCGACTGGGAAGTCGGCGATACAGCAGGTTTGGAAACCTGCGCTACAGACTTTTGCAGAGATTTCCTATAGCGTGTCGGAAAGCCTGGATCCCAGTTTATTACCGTGGTAACGGCTGGAAATCGAACCGGGCGGGATGGTTTCCGGCCGGGTCGAGGTGGACGAGGTAATAGCCGCCGTCGTTGAATAATTCGGTGCCGGAAAGTGACGGGCAAAGGCGCACGCGAAATTGCCACCAATGACTGGCTTGATGCAGCGCCGTGCTGAGACGCGCGGCTGTTCTTCCCAGAAAATGCACCGGCGGAATTCCTGATAACATCCGGCTCTTCAATAAAATAAGCTGCGTGTGCAGATGGCCGAGAATGGTCTGTTCGATCTGCGGCATCCGCCGCCGGACCGATTCCTCCGAGGCCAGGAAGGGCAGGGCCGTCGGGTCATGGCAAAACAACAAGACGCGTTGCTCCGGTTGCAAGGCATCGAAGGCAGCGCGAATTTCGGCGAGATGGGCCTCGCGCAGCCGCTGCCATTCCGGCCATTCTGCCGGCAAGGTGTCCGCCTGAATGGCAGGCAAAGCGACGAGCGATGAGGCGACTCCCATCAACAAATAATGGCCGATGGACAATTTCCAGAATGGTTGGAGGCCCAGTTTTTGGGTGGCGGCATGCCAACTGGCCAGGCGCATGCCGCCCTGGCCGCCAAACATTGTCAGTTTGCCAAGATCGTGATCGCCGAGGGTGAACCGGGCGCGCCCGCCGAATTTGGCGCGAAGTTTGCCAAGGCATTCTTCGGCGCTCTGGAATGCCGCAGGATCACTCACGCCGACGAAGCCGGTATCGCAACAGTAGTCGCCGTTGGCGATAAGATGATCCACCGGGGAAACCGTGTTCAAAAAACGGTCAAATTGCCGGTCTTGTTCCAACGGATGACGGATCCAGAACAGATGCCGGTAGGCGCGGGCAACCGCGCGGAGCAGGGGGTTGGCGATGGGGCGAAATTCATAATCTTCACCCCGGGCCTTTTCGGCGGGACCAGCGTAATGAATGTCGCTTAAGACCGCGATGGTGACCGTACGCATAGACGCGGGATTTTCCAATTTCAAAGGAAGTCCGGGATGAAAGGGGTGTTGGATTTCATGCACCCCCGCTTTTTTTATCGAGGCATTGGCGCACGACCTTCCCTAAAGTCGCGTGGCCGTAGGGTTTTTGGAGGAAGAGCAATTGTGGATGCGAGAGCAGTTCCTCGCTGATCTCTTGCGACGAATAGCCGCTGGTAAAGACGATTTTTAGATCGGGACGGTCCCGGAGAAGAGATTCGGCCAGATTCACGCCGGAGATCCCTTCAGGCATGACCATGTCGGTGAGAAGCAGGTCGATTTCATTGGAGGATTTGGACCAAACTTCGAGAGCCGCCTTGCCGGTGGGCGCCTCCAGAACATTGTACCCATATCGTTCAAGGATGGCGCGCGTCAGTTCACGCAAATCGGATTCGTCTTCGACGACGAGGATGGTTTCAGTTCCGCCCATGACAGAACCCTCTGAATCATTCGCCAACCCGCCGGTTGCGGGGGCCCTTGGATCAACGGGTAAAAAGACGTCAAAGATAGTGCCCTGGCCCGGCTCGCTGCTGACCTCGATCCAGCCCTGATGTTGTTTGACGATAGCATAAACGGTGGCGAGACCCAGGCCGGTCCCTTTGCCGACTTCCTTGGTGGTGAAAAAAGGCTCAAAAATGTGGTTCAACGTCGTGGCGTCCATGCCCGTGCCGGTGTCAGTGACGCGCAGCCGCACAAAAAATCCGACAAAGGCGATGGGACGCATTTCGACATAGTCGGGAGTGATTTCCACCGGGGCGAGTTCGATGAGCAATTTGCCGCCGGCGGGCATGGCATCGCGGGCGTTGACGGCGAGGTTCATGACGACCTGCTCGATCATGCCGCTATCACCCAGGACGGGCGGCAATGTTTCAGGGGCAACGATCTGGAAGGCGATATTTTCCCCGATGAGCCGCTGGACCATTTTACCGAGGTGTCCGATCGTATCGCATAAATCCAGCGAACGGGATTGCATGACGTTTTTCCGGCTGAACATCAACAATTGCCGGGTCAGGTTGGCGGCGCGTTCGGCGGCAAAGAAAATGGCCTGGAGGGGGCCAACGACATCGTCGGTCAAGGCCGGCCTGGCGAGCAACACACTGGTGTGGCCCTGGATGATGGTGAGGATGTTGTTGAAATCATGAGCGACACCCGCGGCGAGCAGGCCAACCGACTCCATTTTTTGGGATTGCCGGAGCTGGGCTTCCAGGCTCAACCGGGTGGTGATGTCCTCGGCGTAACACTGGACGACGAAGGAGGCAAGCATGGGATGAAAAGACCAGGAGAAGGTCCGGTCGCCGATCTTTGTCTCCAGGTTCATTTTGCTCCGGCCGGAGATAAGGCATTCGCGGACAATATTTGACGTGTTTTCCGGCAAAATCTCGCGGGGATGCGCTCTTTGAACGGACAGCGACAGTTTCTGCGTCGCATCGTTGAAATAAGTCATCTCGCCTTCTGCGGAAAATTCCATCGCGGCATAGGGGTTCAGTTGCGCGAAGGCGACCAGCTTTTCACGTTCCTTGATGCGCTGCTCCAGCGACTCGGCCATGCGATCAAAAATTTTCGCGAGATAACCGATCTCATCGTCAGAATCCCGCAATCCGGTCCGCGCGGTCAGGTCGCCGCTGTCAATTTTTTGGGCCATCCGGGTCATCGCCTGCACCTGGTGGCGCACAAAAAATTCCCCGCCCATCCATGCCGCGGCCAAGGCGAGAATTCCCACGACAAATCCGGTCATGGGCAGATCATAGATGTACATGAACAGCAGCGCCGGCATGGTCAGGAGCATGACCGTACCGACCAGTTTCATCCGGATCGTAGAAAATCTTAAAAGATTGCGCATCGGGCTTCCGATTTTGATGGAATATAATGCAAACAGCGCGATGGGACAAAGGGAAAGCGGAAAATGGAGTCCCGGAGACGGGGGATGGAAGCGAAGAATCAATTTTCGACGATTTCCAGGGCAGCGGCGCGGCCTTTTGGCAATCGGCCGAGGTGGAAAATGAGATATCCATGCAAAAAGCGCTGGATTTCATCATTTTGGGCGCCGGTTAATCTCAGGTTTTCAGCGGCCTCAAATCCTTTTTCCAGCAAGTGCGCGGCGATTTTTCCAGACCCGGCGGTCAAGTTTGTTTCCGGCCAATCCGGCTGAAGGCCGAGTTCCCGGAGCAATTTCAATTCGAGTGAAAAAATGGTTTGTGCGGAAGGTTTTTGCCGGCACAGCTTTTTTAAAAATTCTTGGAACAGCTCAAAGTAGCCGGGGAGGGGGGTTTCTGACTCAGTGACCTGCAGGATAAACGCCGCACCGTAGGCGGCCTGCTGCAATTTCAAGAGATCGGCGCGGAGTTCCAGGTGCATCTGGCGCACGCTGACTTCACGCAAACTGTGCAACTCGCTTTTGCGGCTGCGGCTGAAGGAAAAGGCCGCTTCATAGAACAGATCGAGCTTTCCCAGAAATGGCGATTTGGCGCGCCGCGCCCCCTTGGCCACAGTGGTGAGGCGGCCAAAATCCGCCGTGAGCCATTGGACGATCAGACTCGTTTCCGTCAGCGGCTGGGTCCGTAAAATGATTCCACTGGCCGCTTCGGTCGCCATGCGATTCATTTCCCCAGCTCGTTGTGATTGTACTCGTGCGAGATGGCGCCGAAGCTGATGATGTATTTCAAGCCGTCAGCCACACTCATCTCCAGTTTGATGACTTCCTCCTCCGGCACGACGATCAGGAAGCCGCCGGTCGGGATCGGGGTGGTGGGAATAAAAACGCAGACACATTTTCTATTCGTTTTGTATTCGATCTCGTTGGCGCGTTCGCTGGTGAGAAAGCCGACGGAATAGATCCCCTGGCGCGGGTATTCGACAAGCACAACGGTTTTGAAGGAGGTTTTCTTGCCGGACGTAAAGGCCTGGTCCACCTGTTTGATGGTGCCATAAATCTTGTTCAACATCGGCACGCGCAACATGAGGTTGTCGGCCAATTCGATCAACCGTTTGCCAAAATAATAGCGCGCCAGGACGCCGACGGCAGAAATCAGGACAATCGCGATGACCACCGCGAGCAAACTCCAATACCAGAACATGGCCCCGGAAATGCCGTCCTGGTAGATTTTGGCCGGCGCAATGCAATACGGGAGAAAAAAAAGGAGCGTATCCGTAAAGCTGGAAATGGTCCCGAAAAGCCATTTGACGATGGCCAGCGTGATGACGCCGGGCAGCACGAGGGCAAGCCCGGCAAAGAAACTGGAGCGCCAGCGGGCAAAAAGCGATTTTCTCACGCGCGCATTTTAGGCGGGCGGCTGATTTGCGCGAGTGAAAACTTTTTGGCGAGCTTTCGCAAAAGCAAATTCTCTTTGCGCTTCATCCGGCGGCGGACCGCCCCGCCGGAATCGTCATGGCCCAGCAGATGCAGAACGCCGTGGATAATGTAACGGACGATCTCGGATTGCCAATTGGTCCTGAATTTTTTTGCCTGCAAAATCGCCTCGTCCACGCAAACGAAGATCTCACCCTGGAGGGCCGAGGCCGGACTGGCGTAATCGAAGGTGATGACGTCGGTCGAGCCTTCATGGTGGAGAAATGTTTCATTGAGCGCCGCCATCTCTTCCGCCCCGAGGAGGTTGATCTCAAGCGCGGCGCCGGCGATCTTCAATTCCTCCAGGATTCCGGCGGTGATCTTTTCCAACGACCGCAAATCAATTTTTTTTGCCCGCTGCCGGTTGGCGATGACGAGGTTCATCCGTTTTTCGGCTTGCCGCGATGTTCTTCGTAGGCGCCGATGATCCGTTGCACCAGCGGGTGGCGGACCACGTCACGTCTGGAAAATTCGATGACGGCGATCCCGTCAACGTGCTTGAGCGCGCGATGCGCCTCGAGCAGGCCGGAATGCTTGTGCGGCGGCAAATCGATCTGGGTCTCATCGCCGGTGATGACGGCTTTCGAACCGTGGCCGAGGCGGGTGAGGAACATCAACATTTGCTCGGTGGTGGAATTTTGCGCTTCGTCCAGGATAATGAAGGCGTTGTTCAAGGTGCGTCCGCGCATGTAGGCCAGAGGGGCGATCTCAATCGTTCCGCGTTCGGTGTGCTTTTGGATCTCTTCAGCGGGCAACATGTCGTGAAGCGCGTCATGCAGGGGACGCAGGTAGGGGGTGATTTTTTCGTACAGGTCGCCGGGCAGAAAACCGAGCGCTTCGCCGGCTTCGACCGCCGGGCGCGTGAGGATGATCCGCGAGACTTTTCCTTCACGCAAAGCGGATAGCGCCGCCGCGACGGCCAGGTAGGTTTTGCCGGTGCCGGCCGGGCCGATGCCGAAGGTCACGTCGTGTTTGCGAACGGCATCAAGATATTTTTTCTGGCCAACGGTCTTGGCAGTGACGCCGGGCTTTTTGTCGTGCGTTTGCACCCGATCGTTCACGAGGTCTTTCAAAGTCTCAGCGCCTTCATGTTTTACGACGTTCAGGGCGTGAGTGAATTCCCGGTTGCGGATCTGCGTGCCGGCTTTGAGCAGGTTCTCCAATGAAGCAAAAAGCTGTTTGGCGCGTTCGACGCCATCCGCGGGTCCTTCCAATTTGATCCAACCCTCGCGCGCGGTGGCCTTGACGCCGAGTTCGGTGTCGAGCAATTGGAGATTGCGCGGTTCGTTGTTGAAAAGCTGCTGCGCCACGCGTGCATTTTCAAAATGGAGGGTTTCGGCGGGCATTAGAATTATTTCGCAAGTTCCGAGCGCAATTTGGCCGCGATGTCCTTAAGAGCTTCCGGCAGAACGGTGGCGTTGGCGATGACGGGCATAAAATTCGTGTCCCCATTCCAACGCGGGACAACGTGGATATGCAGATGTTCAGCGATGCCCGCGCCGGCGGCCTTGCCCAGGTTGATGCCCACGTTGAAGCCGTCCGGTTTCATCACCGCATGGAGTGCGTTGGTGCAGCGGCGTGTCAATTTCCAGAGGTCGGCCAATTCCTCGTCAGTCAGGCCGTTCAAGTCCGGCACTTCCTTGTAAGGAACGGTCATCAAGTGACCGCCGACATACGGATAGGCATTGAGGAGCGCAAAGCAGGTCCGGTCGCGGATGAGGACATAGTTTGCCTCGTCGTCGGAAGATTGCGCGATGCGCGTGAAAAGACCGGATTTGAGTTCCGGTTTGGGCGAGAGGATATAATCGATCCGCCACGGCGCATGCAATGTGTCCATGCCCACAGGTTAAAGAGGGAGATGCCCAAAGTCAAAACGCACAGATCTCATTGTGGCGGCCAGATCCTGAACTCGCCACTGCAATGGAGCAACGCCATCATGTAGAGCAGGCCCTCATAATAACGTTCGAGGCCGTCCGGGGTTGGGGTATTCCAGAGTGCCTCGACGAAATTTCGAGCGCGCGGATCGGTTGCCGCGAGACTGGCATCGGCGTTCACGGCAACGAGGCCTTGCGCGTGGCGGTCGTCGAGCTGGCGCCTGCCATCCAGGGTGAAGCGGCAGCCGTAAGTATCCATTCCTCTTGATTCAAAGAATGCCTGGATCTTGTCGCTCAATTCCCGTTCACGCGGGTCCTTGGCCCACCATGACCAATCAACGGACCAATTTCCGGCCACGCGGAAGGCATCGTATCCAAAATTTGCGGCGGCGGGATTCCAGCCGGTGGTAACGGGTGTTCCATCAAAATTTGCATAATCAGGACTCAGACCGGTGAGGGGATTGGCGGCGTGTGGAAAGAAGTCCCGGCTGGCCCCGGCTGCGGCGAGCCAGAAATCCCTGTCCGGCGGCGGGCCCCAGCGGCCCCACAATTCATAGAACGCGGGCAGATGATACGATGGATCGGTGAATGCCGGACGTTCTGTGCTGGGCGAGAAAAGGACCATTTTGTGTTTTGCATCGAAGAGCGGACCGGCAGTGACGAGAAAATTTGTGAGGCCATTTCTCCCCTCCATAGATATACGGCCGGTGATCAGCGCGCGATGACGCATATCCATAAGCAACTGGTCCGCCTCGGTCTTGTAATTGTAGATTCCCTCACCGCTGCCCCAGCGGTTCGCGGCGAAGTAAAGCGCCATGACATAGTAGGATTCGCCGTCCGGGGCAACAAATTGGCTCATCACCCGGCCATTCGTTTTTGCCTGCCAGGAAAAGAAGCCATAAGACGGGTCCGCGGGCGATGAATGATAGAGATAAGTCTTCGACCAATTCCACAGGGCATCGAACTCGGCTTTCTTGTTCATTTCCACCGTGATCATCATGCCATAGGACAATCCCTCGGTGCGCACGTCGTGGTGTTTGATGTCGGTGATGTAGGCGAGGGGACCGTTGGAATTGCTGCCGGCGTCATAAAAGACCGCCTGGCCGGCGGGGTCGCCATGGAAGAGTTGTTGAAACGCGGAATCAATTTTGTGTTGGATCTCTTGTTGTGAATGACCGTCCTCGGCAAAGAGGTTTCGGTAATGGCCGGTCGCATAAGCCCCTGCGCCATCCGCCCTCTTGGTTGAGCAACATCCGGGTAAAAGGAGGATGAAAGCCAGGATGGCAAGGGTGGCGCGAAGTTCTTTCATCATGTGGCAGGCTTCAAGTTCACCGATTTTTATCCGCGAACAAGTTTAAAATAAGCCGGCCGGCTCAAGCCCGGCGTGAAAATAAATATTTCACGAAGGAGATCAAACCGGAGAATTTGTAGCCGGGATCAACGTACTTCTCGATGACGTAGAACGCGAAATAATAGCAGCGGCAAAAGCTCCAGATGGCGAGCGCGAGCAACGCGGCAGTCTTCAAGTCCGGTTCATCCAGGAAGATCAAGACGGCGGCGGTGATTCCGATGAGCAGGAAAAGCAGTCCCTTCAATTTTATCCACATCGGGTTGGCAAGGTCTTTCATGGAAATAAACCCAGGATGGCGCCGGCGGCGCGGTTGGCAGCGCCGGGTTCGCCGAGGGAGGAAACGATTTTCTCGAGTTGTAATTTGATTCTTTGCCGGTGCGATTCATTCCACAAAAGCCCCAACGCGGCCCTGGCAATGCTTTTCGGCGTGGCGGCGTCCTGGATGAATTCGGGATACACTTCGTTGCCGGCGAGCAGGTTGGGCATGGTCAGCGATTGTACGGTGACGAGACGTTTGCCGATCTCGTACGTCAGCCAAGACGTCTTGTAGAGCGTCACCGCTGGAACGCCAAAATAAGCGCATTCCATGGTGACGGTACCGGTGGAGGCGATGGCGACGTCCGCCCGGGCAAGGGCATCCGGCAGGCCGCCGATTTGGATTTC
>Ga0206805_1083_pt1 | contig 18444 bp, 20 predicted proteins | sample Alteio_BWOrgCont_59_FD_152890 | JGI IMG/M metagenome (GOLD analysis project Ga0206805, IMG submission 152890) | Enriched cells from forest soil in Barre Woods Harvard Forest LTER site, Petersham, Massachusetts, United States -... | ecosystem: Environmental > Terrestrial > Soil > Temperate forest >... | reverse complement strand
TAACGATACAACAACATTCATTATCTGATAAATATGATTCCTGGAAATACTTTTTACTGCAAATATCGAGCCCTGGGATAAAAGCAGAAATGAAGGTTTTTGGCCGGTTAAACGTCTAAAACCTTACTTACTCTGAAGCATTAACATTAATTAACAAAGATAATAGTAGTCATAGGTGCGGTTCTAACGTCATTATAAGGGATAAATTCCTTTCGGAGAAAGATTTTTATTGACAAACGCCCATTGAGGCATTATATTTGCACCCTTTTTACCAAAAAGTAACATATTTTAAACATGAAATTATCAGAATTTAACTTCAATTTCCCAAAGGAATTAATAGCAGAATACCCAAGTCCAAACCGTGACGAGGCCCGTTTGATGGTGGTTCACCGTAAAACAGGCAAAATAGAACATAAAGTGTTTAAAGATATCTTGAGTTACTATAATGCCCACGATGTATTTATAATCAATAATACCAAGGTGTTTCCTGCCCGCTTGTTTGGCCGAAAAGAAAAGACCGGGGCTAAGATTGAAGTGTTTTTATTGAGAGAGCTGAACAAAGAAAGTTTTCTGTGGGATGTGTTGGTAGATCCGGCCCGTAAAATCCGTATTGGTAATAAGCTCTATTTCGGCGACAATGATGAATTGGTTGCTGAAGTAATTGATAATACTACCTCCCGGGGCAGAACCCTACGTTTCCTTTTCGACGGAACCTACGAAGAATTTAAGAACATTGTTTACACCTTGGGTGAAACCCCACTGCCAAAATATATTAAAAGAGAAGTAAAGGATTCGGATAAAGACCGCTACCAAACCGTTTATGCCAGCCAGGAAGGAGCTGTGGCTGCACCTACTGCCGGGTTGCACTTCAGCAAAGAGCTGATGAAGAGGATGGAATTGAAAGGAATCGGGTTTGCTAATGTTACCCTCCATGTGGGATTGGGTACCTTCCGCCCCATTGAAGTGGAAGATTTGAGCAAACATAAAATGGATTCTGAACAAGTAGTGATTACCCAGCCAGCCGCCGATATTGTAAACAAAGCTAAGCTGGAGAAAAGGAAAATATGCGCTGTAGGCACCACGTCTATGCGTGCTATTGAATCTTCTGTTTCTACGGAAGGTTTATTGAAACCCTACGATGGTTGGACCAACAAGTTTATCTATCCTCCATACGATTTTCATATTGCCAACAGCATGATAACCAATTTTCACGTACCGGGTTCCAGCCTGCTGATAATGGTTTGTGCCTTCGGCGGGTATGATTTGATTATGAAAGCTTACAAGGAAGCCATCAAGAATAAATATAAATTCTTCTCGTATGGCGATGCCATGCTCATTCTCTGATGAACGATAAAATGGTTGAAACCGGGAAGAAGTATGCCCTAATAATGGCGGGCGGTAAGGGAATGCGGATGAATAGCCCTGTGCCCAAGCAATTCCTTAAATTGGATGGCAAACCCATTTTGTTGCATAGCATTGACAAATTTCTGAACGCCGACCCGAATATTGAAATCATTTTGATTTTGCCACAAGACTATGTGAAATTGTGGGAACAGGTGTGTGCTGAATATATGTTTCACAAGCCGGTTAAAATAGCCCATAGCGGCGAAACCCGTTTCCATTCTGTTAAAAACGGATTGGAATTGGTAACCGAAGAAAGTGTTGTGGCTATTCACGATGCGGTTCGCCCCCTCGTTGGCGCCAAGACCATCCAGGTGAGCTATAAAGCGGCTGAAATGTATGGAAATGCCATTCCTGCTATACCTATTAACGATTCCATACGGCAGATAGAGTCTACCCGCAGCATTGCGGTTGACCGTTCCCGCTATTGTGCCACGCAAACACCTCAATGTTTCCGTTCCGAGATCATTAAGAAAGCTTACCAGCAGGAGTATAAATACACGTTTACAGATGATGCTGCGGTAGTGGAAGCTTTGGGAGAACAAATAAAACTTGTGGACGGAAACCCCGAAAACATCAAAATTACCAGCCCTAAGGATCTCCTTATTGCAGAGGTATTGCTGAAAGCCGAAGCACAGCCTTTCACCGCGAATAAAATATAGTGCGTAACTTTGCACCTATGGCAGCATCGGAAACATTACCGAGAAACATCCGTCATTTAGGATTAAATGACATTACCTATTGGTTTAAGCAACGGGGGGAAGCTACTTTTCGTGGCAAACAAGTATATGAATGGCTTTGGCAAAAAGCTGCTCATTCGTTCGATGACATGAGTAACATCCCAAAAGCCACAAGGGAAGCGCTTAAAACCGATTTTGTAATAAACAGTTTTGAAAGTGTTATATCGCAAATCAGCAAAGACGGAACCATTAAAAATGCTTTCCATTTGTATGATAATAAGCGGGTGGAAGGAGTTCTGATTCCTGCTGAAAAGCGCATGACAGCCTGCATTTCATCACAAGTGGGTTGCAGCCTCGAATGTAAATTTTGCGCTACCGGTAAGTTAAAACGCGAACGCAATTTGGGCGCCGATGAGATTTATGATGAAGTGGTTTATATACAAAAACAAACCCTCGAAAAATATAATACTCCCCTTACCAACATTGTATTTATGGGCATGGGCGAACCCTTGCTGAACTATAACAATGTGATGGAGGCTATTCATAAAATTACTTCTCCTGAAGGACTTAATTTTTCAGCACAGCGCATAACCCTCTCTACTGCCGGAGTTGCCAAGATGATTAGAAGGCTGGGGGACGATGAGGTAAAATTCAATTTAGCCTTATCGCTGCATGCCGCTACCGATGAGAAGAGGAGCAAAATAATGCCCATTAACGATGCAAATAAGTTAGAAGAAGTAGCCGACGCATTAAAATACTTTTATAGCAAAACGCAAACAAAAGTCACTTACGAATATATTGTATTTAAGGATTTCAACGATAGTATGGGCGATGCCTATAAGCTGGCAGAGTTCTGCAAAATAGTGCCTTGCAAGGTAAACCTGATAGAATATAACCCCATAGATGGAGGTGAGTTTAAACAAACCAGCCCTGAACGGATGGGCTCATTTGTAAAGCTATTACGCGGCCGGGGAATTATTGTAAACATACGCCACAGCCGTGGTAAAGATATTGATGCCGCCTGCGGACAATTAGCGAATAAACTACAAGAGGCAGTAGAATAGATTATTTATTATTGAGTTTTGTCCTGAGTTTGGAAAGAGGAATATTTTCCGATTTCATGCCTTCATCTATTAACTGGGCAAAATGAAAATCTTCCAATGCTTTTCCTTTTAAAATTTTGGCTTCTCCCTGAACCCTTTTTATCACCTGGAGAATAAAATCAGCATCTTTCTCATTATTCAGTTTAGCTATTACTATGGAACTCATCTGGCTTGTTTTATGCAAAGATAGGTAAATTATATTATTTTTTTGATTCCATTCTATGAATAAGTGGACGCAAGGAGGTTCAAATTCTAAGCTTCAAAACGCCCTAAAAAATAACAAGTAAAAACAACAGAAAATACAATAAAATAACAATAAAAAGGAATTATTCTGATTATTAACACTGCTTGATAAATAATTAATTGTAAGGAAATCTGTTGTTAAATACAATGAAAAAAATGGATAAAACACATCCAAAAATTGCTTGTAAAAACGTCCTGTTATTTTTCATCCCGATTATCTTTATGCAAAGATAGGATGCAGAAAAGTGGATTGGGGAAAGGTCAATGACTGATGCGCTTCCGTCATGCTGAATCCGCCTAGGCGGACATCCCACAAGTATTCCTAATTGTTGCAATTCCGATCTCGCCTAAGGCGAGACGGAATGACAATCCGAATAAAATTTATTCACCCACGGAGAATATATTCGCGGCTACGGGAATAGATTTTTCTGTACGAGGAACTTAAGATAGTCATAAGTCCTAATTTTTTTCTTGTTTTGTAACTGGTTCTAATTTTGTAATTGAATTGGGGTTTAAAACAATTTTCCAAACAGAAATAATTAATCCTATTATATCGACAAAAAGCGCAACACCTGCTGATGCAACTACAGTAGTCGGAAATTTGTTATTATTAAGTAGAATATACGCTGCAACAATCAATATAGCAGCTAACATAATTACTGAAAAAAACCCCATAACCAACTTTAAAATGAACCAATTACTATCTTGCCTTTTTCTTTGGTCAAAGGTCTCTTTTTCCTGCCTAATTCTTTCGGCAGCCCTTTCAATATCTATCGGGGTTAATTCTTTTATCATCTTATTTTTTATTAAGTTGACTCAGAATAATACTGACAAGAGCCCCAACTAATGTACCGATAAGTACCGTTAATAGTGGTGTCCTCCAATTATCATCAAAATTAAAAACACTTTTAGTGCTGACGAAGAAAGCGAGTAGGCTAATAAGTGTTGTTAGAATTGTGGTTAGAAAAACTAGATATAGTTGACGTTGTTTTTGCTTGCTAACCCTTTCGTATTCATATTTCTCTTTAGCCAATAAAGCGTCTCTTGACATGAATATTTCATTTGCCTTTATATCAATTTCTTTATTACCAATTTGACTTTCCTTACGCAAATTTATTGTTGTCAATAACTTCTCGAATTGTGTATTAATGCTCTTTTCATCTGATGCATCAAGAAATTGATATTGATTAATGAATGCAGGAATTTCAGCTTCTTTATCTTTTAGTATTGGAATGATTTTCTTATGTCTATGGTTACGAATTTCACTAATTATTAATCCGATTTCTGTAGAAAACCACTGTCGACCACTACTGGATTTGGAAAGAATTACAAATATTATATCGCTCTCAGAAATTGCTTTATAAATGGTTTCTACTATATTGTCACCTGGCTTTATTTCATTTTCAACATCTAAAACCTCAAGGTCCGCTTTTTTTAGGAAGTTTTTTAGCTTCTCGACAAATTCTTTATCTTCGTATGCATATGTAATCCAAACTTTCATTTTACTTTATTTTATATTCATTTCCTTTAGAATATTGTTTATATATTGCTATTTCTACAAAGTTATTTTGACATTTTGTCAATCAAATATATAAAATATTTCTAATTTTGTTAGATATTATTAATATTTACCCCTCCCTCTCCTTAAACCTTATCCCCAATGTTTCCAGTTCTTTTAATAGAGGCTCGTATATTTCTTTAACCGTAGGAGTTTGTACGCCGGTTAATTTTATTTTTCTTTCTAAAATTAATTTGGTAATTATTCCCACAGGCAAGCCTACTGTTTTAGCCATTGCCGTATACACAAATCCATCGCCTATTACCACTAATGATGAATTTAATTTATAAAGGGCGCCCCTTAATTCATATTCAAACTGGTGCTGCATCACAATCATATCAATATCTCCGGCTGTCAGGTTCCATTTGCTTTCCAGCAGGGTTTGCAATATGAGTGCAGGCGAGGCATTATTTATTTTTAAGCGTGTATCTTCAAAAAGCCCCAGCCATTCTAATTTGGCCATAATATCTCCATCCATAGGAATGCCAATATATTCCGCGAGTTTTGTTTTGGTGTCTCCTCTTTTCTGAGGTAAAAAAGATTCCACCACTTCACGAATGCTTAGTTTTTCCGAATCGGGAATTATGTAGCTATCATCCGTCATTCCGAGTTGTACAAACACATTCCATGCTTCGCAATAGCCTGGCTTGCGCAAGGTGCCTCGTAAAATGGTTTGTACATCGTCAATTCCGTAGATGGAGCGATAGTTCAGCGAATCGCGATTGGCATAGCCTTCAAAATAGCCTAAGCTGTCAATATAAATTTTTTCTGTGCGGGTAAAAAGCCGGTGATAGGGTATAAAGGCATATTTGCTATTCTCAATATATTTTGCGGTTCCCTGGCCGGCCAGTATTACGTTTCTCGGGTTCCAGGTAAACTTATATCCCCAGGGATTGTTATCCGATTCAGGCGCTATTAATCCCCCGGTGTATGATTTGAACAGGGTTAACTTACCACCGTCCGCCTTTATACGGTCAATCACTCTCATAGCCGAAGCATGGTCAAGGCCAGGGTCCAAACCCGATTCATTCATCAAAATAATTCCTGCTTTTTTGGCCTCTTCATCCAGTCTTTTCATTTCGGGCGAAACGTAGGAAGCTGTAACCATGTGTTTTTTATACTTTACACATTGTGTTGCAATAGTGGGATGAAGAAAAGCAGGCAACATAGAAATAACCAAGTCGGCCTGTTTAATTTCTTTTTCGGTTTCAGACTGATCGCGAATATCTAATAAAATAGCCTTTGAGTGAGGATGATTTCGGGTTTTCTGCCTGGCCGATTCCAGGGAAGTATCGGCAACAGTAACCGTGTAATTATATTCGGATGCTGCCTTTAAAAGGTATTCGATTAAAGACGAGGAAGAACGTCCGGCTCCGAGTATAAGTATGTTCTTCATCTAACGTTGCATTCCAGCAATTTTTCGGGACCAAGATATCCTTCTAATTTATCGCCTACCGAAACAGGTCCCACGCCTGAAGGTGTTCCCGTATAAATTAAATCGCCCATTTTAAGGGTTACAAATCTTGAAACATATTCAATTATGGTGTCGAATTGAAAAAGTAAATCGCGTGTATTACCCGATTGCACGGTAGTGCCATTTATATCCAAATGAAAAGGAATGGTATACAGGTTTACAAAATCGGTTTTAGGTACAAAGCGGCCAATGGGTGCAGAGTAGTCAAAGGCTTTGGCCATTTCCCAGGGCAGTCCATTCTTTTTGCAATTGGCTTGCAAATCGCGTGCCGTAAAGTCAATACCTACTGTTAGTTCATCAAAATATTTGTGGGCAAATTTTTTCTCAATATGTTTTCCGTTGCGGTTTACTTTCAGCACAATTTCCACTTCGTGATGAATTTCCTGCGAAAAATCGGGATAGAAAAACGGGTCATCGTTTCGTACAATGGCATTCTCCGCTTTCATAAAGAATACAGGGCTTCCCGTACTCTCCGCCTTCATTTCTTTTATGTGTTCAGAATAATTCCGCCCGATGCAAATTATTTTCATACCTTTAGATTAATGAGTTTTTGATTTTAAATTTTGGTATGCTTTTTCAGCTTCTTTAAACTTCGGATTGATGCGATAAGCATGGTTATAATCAGTCAATGCTTTATCGTACTGTTTAAGCATTTCAAAGCAATTAGCCCTGCCATAGTATGCCATGTAATAGGTAGTGTCGTATTTAATAACCTGGTTGAAATAGCCCAGCGATTTTGTATAATCTGTTTTATCCTCGTTGTAAATAACACCCAGGTTATAGTAAGCATTTTTGTAGGTAGAATCTATTTGCAAAAGCTCCTGGTAGGCTTTGATGGCATTGTCATAATCTCCGCCAAACTGGTAAAACATTCCCTTATCGTAATACGATTCAGGATTTTGAGGTTCAATATTGGTTGCATCATCATAATACGAAAGCGCAATGGCATCGCCTCTTGCGGCAAATAATAATCCAATTTGTATGTAGGCATCGTAATTATTAGGGTCCTGTTCTATGGATGTCTGTATACTCGAAATCGCTTTTGCAGTGTCATGCTTTTCAATGTATATCATACCCTTTAAAAAATATGCCTTCCCTATGTAAGGATTAACACGCAATGCTTGATTGATGAGTGTAATAGCATCTTCGTATTTCTCTACATACAGGTACAATTCAGCCAGTTTTAACATTGCATCCGTATTTTTCGGGTCAAGCCGGATGGAAACCATGAAGGCGTCGCGGGCTTCGTGTGTGTGGCCTGTTAAAAACTCAACATCAGCAAGGTTGTAATAGTATCCCGATTTGGTACTGTCCAGTCTGATAGCTCTTGTCAAGTCAGCTAATGCAGGCATATAGCTTTTACTCAGTACCTCCAGTTTCCCCCGGTTCCAATATGCATTTGCATTAGCAGGATTTGATGAAATGAGGCCGGTATAGTAATTTATCCTGGCCGGTATAGTATCTCCACCATGTTGTTTTGATAAAGAAGAATCGGCAGATGAATTATTGACAGCCGATTTTATACTGCTGTTGTGGCAGGATGTAAATAAAATCCCAAATGCTATAATACAAATTAGGAATGTTAAATTATGAATTTTGAATGAGAGAGAGGGATTGAAATAGTTCAACATTTAGCATTCACAATTTAACATTCAACATTTCCAGTTATTACGCTTTTACCATCAGCGCTTCTTTTATTTTATTTTCAATTTCTTCGGCTAATTCCGGGTTATCATTAAAAACTTGTTTTACAGCATCCCTTCCTTGTCCCAGGCGGGTTTCGCCATAACTGAACCATGAGCCGCTCTTTTTGATAATATTTTTTTCTACACCGATATCGATTATTTCGCCCACTTTGGAAATGCCTTCGCCATACATAATATCAAACTCTGCCATGCCGAAAGGAGGAGCTAATTTATTCTTCACAACCTTTACACGGGTACGGTTACCAACTACTGTTTCTGCTTCTTTCAGTTGGCCTATGCGGCGAATATCAAGCCGGATGGATGAATAAAATTTTAGTGCATTTCCACCGGTGGTGGTTTCGGGGTTACCAAACATAACGCCGATTTTTTCTCTTAATTGATTGATAAAAATACAGCAACATCCGGTTTTATTAATGGTGCCGGTGAGTTTACGCAATGCCTGCGACATAAGCCTTGCTTGTAATCCCATTACGGAATCTCCCATTTCGCCTTCAATTTCGCTGCGGGGAGTAAGGGCTGCTACCGAGTCAATTACAATAATATCAATAGCGCCTGAGCGAATAAGGTTATCTACAATTTCAAGAGCTTGTTCACCATTGTCGGGTTGTGAAATTAAAAGGTTCGATATATCAACTCCTAACTTCTTAGCATAGTTCAAATCGAAAGCATGTTCAGCATCTACCATGGCTGCAATGCCACCTGCCTTTTGCACATTAGCAATAGCATGAATAGCCAATGTGGTTTTTCCGGAAGATTCAGGGCCATATATTTCCACTACCCTGCCTTTTGGCAAACCTCCTATACCAAGAGCTATATCTAAGGTAAGCGAACCTGTAGGTATCACCTCAGGCAGTTCAATAGGGGTATCACCCATTTTCATCACGGTGCCTTTACCATACGTTTTTTCTATCTTATCAAGTGTGAGTTGAAGCGCTTTAAGTTTCTCTTTATTAGCCTCTTTTAAATCTTCTTTTTTCTTTTCTACTACTTTTTCCATGATGTATATTTTAGGGTATTTTATTAAGGAATGTAAAGATAAGTAATTATGAAATGGCTGTATGGAATTAGGCCGAAAAATATACAATTTGTAGTCAGGATTTATGGGAAGCCGGATATTTACGCCGGAACGACAGGTAGAATGGAGTTCAAAGAGTATATATTCTCCATATTCCTTACCTTTGCTCCCTCAAAACAAGATTGTGGTATTAAAGAAAGAAGTTAAAATAGGATTAGTAGTAGCCGCTGCACTTGCAATGCTCATTTACGGACTGAACTTTTTGAAGGGCGTAAATATATTCAAGCATACTAAAATAATATACGCTGTTTATCATGATGTACAGGGTGTTGTTCCTTCCAACCCGGTGGTGGTAAATGGTTTTCATGTAGGCCAAATAAAAGACATTGCCATCGAGCCAAACGCATCGGGCAAGATAATTGTTGTTATGCAAATTACCAATTCAGATGTAAAGATTCCCCGCAATTCAATTGCTAAAATCTTCAGCGCCGATTTTCTTGGCTCAAAAGCTATTGAAATAGATTTGGGAACGGGTACTAATCTGATTGAGGATGGCGACACCCTTTCTTCCAGCGTTGAGGAAAGCATTAAAGAAACAGTAGATAAACAAGTGTTGCCTCTTAAAAAGAAAGTTGAAAACCTGATTTCATCACTTGACACTACGATTGGTATTATTGATGGAATTTTTAGCAAGACCACCCAGGATAATCTGACTCAAAGTATACAAAGCATTCGTATATCTTTAAAACATATTGAAAATACAACTGCGAGTGTAGACCAGCTTATGGGAACTGAAAAGACGCATATAGCTTCTATTCTCGGAAAGGTGGATGAAATTTCAACCACGCTCGCTAAAAATAGCGGCAACCTTAGCAAGATCATTAACAATTTTGCCAAAGTAAGCGATACTATTGCCAAGGCAAATATTCAGGGCACTATTAATAATGCCGATAGCGCACTTTACTATACGACTCAGATTATGGGTAAGATAAATAGGGGTGAGGGTTCTGTAGGTATGTTGGAAAAAGATACGGCTCTTTATAACCGGCTATCAGGTGCATCGGAACAACTCAGACAGTTGCTGGAAGATTTCCGCTTACATCCTAAACGTTACGTACATTTCTCTGTTTTTGGTAAAAAAGAGTAGGCATGGTTTCACAAATAATATTCATACTCATTCTTGGAATAGCCATCGTTTTGTTTTGGAGGGCTGTCAGCAGGATTAGTAAGAATATTAACCTTGGCCGTCCGCTGGATCGTAAAGACCACCCGGCTGAAAGATGGAAAACCATGTTTTTGGTTGCTATAGGACAAAGCAAGATGGTGAAGCGACCCCTGGCGGGCGTGATGCACATACTTATATATGTTGGGTTTATAATCATCAATGTTGAAGTACTGGAAATCCTTATTGATGGTGTGTTGGGTACACATCGCATATTTTCATTTCTAGGTCCATTTTACACCCTTCTCATTTCTGCATTTGAATTTTTAGCGGTGGGTGTAATAATTGCCTGTGTGACTTTTTTACTCCGCAGAAACGTTGCAAGATTGAAACGTTTCTGGTCAAGAGAAATGACAATTTGGCCGCGCTCCGATGCAAATATTATTCTTGTTACTGAAATATTATTGATGTGCGCGTTCCTCACGCTGGACACATCCGATACGCTTATTCAAAGAGCTTCCAATCCACAATATTCTGGATTTACTATTAGCAATATGCTAGTAGGTATGCTCAATGGCTCATCTGTTCCTACTCTTGAATTTATTGAACACTTTTGCTGGTGGTTCCATATTGTAGGGATTCTGGCTTTCCTCAATTATGTGCCTTATTCCAAGCACTTTCACATTATACTTGCTTTTCCGAATGTGTATTATTCCAATCTGAATCCGAAAGGAGAATTTACTAACCTGGCTTCTGTTACGAAAGAAATTCACCTGATGTTAAATCCCGAATCAGCACCGGCTGATGCCGGAAATGCTGCACCTCCCGAACGCTTCGGGGCAAAAGATGTATTCGATTTAAGCTGGAAACAATTGATGGATGCTTACTCTTGTACTGAATGCGGAAGATGCACTTCAAGCTGCCCGGCAAACCAAACAGGCAAACTTCTCTCCCCGCGCAAAATAATGATGGATACGAGAGATCGCCTGCAAGAAGTTGGTAAAAACATAGCCAAAAACGGAAAGTTCGTAGATGACGGTAAATCACTCTTGAATAATTATATTTTGCCAGAAGAAGTTTGGGCATGTACATCTTGCAATGCCTGCACGCAAGAATGTCCTGTAAATATAGACCCTCTTTCTATTATTGTAGATGTACGCCGCTTTTTGGTAATGGAGCAAAGTGCAGCTCCGCAAGAACTTGCTATGATGCTAAACAACATCGAAAACAATGGAGCTCCCTGGCAATTCCCTGCATCAGACAGGTTGAACTGGACGAGTGCTTTGTAAAAAATAATAAAAATGAATTCTACGGACCCAAATCAGATACTTGATAATTTACTTGGTTTTATAGATGAACATTCTACAGGCAGACTAAGACCCTATTTTACAGATGGAGAATTAATTAGGTTGGTTCAGGAACTTAAACCTGATTTAAGTGGATATGAAAACCCTGATTCCGGAGATGAGATATTACGAATACTTAATAAACTTACAAAAGACAATTGTATTTCCTTTGAATTAATGCCCTTATCTAAACCTGAAGCAGAGCGAATAAAGCAATATCAAATTACTTTTGAAGGAAGACTTTTGTTAAAAAATAATGGATATGTTGGAGAGTATGCTGATAAAAACTTTGAGAAAGTTAGGCTTCGTAAACAAGACGACCAAATTCGCTTATTAACTCTTTTACTTGCTATTGGTTCAATTGGTGTTCTGATAATTGAAGCCATGAAATTTCTTTTTGATTATTTTCTTTAGTATTTTGGGCTAAAGCCCTTATTCTTTTTCTGTCCTAATCCCCGACTTATCCGAAGGGATCCCTTTGGGAAAAGTCGGGGCTATTGAAAACAGCCTACTTCCTCCGAAATGTATTTTCAGTTGCCACGACCTTTAGGTCGTGGATAGGTAGCACAAACACTTTTTGGGCTTTAGCCCCAAGGTATTCACCACTATGAATAGATTCCTCACTGCGTTCGGAATGACATTGCTCTTTTCAAATTGGGACTGGGAGAATAGGAGGGGCGGGTAAAGCCCGCCCCCTTTTCCCTTCAATACTAATGAATCCTGTCATTCCGAATCCGCTGTGGTGGATGAGGAATCTATAGTCCCCTAATTTCTTATCTTTGTAAATGAATCAAATTCCTTTTCATGTCAAAGTATCCCCTTACCATTAAAGTAACCTGTTGGCTAATTTGTGCTGTTTTAGGCGCTATTATCCTGGTGTATGCTGAAAACGTTTTATTACCCATTGTAATTGCCGCCCTGTTATCATTTCTGCTTTACCCAATTCATAAAAGACTAACCGACTGGAAAGTACCACGAGTTCTGTCCGTAATTATCAGCTTACTGCTAATAGTAGCTGTCATTACACTGGTATCTATGCTTGTGAGCAGCCAGATAAAAAACCTGGTTGCAGATATAGAAATGAAAGGCAGCAAGATCAATGAAAAATTCGTTGACATGCAGAATTCTATTTCTTCCCACCTTAACCTTGATTCGGCTACCGTATCAGCCTATCTTGCCGAAGGGAAAAGCAAGTTGATGGTTTTGGGCGAGCAGGTAGCGTCGGGTACTGTAACAGCTACCACCAGCTTTTTAGGCACATTGGCTCTTATCGTTATTTTTATTTTTTGCTTTTTGCTATACCATAATTCTTTCCGAGATTTTGGTTTTGCCCTGTTGCGAACGGAGACCTATGAAAAAGCAAATTCACTAATAGTCCATGTTCAAAAATTGGTACAGAATTACCTGGTTGGATTGTTTACGGTTACATGTATCATAGGTGCACTTAATAGTATAGGATTATTAATAATAGGGGTGGACCATGCCATCTTTTTTGCTTTCCTGGCCGGTATGCTTACTGTAATCCCCTACATCGGTATAACCATAGGCGCTTCTATCACTTTTATTTATTTGCTTCTTACAAGAGATACCGCATTGCCGGCTTTCGGAGCGTTGGGCATCATGATATTTGTGCAGATAATGGAATCGAATCTTATTACGCCAAAAGTGGTAGGTTCAAAAGTAAGCCTGAATCCATTTATTGCTATGGGAGCTCTGTTAGTAGGAGGTGAATTATGGGGAATTCCCGGCATGGCATTAAGTATTCCAATTACGGCTATTCTTAAACTATTGCTTGATGTCCGCCCCCAAACAAAGGCTTTTGGATACTTTTTAGGAAGTGAATTTATCGATGATAAAACAAGCCCTTTTAAATTATTTGGTAAAAAAGATCCCAAGCCACCGCCAGCACCACACCCACATCACAAAAAATAATCATGTCGGCTTACAAATACGAAGACGGAATAATCACAGACCGACTTTACACACGCTTTTTAGTATCAAATGATCATATAGAATGGGCTAAATTTTTTGAAGATGAGGAAGCGATGCAGTATTTTCCAAGCTTTGTTACTTCTAATAAAGAACCAATAAACCCCTGGGTTGAAAAGCAATTACTCCGGTATAAAGAAAAGCGATACGGTTTACAGGCTCTTATTAATAAGAAAACAGGTGAATTTATTGGTCAATGCGGACTACTATTGCAGGAAATAGATGGTAAGCAGGAAGTGGAAGTAGGATATCATATCTTTAAAAAATATTGGGGACAAGGCTACGCGCCCGAAGCTGCCATAGCATTCATAAATTATGGATTTGAAAATAAGCTCGCTCCTTCTGTCGTTTCTATTATTGATGTTCGGAACATACAATCGCAACGGGTAGCCCAGAAGAACGGACTAAAACAAGATAAACAAACGAAGTGGGCAGACTTGGATGTGTTTATTTACAGGATTGATAATCCCTCTCATTAAAGGGATTACTTCTTATTAAAATTATACGTTATCATTATTCCGGTTCGGAAATCATTATATATGTTCACATACGAAGTGCTTTGAGGGGATAATGTGGTAAAATTTAATAAAGGGAAGGCAATTAAAGGAACTATTGTAATATTTTTATTCAGATTAATAGATATGCCTGTAGTATAATATAAATACAGATTAAATTCATTTTCGTTTGTAAAGTTTAATGGTGGCTGATATCCTTCACCATCGCCTATAGCATTTGGATCATACTGATAATAAACTACAGCTTCTCCTGAAAGGCCTAATTCGTTATACCAGCCAATTGTCTTTGATATAGTGATATTTGAAAAAATATCAGGTGAAAATGTAATTGCATTTATTTTTTGTACCACCGTGGGAGGTCCATAAATAACTTCCTCGACAAATTCAGCCATGTATACATATTGGACTACTCCAATTCCCAATTTTAACCCCAACGAAACATGGTTGGTATGAAGAAATATCGTGCTATATGATAGGCTAGACCATAGCCCGGCACTTCCAATTGGTTTGCCTCCATAAGGGCCTCCGGGTACCCATGAACCATTTGGGTAAGTAACGTTCATTCCGCCTGTAAATGAAATGGAATGCTTACTTGCGTTTTTAGCGGTATCCTGTCCCTGGCAATTTAATGCAACAAAAAGAAGGATGAGAATAGAATAGTATTTCATACTAAGTGGGAATATTAATACAAATATAACGACATTTTTATGTTTTTATTATGTTTTTTGTTCTATTATTGGATGTTGCCCGAATCCGTATATTTGTTCACAATAAAATACGCCTATGCCCCAATATAACGGAATGCTCCGAAGCAAGCTGCCCAATGTTGGCACTACCATATTTACAGTAATGTCTGCCTTGGCAAATGAGTATAATGCTATAAACCTTTCGCAGGGATTTCCCAATTTCGAATGTTCGCCCGAATTAGTGAGCCTTATTAATGAATACATGAAAAAAGGCTACAACCAATATGCTCCCATGCAGGGCATAATGCCGCTGAGGGAGGCTATTGCCGAAAAAATGCAGGAATTATATGGTGCAAAATATGATCCTGAAAAAGAAATCAACATTACAGCCGGTGGCACCGAAGCCATTTATGCTGCCATTACAGCCGTGGTTAATGAAGGAGATGAGGTGATAGTTATTGAACCGGCTTACGATTGCTATGTCCCTGCTATTGAGCTTTCGGGAGGTATTCCGGTATATGTTCAGTTGAAAGCGCCCAATTATACGATAGACTGGAATGAGGTGAAGAAAAAAGTATCGCATCGCACGCGTTTGATTATGATTAATACCCCCCATAACCCTACCGGTTCGGTGATGACTGAAAAGGACATGGCGGAACTGGATAAAATTACCAAAGGAACAGATATACTTATATTAAGCGATGAAGTATATGAGCATATTATTTTCGATGGTTTGAGGCACCAGAGCGTATGCCGCTTCCCACGCCTTGCTGAAAGAAGCTTTATTGTATTTTCATTTGGGAAAACATACCATGCTACGGGTTGGAAAATGGGCTATGTGCTGGCACCTGAAAAACTGATGACTGAATTCAGGCGGGTGCACCAGTTTATTGTGTTTACTGTAAATACACCCTTTCAATACGCTTTGGCCGATTATATGAAAAATAAAAGCGAGTATCTCGAACTGGGGAAATTCTACCAGCAAAAACGCGACTATTTTATTAACCTGATTAAAGGCTCCAAATTCAAATTTGTTCCGGCATCAGGCTCTTATTTCCAATTGCTCGATTATAGTAAAATAACCCTGGCAAAAGATACCGATTATGCTATAAGGCTTACCAAGGAGGCAGGGGTAGCCAGTGTACCTACTTCGGTTTTCTATCATGACCAGATTGATAATAAATTCTTACGTTTTTGTTTTGCAAAAACAGATGAAACACTGGAAAAAGCAGCAGAAAAATTGTGTAAGGTAAAATGATAAAAGACTTGAAAATAACCTTGGTACAAACCTCACTTGTATGGGAGGATATAGATGCAAATCTTGCTTCATTTTCACAAAAGCTTGCCGCAGTAGAGTCTTCATCTACTGATTTAATAGTACTGCCGGAAATGTTTTCAACCGGGTTTACTATGAATGCAAGTGGTGTTGCCGAAACCATGGATGGTAAAGCCATAAAGTGGCTTGCCGAAATGGCTTCTCAAAAAAAATGTGTGATTACAGGCAGTTTGGTAATTAAAGATGAAGGCAACTACTATAATCGCCTTATATGGATGAGGCCAGATGGCACCTATGATATTTATGATAAGCGGCATACCTTCCGCATGGCGGAAGAAAATAAAACATACAGCAGCGGAAATAAAAAACGGATAGTTGAATTAAACGGCTGGAAAATTTGCCCGATGATATGTTACGATTTGCGTTTTCCGGTATGGAGCCGTAATGTAGCCAATAGCCAACAGCTAATAGCTAATAGCTTTTCTTATGATTGCCTAATTTATGTTGCCAATTGGCCAGAAAGAAGAAGTTATGCCTGGAGGCACTTGCTAATAGGCCGTGCAATAGAAAACCAGGCGTATGTGGTAGGAGTAAATCGTATTGGCCAGGATGGGAATGGCATAGATTATCCGGGTTATTCCGTTGCATTAAGCCCCAAAGGAGAGCCCTTAAGTAACATCAGCCCTAATACAGATAGTATAGAAACGGTAACACTTTCATATAAAGAACTGGAAGACTTTCGGAGAGAGTTTCCTGTCGCCCTGGATGCTGATAAATTCAACATAGAATAACCCAACCTGCTGGCGAACTTATAACTCTTAGTTAGTAGTTTATTTTAATAGCCTATATTTGTAAAAAATATCAGAATGAAGTTAAGTGAAATTATAGCGGTGCAAGGTATGAGTGGATTATACAAAACCGTTGCCCAAGCTAAAAATAGCGTAATTGTAGAATCGTTAATCGATAAAAAAAGAACACCGGTATATGCATCCCAACGGGTGAATAGCCTGGAAGCCATCAGCGTTTTTTGCCAGGATAAGGATATACCACTTGCTGATGTATTTAAAAAGATAGCCGAAAAGGAAAATAAAGGCCCTGCATTAGACCACAAGTCTTCGGAAGCCGATATGCTCAAATACTTTGGCGAAGTGCTGCCGGATTTTGATAAAGAAAGAGTTCATACATCTGATATTCGCAAAATGCTGATGTGGTATAATATTCTTCAAAAGAATAATATGCTCGACATTGAAGAAGAGGTTGCTACCGAAGGAGAAGATAAAGCAGCTTTACCGGTTGCCGAAAATGCTTCTGCAAAGCCAGTGAAGCATCAGCAAAAACAGTCAGCCCCTAAGCCACAAAAAGCCCGTACCGGACAAAAACAAACTGTACGGAAAACCGGGGTAGCCTAGTAATTAAGCGGACTAAATATGAAAAAATATATTGCTTGTCTTTTTATAATCCTATCGGGTTATAGCGGCAATAGCTATGCGCAATCTGCTGCATCACAAACTCCTGATTTGAAAATAGTCTTTATCAGGCATGGGGAAAAACCTGAAAAAGGAAGTAACCTAACTTGCAAGGGACTCAATCGTTCGGTCATGCTTCCTGCGTTGATCAAGAAAAAATTTGGTGTACCCGATTATGTATATGTACCTTCCTTAAAGTTGGGGGAAAAAACCACTCACGCAAGAATGTTTGAGACTGTTGCCCCCATGGCTGCCCAATATAATCTGGATATCGACAGTAAGTTTGACGAGGATGATTCTGCGGGCATTGCCACAGATATATTGAAAAGAAAAGGCACTGTGTTGGTTGTATGGGAGCATAAAGCCATCAATACAATCATTCATGCAATGGGAGTGCAATACAATACTGTTTGGAAAGGTGACGATTACGACACTATCATAATCATCACCTATGTAAATGGTAAGGCAACTGTAATAACAGATAAAGAAGGACTGAATCCTTCCGAAGATTGCCCGAATTAAAGTAAATCTTAATTAGCAGCTACCACATCCAGTATCATAAACGTACCTGGCTTCATAGTGGGTTTGGGTTTAGGCCCGTCTACTTTTACAGAATTAACAGGCATATACTCGGCCGCCGGTAAATAAATGTGGCCAGTTTTAGTATTTAAGGCAATGGTCTATTGCACCGGGCGAAAGCCCTTCCGGCCTGGCAATGGATAAAAAGAGCCGCAGGCTTTTTTCTGTTTGCGATAATCAAATGATGGTTGTATCAGATGCTGATAAAGGCTCTGTTGTAACAACCGTTCCTATTGGTGACGGAC
>Ga0206805_1081_pt1 | contig 18733 bp, 15 predicted proteins | sample Alteio_BWOrgCont_59_FD_152890 | JGI IMG/M metagenome (GOLD analysis project Ga0206805, IMG submission 152890) | Enriched cells from forest soil in Barre Woods Harvard Forest LTER site, Petersham, Massachusetts, United States -... | ecosystem: Environmental > Terrestrial > Soil > Temperate forest >... | reverse complement strand
TGTGAAATTATGTCTTTAATATCTTCTTTACTAGTATCAGCAGCTGGCTTGGTTATTAAAAAAAACAAAGAGTCGGTATTTTTCAATGGGTTCTCTAAAAGGCCACTTAAAATCTGCGCCAAATTTTTTAAGCCTCCTGCATTTTCAGCGGTAAGTGACCCATATTCCACAACAACTGCAATACCTTTTATGTTAGAAGCGGCATTAATCGCAAGCTGGCTATAAATGCGTGTGCATATTTCTTTTAAAGCTCCTCTATCATCACTAAAACCAGGAAAATCCATAAAAGAAAAAGCGTTAGTGGTAGGATAAACAGCAGGAAATAGTGTTTCTGATTGTGCCCCGTTTCCCATTGTCGGAAAAGCACCTACTGTATCTACGTCTTTTGCAACCACACGACGCATACCGTTTACTTTTATGATTTCTAAGTTCCGCCCTAATAAATAATTGATCAGGGTACTTTTTCCTGCCCCAGTAAGACCAATAAACAGAAATAAACTTTGATTGTTTGCAATGGAAAAACGATTAGCATTTTCAGCGATATGTCGTTGTAATTGCATAATATCAACGGAGCTATCTGATTTTTCTAGATATTTCGACATAAAACCATCAGATACTGGCCCAGAAGGGTCATTGCTCCAGCCATATTCTTTACTATCTGCTATTAATGTATTAATTGTTGAATTGGAGTGAATCTCTTTATCTAGCAAGTCTACTTTTAGCCATTCAATTTTGGGTCTAAATAAATTCTCGCAATCAGTCATCAGTTGGGTGTGATCTCTCTTTGATGTCACATCAAAAACCGCCTTTCTAAACCTTGAATCTTGGAGTTTTTTAGGTAAATCATTTAAATCAATGCCTTCATTCTTCAGAGAAGCTTGTATTACTTCTCCCAAGGGACTGATAATCACATAATCTCCATTATTAGCTAAATAAAGCTTATTCTTTTCTGCCTTCTCTGGTTTATTTTCAGGTAAATCTGACATTAAACAGAGGTCACACCCCGTCAGTTGCTCTGCTTTAGTAAGGCTTGCACGTGCACTCACTAGCTCCCATCTATCTAAATAGTATTCACATTCAGTAATAAATATAGCCTTCAGCTTTACTTTTGCTTGTTGATGCAGTGTTTCCGTTTGTGTTTTAAGCGTTTTTAACTCTTCAAGTATTTTAGTCAGTGGCTCTAAAATTTCTGTTATTGAACTACGAGCCCTCAAGTCTAATAACGCTGATTTCAGCTCATCTATTCTTTTCATCGCCTCATCAAAATCTTTAATAATTTGGATAATTTTGGGGTCGATAGTCGCTAATCCTTGAGGATTATTTTTATAGCTTTCTGATGATATGTCCATAGCTGTTTCAAGTTTAACAATGGAAGTAAAATCACCGTCTATGCTAATGAGTAAGGTATTTATTGTATCTTTTACGTCCTTTATTGCTTTTCCCAGCTGTTCTAAATGTTTTTGTGCTGCTTCTTTCAGTGTATCTATTTTAGAAATGGTTTCATCAAGATTTTTTAGCGTTGTGTCTAGCGCGATATTCGTTGTTATTTTATTATCAATGGTTACATCGCTTATTTCAGTTACAGCTAGGTAACGCCCGTATGTTTCCTCTAGTGGCTTGGTTTTTGGAGGAAATTGAACACTTGGAAGAGGTGGAAGGTAAGAAAAATCATTAGGAGCAAACTTCTTAATTTCTCCTATAGTAGAAGCAGCACTTGCAAGTTCTTTCTTTATCCGCTCTAACTTTTCTTTTACTTGGCTTTCCTTTTGTTTAAGCACAACAATTCTGCTACTAAATTGGCTATCACTATTAGTAGACAACTTTTCAACCTGTTTAATAATCGTATTGGCGCTTATAATATCTTTCTTTGCCAATAAATATTCAGCTTGAGCAATAAGCGCGGCTTTCTTCTTCACTTTTGCTTGCTGATGCAGCGCTTCTGTTTTTGTTTTAAGCGCTTCCAAATTTTCCTCTGATTTAACCAGAACAGGTAAAGGTATAGTACCAAAAGTTCGGATCATCCCTAACTCTGCTCGTATATTTTCTTTCGCTTGTATTTCTTTATCAAAAGCATCAATACTAATAGTAGTGAAACCCGTAGCCATAGTTTTTAGACTGTGAGGACTTTTTTTGTAAAAATCAAGCGCTTCTATGGAAGTTTGCAGTGCAAGAGCAGCATCAAAATTTGTGCGCACAGTGGGTAGCAAATCCGTTATACTTTGTTTCTTCTGCGTTACTGATTCATTAAGCCTGTTTAAACTGTTTAATAATGTCTCTTTAAATATTTCTGCTTTTGAAGTAGTATCTCTGATTCTAGCTAGTATAGGTTCGAGCAAGGTACTTGGTGAGTTTTCTATATTGGTTATTTCACTTGCAGTAATATAGACGCTACGTTCTTGCTCAAACGTTCTCCCCGATAATAAGTAAGGCTTGCTTGTATAACCAGGATCTAAACTATTAATCTGTACAAAAAGCGTAGCAACTTCCTGCACTATTTCTCTGATATGTGTTGTTTGCTCATCTATTTGCACCCTTCTTGTTTGTGCTAGTTGTTGCTCTAACCGAGTTACTTCTGCTTGGCGTTCTCTCTCCTGCTGAAGCCGCAACTGTTCTTGTGATTGAGATGCACTTGGATAGCTTTGATATGATGAGTAGGGGATATGTGATTGAGATGCACTTGGATAGCTTTGATATGAAGACGCTGTATTGTGTCCAAATCCAAAATGCGGAGTAGGATAGGGAATTGGTAATTTGGCTGATTAAAGGGGGCGGCTGACGTAGAGATTGGTTGATAATTGCCAAACGGATTTGAAGTACGATAGCTTGCTGCCAAAGCTTCATCAGCAATACGCTCCCGTCTCCTCTGCGTCTCGCGATCGCTCTCTCTAGCCCATTCCTCTGGAGTCCTTGTTCCTTCAACAGTTGGTGGCGGCATCGGTTTATCCCTTTTTGGTTGAAATAGAATGTAAGAATAAGATAACAGCACAATTAAAACATTGCAATAAAAAATACTGTAGGAGCAAAGCCAAATGTTACTTTTATGCGTAGGGTAAGAGATGCGGCCCGGACGGATTCATGCATTTTGAATCAAATCTTTTAGTTTTTTAACAAACTTCTTTGGTAATGGGTTCAGTTACCAGGCACAATGCTGCTTTATGGTCCATTTTGAGGTATCCCTTGCCCTTGTTGTGAACTATAAGTACTGGGTGGGGGTGGTTGAGTTTGTGTATTGGATCCTGGTACTACATTGCCTAATGGTTGTCCCGATTGTTGCGCAAGATTCGGCAAAGGTGTTGGTGCAATAGAAGTAATTGTAGATGAATACCCCATAAACGTAGTAATTTTTTCAAAAATATTAAAAATATTTTGATAAGCGTTATAGTCTCGATCAGTGTCCACAATAAAATTTTCCATTGAAATAACTTGGTCTTTTAAATTAGCTAATAAATTTTTAGCAGCGCTGTTAACGGTAATTTGTGGCTCTAAGGTTGCAATCGCGGCTTTGTATTGGTTTACCATTGACAATAAACTAATTATTCGTTGCATCTTATTTTTTAGCTTATTAACTAGCGTTAAAATTTCATGCAGTTTACTATTCGTATCAGCGGGAACTGATTTAAAATCTTCCTTCCGAATTCCGCCTGACGTGTTTTTAAATTGCGTCATTAATTGATCTCTACTTTGCCCATTATCAACAGGGTCAATAAATGTAATGCGGTGGTCATTTAAATTTTGACTCGCTTGATTCATCAGCTCTACTATGGCTAATTCCTTTTCAGCATTGGGGTCATTTTTTAAAATATCACATAAACTAGAAATTTTGTTTTTAATATGATCCAATGTCTTTCCGTTCGGTTTAGTAATAACAAAACGAATGGACTGTGACATTTGCTTGGGATCTTTTAAAAGCTCTCCTAAGATCACCGCTAAATTTCTTAAGCCTGCTGCGCGTTGCGTATAGAGGGAATCGCACTCAATAACGACCACTATCTCTTTTATACGAGTAGCGGCATTAATCGCTATTTGACTAAAAATATGGGTACATATTTTTGCTACTTCTCCGCGGTTATCCATAAAACCAGGAAAGTCTGTATAAGCAAATTTTTCTGGTTGCATTTGATAAACTGCAGGAAAAAGTGTTTCTGCTTTGGCGGTTGTACCAATAGTAGGGAAGTTCCCAGAATTATCGGGTTGGGTAGGAACGATATGAGTTTCTCCAGTAGAAGTTATTTCATTTTTTAACGATCGACCTAATAAATAGTTAATAGTCGTGCTTTTTCCAGAGCCGGTAAGACCAATAAACAAGATAAGTTCTCTATTTTCAGCTTTAATAGCCTTATCAAAGTTTTTTACAAGTAGATCGTTTAACTCATCAAGGTTAATGCCGGTTTTATTTTTCACTTTGTCTTTTAGAGAAGAAGGTTTTTGCATTTTTGTAAGCAACCACTGTAAATCCTGATTAGCGGCTAAATCCGACTCAATTTTTTTAACGGCTTTATATTCACTGGCTTCTTTAATGGATAATTTCACATCAGTAATTTTTTTAGAAAAATCAGGATCTTGTTTTGTAGGAGTTTTATCAGCTAAATCCAGACTATTTTGAGCACCCAAAAATTCTTCCTTGTCCCGAAGATATTCAGCCTCCAATATAAAGCTTGCCTTCAGCTTTATTTCAGCATTTTCCTTCAGCAGATCTGTTTTTTCTTTTGCGATTTTAACTTCCATACGTATGTCAATCAATTGATTAAGATCAGCCGTATCGAGGAGAGTTTCTTTGGCTAAAATAACTTCGATAGCCATTCTTTGTGCTATCTCTGTGTTAAAAGTGGTGATAAGATCTGCTATTGTATTTGAAAATGTATAAAACGATCGCCCACCATTTTGAGAAAAATTTAAACTTTTCATCTGATTTAACATTTTATCAATTGCTAAAAAATTATTTTTAGCATTAAAAATCCATTCTTTAATTTTAGTTATTTTGGTATTTTTTAATATATTCAATTTTTGAGAAACATCTTCATCCAGTTGTGTGAGGTTGGTTTGAGCATCCCTTAAGTCCGAGTTAAATTTAATTAATGTTCCAAGGTTAACAGTAGAATATTGATTTTTTATAGCGGGGATGATGGATAAGATTTTGTCCTTTATATCCTGTTGCCTTTGTACATAGGTTCTATCTGATGGATCTATTTCTTTAAGTTTTTTTTGAAGAGAGGAAGAAATATCTGTTACTTCTTGCAACAATTTTTCTATTTCTTTATGCCGTAAATTTTTTAGTTGGTCGAGTTTATCTTTACTTTCACGTTCTAAACCTTCCATTTTTGATTTACTGCTTTCTGCTTCATCTTTAATAGCGACCAACCTGGGAAGATCGGCGGTACTGAGTTCTCGCTCATTATCATTAATAAGCATTTCAAGGTTACTGACTTCATTTCTTTTTGTGCTTTCAAAACTCACATCATCATATTTTATTTCATCCAATAGCGCATAAGTAGAAATAAAGCTGTTTCTAACATCTTTAATAACTGCCGTTATATCAGTTTTTTTTATTGCTTTTAAGCCATCTAGTTTATTTTTAACATCTGTATCAAGATTATCCGTCTCTGTTCTTATGACCTCCACTTCTTGTTTTATTTCATTTAAATGTTTAAGAGTAGCGGTAGGCAAGTCTATTTCTTTCAGTTTAATGCTCTGCTCATATGCGTTCTTTTTTACTTGGTTATTTTTTGCAAAAGCAGGATCAATAAAACCGATCTCAGTAAGATTATCTTCTATAGAAGTAAAACTCTTTGCTATCTCATTGATTAATATTTCCGTGTTTTTTTTGTAGCTTTCTTTTAACTCGCTTAATTTGTTTGTAACATCTGTTTTAATATTTTTGGTGTTTGTTTGTATATTTACAATATTATTGCTAACAGCAGCTAAAGTATTTATATCTAAATAATCCAGGTTATTGATTAAAATCCCAGATTGATTGGCGGCTATTTCTGCTTTTATTGTTTTTCCGCCCGCTACTCTACTACTGTTTTCATAGGTAGGATCTACAGTTTGGATCTCCTCAATCATTTTATCGACAAATTGAAGGTCGATTTTAATATCATTAACACTTGCATTTATTTGCGCTTTTATTTGGTTTTTATGCTGTTGTTCCTGGGCTCTTCGTTGTGCTTCTTGGATTTCTCTTTGTTCTTCATCATGTTTCGCTTTTACCGCTTTTATACTGGCTATGCTTTGAGTAATAGTAGTGTAAAGGGGAGAAGAATAAGAAATAAGTGAAAGGGCCTGCTCATTAAGTGCTAATACTTCGGAAAACTTGCTAAGTCTGTGCTGTCCCCAAATAGCAAAAGCATTCTGGTAGATTTCGTAAGCACGACTTGGTTGATATGCTTCATTTAGTTTTGTTATAGCCGATTGGATAGCCTGACGCTCTTGAGGTTTGCAGACATTAAGAGCCTTTTGTAAACACTCTAATGCAGGTTGATAGGATGCTGGCCTAGGGTCACGCGCCCAAACCGCAATCGCCTTGTTATGTAAAGCTCCTACAGAATTAGGATCTAATCTAAGTGCATCATCATAGCACCGAATGGCATCCCCCCATCTGCCCTGTTGTTCAAATGCCCTAGCTTGATGATATAAAGCCATCCCTTTTTCTTGTAATGATGAATACATATTAATTCTCCTTATTTTTATGGGCTTATAACCATTAATCTTTATTATGATTCCAGGTTATCAAGCTTCCGGTTATTGGCATGAGTTGCATAAGCTAAAGGAAGCCTTTTCCACAGCTATTTATTATATTTTTATTTCTTAAGTTTCATTATAGTTTCCTATCTAGTGGGAACATAAAAATAAATTTCCTTTCTATAAAAAAGCTATCCCAAACAATAATATAATCAATTTTAAGTTCAACCATAACTATGTCCTGTGGGTCAAATATTCATGTTAACCACTTTCTTTCGTGTGTTATTTTTATGTTGGAGATCATCTGCTTTTTTTAGATTGAAAAAAGCCGATTGCACTTTTACTTTCTCTTCTTCTAACTGCTTTATTTTCTTTTCTAATTGACCGCTTTGATCATTGGCTATTTTTAATTGCATTTTCTTATCATATAATTCTTGCTGGTGGGTTGTGCGATCCTGCTTTAAATTTTTAATTGCATTTTCTTTTTGGAGGAGCAGTGATTCTAATTTTTTTCGAGAATCTTTTGTTTCTTCACGTGCTTGGTCAATGAGCCTCAGCCAGCGATTTTCCGATTGTTCCTGCCGTTCTTGTTGCTGTATTAACAAAGCTTGATGCGTTTTAGTTTGCGTATCGATCTTTTCTTGTAATTCTTTCAATGCTTGCTGCAATTGATTATTTTGTGAAACGATTACGTCTTTTTCCGTATAAACGCGTTTCAGACGTTCCTCATACTGGCTTTTTTGCTCAACTAATAAGGATTCATTTTTCGCTACTTGTTCGACTAATACAGCATTTTCAGTGCGTAACGTTTGTGTGATATCTTTTTCAGCCTCAAGTTGTTGATGAATTTCTTCTAGTTTCTGTTGCCACTGTGCCTGATTTTTCTCAACCTCTATCTGCATTTGTTTGAACTGCTGTTGCTCATTTTCTAAAGTCAGTTTATAGACACTTAATTGTTTTTCCGCGTGTTCCATGGCTGTTTGCCACAGGGCTTCTAGAGAAGCAATCAACTCTTTTGGCAAGGTAGCAGGTAAATGGACAATGGATTTTTGCTGCTGCTCTTCACGCCAGAGGGTTAAATGCTCGGCCAGTGTGGTGTTGCTCCCCGTTCCTAAAATCTCTCGCACTTTCTGCACAGAAGGTGCTATCCCTTGACTCAAGAGCATTATGGCCGCGTGCTTAACGCTTTCGTATAGGACACCTTGACGTGCCATGGGTTTTTTCCTGTGTTTTTAAGTGTTTTTAGCTTGTATCATGCAATGACATGATACATCAAGCATGTTGAAAAAGCACGCTAAAATCCCTAAATTCACGATAAACACACTTATCTTGAATTTTAATCGCTACAGATCTAAAATGAGGCTCACAAAAATACGCAGACCCAAAAAAAGCGAAGACACCATGACACTCCTCATAGAGGCCAACCTTCCAAGGCCGCTTGAAGCACTAAAAACGCCGCAAGAATTAAGCGGTGAATTCGGCACCAATCGTGCCCCCGCCTTTGTCACACAACAAATTGCTGCTACAAATGATTTACAGGCTATCCGCACCTGGCTTGCCGAATTTGAACGCTCCCGGCGGAATCAATATCGAAGTGCGACACGCTATTAATGAGGCCAGTCAAGCAAATGCCTGCCAAAATACTTCATTCGGCGTCTGATAGCCCAGGCAACGCATAGGCCTATCATTCAGATTTTTAATGATATCGTCAATATCATTTTGTTCCAAGTCGTCGATTTTAGTCCGGCTTGGCAACTGCGTTCTAATTAATTTATTCGCATTTTCTATGCCTCCTTTTTGATAAGATTTATAGGGCTCGCAAAAATAGATTTGAGAATTAAATGTTTCAGCTACTTGTTCATGTAATGCAAATGCAGGGTCATTATCAAGCGTTAGCGTCTGAACCGTTTCAGGTAATTTATTTTTCATATAGTTGACCAATGTATTAAAAGTAGTTTGCGCACGACGGGATTGATTTTTGATAGCTACAATAAATCGACTTTTACGTTCGCGTAAAGTAAAGAGATTGGTTTTAGTATACTTAAACAACACTAAATCGCCTTCCCAGTGCCCAAAGGTTTTGCGCTGATTAATCCTATCATCACGTTCTTTTATCGAGGTTTTACGTGCATTGGCGATAGTTTGCCGGCGGCGTTTAATGCGCGGGTAACGAAAACGGCGCTTTTTCATTAAATAGTGATGAAGTTTTAAAGCCATGCCTGGTGTGCTGTAGATAAATCGGTAAATCGTTTCACAACTAATCACGCTTTTTTTCAGTTGATATTTTAGACGACCCGCTATGCTGGCAGGTGACCATCCTTCTTTTAATTTTCCAATTACAAATTCCCTCAGTTCTGGGTTGGTTTGTAATTTAGAATCTCGTTGACGACGCATTAAATACTGCTGTGAAGCGAGGTCGGGACGATAACCTACTTTGCAACTGTTCCTACCTAATTCACGATAAATGCTGCTGCGATGAAAGCCAATGCTTTTTGCAATCGCTTCAATGGCCTGGCCCTGAAAAATCAATTCATAAATTTTCACGCGGTCTTGTGAGTGTAAATGGCGGTACTGTTTCTCCATGGCAAATTCCTGTTTTGAGTAGTTAATATTGACATTATATTAACTGTACCCTTTAACAGCTATTCGCACTTCGCTCGAGTTTCCACCCCCCACAAACCCAACGTGCCTATCGAAAAGAAGCCGAGCGTTTGCTCTTGTGGGCGCTCATTGAAAAACAAAAACCCTTTTCAAGTTTAACGCGCGATGATCTGCGCGACTATCAACAATTTTTAAGCGAACCCTCCCCAGCTGAGCGCTGGTGTGGGCCTCGCAAGCCCCGTCATCACAGTGAGTGGCGACCTTTTGAAGGTGCACTGAGTGATCACAGTGTGGCGCATGCCATCAGTGTGATCAATGCGCTTTTTTCTTATTTAGTGGAAGCCGGTTACTTATCCGGTAATCCATTAGGATTGATGCGCCGTAAAACAAAATACGCGCAGAATAAAAGCACTATGACTGAGCGTTTTTTAGAGCAGTCTTTGTGGCAAGAAGTGATCCATTATATGGAAACAAGCCCTAAAATAACACCTCGAGAAAATAAGGAATATGAGCGGCTTCGATTTTTGTTCCACCTGTTGTATTTATTAGGCCCTCGGATCAGTGAAGTGGCACACGCGCAGATGAAAGATATTTGCCATTTGCGCGGTAAATGGTGGTGGCGTGTGACGGGTAAAGGACAAAAGACGGCGTGTATTCCCATTAATTCGGAAATGTTGGATGCCCTTATCCGCTATCGGCAATTTTACGGATTATCGCCACTTCCTCAACCGGAAGAAACACAATCGCTTTTTATGAATTTAAATGGATCAAAAAATGTAAGTGCCAATATGATTTATCGCCTTGTCAAAAAAATATTTTTGGATTGTGCAAAAACATTAGAAAAAGATCGTCCGGATTTTGCTTTGAAATTAAAAAAAGCCTCCACACATTGGTTGCGCCACACTGCCATCACGCATCAAGCGGATGTCGGGATTGATCTGCGTTACATCAAGCGCAGTGCACGGCATGAAAGTGTGGAAACAACCATGCTGTACCAACATGCTGAAGACGATCAATGGCATGAAGCCATGTCACGACATAGTCTTATGAAAAAATAACCGCAGGATCACCTCAAATGGCCGCATTACATGAAACGACATATCTTACTTTGATGAAAATAATAGCCTCCCATGGGCACTCATTAAACAAGAGCCAAAGCGTCCCTCAAACAATAATATTAAAGATTTTTCAGATCACTTGGTACTGCTACGTGATTTTCAAAAAAGTCTTAATATCAACCTGGATTTTATCCAACCAGCAAGAATAGAGCAGCTCATGCAAGAAGCCATGGCCGCCGATGCATCGGATATGAAAGCAATGAATGCAACCAAACGTTATGCCTTGGCTGTTATTTTGATCCATATGAAAACGGCGATTGCACTGGATGATATAACGCTCACCTTGATCATTTGGCTGAGGGGTTTACATAACAAAGGCAAAGAAAATCTGGATAATTATCGTAAAGCCCATACGTCAAAAACAGATGCCTTGATCTCAGTTTTATATAATATGCTAAATGCCTATAAAAATCATGACACCGCCGATAAAAAAATAGAAGCCCTGCAGGGTTGTCTACCAGAAGAAAAAATAGAGGATACTCTAATTCAGTGCTCAGAGCATCTCTCCTATGCAGACGATAATTATTTTGCATTTATGCTAAAATCCTATAGAAATAAACGATCGATCTTGTTTCAATTGCTAGGTCACTTGTCGATTAAATCCGCTTCTTCTGATCGTTTTATTGAAACGGCATTGGCTTTTATTAAATATCATCAAAAATCTCATATGGAATGGATAAGCCAGCCCGCTGAAAAATCCCAAGCACCTGCTTTTCCTGATCTAAAACTACTATCTGATAAGTGGTTTAAAATAATAACGGGTCACATGAAAGAAATCGCCGTGACGAAAATACATCGTCATTATTTTGAATTGGCCGTGTTTACGCTCCTTGCTAATGAATTGGATTGTGGCGATTCTTATGTGGAGCATGCTTATACATATGATGATCCAAATAAAGAATATATTTCGCCAGAAGCGTTTGAGGAGAATGTGGATGAATTTTGTGCGCTTGTGGGTTTGCCACGTGATCCTGACAAACTGATGGTGCACTTGCAAGATAATCTGCACCAAACCGCCATGAAAGTGGACGAAAATTACCCCCACAACACGTATCTTACCATTGAAAATGGTATGCTAATTGTAAAAAAATCACCGCAGAAAAAAATACCGGCAGAGTTTGAGCAGATCAAGCAAAAGATTATGGATAAAATGCCGCTCACGACCATCGTTGATGTTATTATGGATGTAGAAAAATAGTTTCAACTCAGTGTTTGTTTTAAACCACATTCGGGGTATCAGGTTAAAATCAAAGATTATCCAGAGCGATTTGTCAGCACATCATTCTCCTATGGCTGTAATGTGGGACCCACACAAACAGAGCACAGTTTGCCGCACTACAGTCGAAAACAGATTTCGCGGGTTTTTAATCGCCATGTGACTGAAAAGAAGCTCAATGCTGCCGTTGAAAAGCTCAATAATCAGTATAATAAATTTATGCTGCCTAAAAAATGAGGAACAGGAAAGAGTGTGGGTGTTGATGGCACGTATTGGGACATGTACAGGCAAAATTTGCTAGCTTCACATCATATTCGTTATGGAGCCACGGGTGGCATTGGCTATTACCATGTGTCTGATATGTACATCGCACTGTATGGTAATTTTATCTCCTGCGGTGTTCATGAAGGGCATTATATTTTTGATGGCTTAATTGAAAATGGATCGGATATTCAACCGGAGCAAATTCATGGGGATACGGGTGCACAAAATGAAATCATATTTGCTTTTGGATTATTGTTGGGTATCAAAATCATGCCACGGATCCGAAATTTTAAACACTTGCGCTATTACAAGGCCTCTAAAGAGGATCATTACAAAAACATCGATCCCCTTTTTACCGATCAATCCATCAACTGGGAACTCATTAAAACGCATTATTCTGATATGCTGCGCACGATGATGTCTATTCGCTGGGGGAAAATTAAGGCATCGACGTTGTTGCGGAAATTTAATACCAAAAGCCGAAAAAACAAATTATACTTTGCGTTCAGAGAGCTGGGTCGTGTAGAAAGAACGGGTTTTTTATTGAATTATATTAATGATGTGGAGTGGCGACAAATGATCCATGCGGCTACCTACAAGAACGAAGAATTTAATCAATTTCTAGGCTGGACATCCTTCGGTGATGGGGGCACTATCGGGGATAACATGCGCTACAATCAACAGAAAATTATTAAATTTGGGTATTTGGTTGCGAACATGGTGATGTTGCATAATGTGGTCAACATGACGAAAGGGATTAATGCTTTGCGAGAAGAAGGGGTAGCTACCAGGCTCTGCCATGTGCGTCAGTATTCCAGCGAAATGACAGAAGGCCCAATGATATTAGCAAGATATTCTTGATAAAAAGGTATGAGAGCAATTGGTAGAATAACACCAAGTCCACTTGCACCAGAAACCACCCTGGCTATTGTGATGGTTCCATTTCTTGCAAAGAGACTCTTTCATCTGCTATTAAATCAGCAACGTGGTATATCGCTTTTATTTCCCCACGAATAGCAGTGTCACTTTGTGTGCTGCCCCAACTGTTAAGTCTTAAAATTGCCATTTCGGTTGCAAGACAATCTCTATATTCTTTAGTATCTTGCAAAGCATCACAGTTTGCGCCTGCAAAAGAATAAGATGAAAATAAAATTAAACCCACAGTCATTATCTTTTTCATAATTAAGTCCCCTAAATTTTTATTGTTAGCCGCTCTAAAATCCTATTCATCCTACTTTAGAGAAAACCTACATTATTGCTTTATCGTAGGATAATAAACATAAAAAGTAAAGCATCTTGAATTTGTTGCTACTTTTGAGATAATTTCTTGTGCATTGGCATTAAGCCATATTTTTACTGTTCAAAAATGGTAATAAATAGGGGTTCTATATGTTCTCACATAATGAACCTCCCCGTGGCTTGCCACGGGGAGGTTCATTGGAGATTTGCCCTGACCCGCCTCGCTTGCAGTCGACCTTTGTTGGGCGCATCCATACGCCCAACCCCTTCGGGGCTAGCGCAGAAAGGGGAGAGGTGATCGTTATTAAATTTACGTGAATTTTCGAAAAAATGTGCTATTTTTACATTTAGGCTGTTGATTCTTGAAAATTCTTTCAGTAAGCTGCTTAAATATTTTAACTCAATATAGGATGATTGTATGCTAAAAACAGTGATTGCGTTAATGGTTAGTTTGCCGCTTGTGTTAGTCGGTTGTGCTTCAAATATTGGTTCCAGTAGTTATAATGCCTCTGAAGTAGGGGAAGCTACCAGAACCTATGAAGGCGTAATCGTTGATAAACGAGTAGTTCAGGTAAAAGGTAACACGACAGGGCAAGTGGCTGGTGCTGTGGGCGGTGCTGTAGCCGGTGGTGCTTTGGGTAGTCTAGTGGGCGCTGGTGGCGGTAAAACCGCAATGACAGTAGGCGGCGCGGCATTAGGTGCTTTAGCGGGTAATGAAGCAGCTAAAGCGCTATCTGCTCAAGAAGCTTACGAGTACACCGTTAAATTAACCAACGGTAGTTTGCGTACAGTGGTCCAGGGCATGGATACCAACTTGCAAGTCGGGCAAAAAGTCTACTTACAAGTGAGCAACGATGGCCGCTCACGCATCATGCCTAACAATTCAATGTAGTGAAGTTGATCACCTCTGCTGCTGGGCGTCTCCTTGCGCCCAGCCCTTCGGGCTTGCGCAAAATTCGCTCCAGACGAATTTTCCCCGCAAGGGGAGAGGTGATTAGTCGTATTATAGGCTTTCTAACAATTCTTTTTAATTGAACAGCCATGCTGTTTATCCAGATTGGGTGGCTATGCCGCGCTAGGCTTGCTTGGTCTTAAGAAGAAAAGGGAGGAGGAGTAGGCGTACGTGAATGAGTAGGCACTGGGGATTTGGCCTCCATATCTTCTTTCGCTTTTTTTCTATCGCTGGGCTCACCTTCTGAGGTTGTTTCTTCTATTTTCCGCTTTTCCTTTCCTTCTTCACTTTCCACAGCAGGTGCAGCAGCAGGCAGGGTTAAATCTACCCATTCAGATCGCGTGATCACGGATTTCTCGCAAAACGCCATGCCTATTTTAAGCACGTCTTTTATGTCGGGATGCTTGCCAAGTATCGCCGCATAATGCCTATCATCAATCTGAGCCAACGCGCCATCCGCGTCTTTTTCTTGTTTGCTGGCCTCTTTGGTATGTTTAAATTCCAAAATCAAGGCAGGCCCTTGCTTAGAGTCCCGTGGAATTAATAAGATATCCGGACGGCCGATCCCCGCTTCAATGTTCGAATGCAGATAATAATCTGACGTCAGCGCCGCTACGAGCCCCAGTACCAGCATATGGTAACTATTTTCTTGCTTTAAATCATAAACACTCGCATAGGTGATCAGGAAATTGCCTATTAAATCTGTAAAAGTGTCAACCTCGCCCTTGATCAGCGCTTTTAGCAATTTCTGATATTCTAAATGCCCACCCATCGTATGCTCTAGCCACTTCGAAAATACATCCACGTACACTGTTTTGATTTCTTCATTCGGTATGCGTAATTGGCCCTCATAACCCACTCCTTTGAGATGTACGTCTTCTACGGTTAAATAGCCGGCGGCTACCAATAAACTCCACAGTGAACGTGCATCAGTGCGTATTTCTTCAAAACGGATAAGTTCGCTTAATTCACCTGGAACCCTAGCACCATCGGCTAGCAAAGTTTTAAATTGAGCTTTGATATCCGCGGGTGCGTTTAATAGTGCGTCTTGCAAAAGTGCATCATTAGCCGTATTAACCCAATACGATTTTAAGGCACCTTTGCTATCAATGCAGTTAATAATCGACCAGGGGTTGTATAAGCGCTGGTGATTAACTTGATAACCATTATACCAATTTTTAATAGGCACTAGTTGATGTTCCAAATCCGCTTCACGGAATAAACGTTCCACTTCTTCTTCGGTAAAACCGAAATAAGGATTGTATTCACCGGGGTTAAGGAGGGTGTATACTTTCGGATTATTCAAACCGGATAAAATCGATTCCTTGGATAACCGGAGAATACCGGTTAATACGCCTTTTTCTAAGTAATCATTATCTTTTAACCCGGCACTTAAAAAATTTTTCATGAACTGGGTCATGTCTTCTAAATAACGTTTACGGTAAGCAGCGGTTAGTGGCGTATCGTATTCATCAATAATTACCCATACTTTCTTGCCATGATGCTTGTGTAATAATTCTGTCAGTTTCTTCAAAGAGTTTTCTACGTCTTGTTTTTCTATCTTATCTCGATGCATCAAAGACGTATATAGCTCAATATCCTCTTTATCTTCCTTTGTTAAACGAATAGAGGTTGCTAATTCGGGATGAGATAAATAGGCATTTCTCATTAAATTACGCACTACTTTAAAAGCACTCTCGTAGGTATCTTCTTGCACTTCCTTAAAGGACAGCATAATGACAGGATATTGACCTTGGTATTTTTCAACAAAAGCATTATCTTTTCCAATATCAAGCGTATCAAACAACCCCAGAGTTTTAACTCCTGCAACTTCAGGCGAAAAGAAATGCTGAAGCATGGAAGCAAATAGGGTCTTACCCCCGCGGCGGAACGTGTGGAAGGCTATGACCTTTCCATCCTGTACTACTTGTTTAATAGCGGTTGTTCTATCCGCAAATACATACTGATTATCTGGATGGACCAACTCCGCAAAATTTCCAACCCCCATTGGAGCACGTTTAGGCATAGGTATTTCTCTTATTTTATGAGTCAAGTTTTCGGAAAATATATTAAAGTTTAACAGGCTTCTTAGATGGAAACAATAGATATTTAACTTGCTTAATTACGCTTATGGGTGGGCGCGGGCACCTGCATCACCCTTAACCCCTACCAGCAATTCGACTATTAGCCTAAAATAACTTACAACAGACATTATAGGCTTGCTAACAATTCTTTTGCGGAATACTGATCAATTACCATAAATTCATGTCGACCGGGATGGTAATAATGCACATCCGCGGTCGCCAAATCAAACCACCAGCCATGCAATCTCACTGCTCCTTTAGCTATTTTTTCTTGTACCAGCGGATAAGTTTTCATGTGAACAATTTGCTCCAATACATTAACCTGAGATAACTGATTATGTTTAGAAAGCTTGGGATTTAAATGGGGATGCTGGGTTTGTTGCTCAAAATTTTTATAAGCAGGCCAGGCATAAGTTAACCATTGGTTAGTGAATGACTTGCCATGATTAAGACCGTCCGCCATTAAAGTGGCCATTGCACCGCATTCGGAGTGCCCACAGATAATAATATCTTTTACCTTGAGGACATCTAGCGAAAATTCAATCGCAGCACCCACTGACATATCTGTTTCATCCCGCTCTTCCCCTGTTTTATAAGGGGGAATGAGGTTGCCTATGTTACGCAAAACAAATAAATCACCCGGGTCACTGGATGCAAAAACATTGGGAACTACACGGCTATCGCAGCAGGCAATAAATAGGGTGTCCGGCGATTGGCCGGCGGCTAGCTTGGAAAATTTAGCTTTGTACTCTGATAAAGAGTGGTTGCGGAAATCAATAATACCGTTAATAAGCTTTTGCATTGTCGTTACTCTCAATAAAGTAAGCTGAATTATATAGCGGCCAGGTAAAAAACGCTAATTGCACTATAATAAGTGCTGGAGAGAAGCCAACATAACAAGGAGAGAATATGTATATTTCAATATTTTTAGCCAAGGTTTTGGGGTTGTATTTGGTGATTACCACGCTGTCGTTACTAGTTAATCGAGCCACCACTAAGTCAATCTTGACCGATGTCGTGAAAAGTCCAGGGTTATTATATCTAAGTGGTACTATAGCGCTGATTTTGGGTATATTGCTTATTAGCGTGCATAATATCTGGGTTGCTGATTGGCGAGTTTTAATCACCTTGATAGCCTGGTTGTCGTTCATTAAAGGCCTATTTATTACTGTGTTTTCCCCATCGGTTACGAAGCATAGCAAAAAGCTTCTGGCGCACCCATATTTCTTACCGGTCTCCTACGTGGTATCATTTCTCATTGGCGCCTATTTGTGCTATTGGGGATTTGAGCTCAATCCACTAACAGGCCTGGTAGAATAAAGCCATGGTGATTGGCTGTTTGCGATTGCAGTGTATTTTAAACCCTTTATGCGTATATTATTTAAAATAGCGGCTATTTTCTTATTATTAAACAGCTTGCTTGCCTGCAGCGCAAAAACTTACTATAAGGGCCCGTCAAGCGATCACTTTGACGGGCACCACTTTCACAATGCCGAAAAAGATCCTTACGACGGTTTTTCCTCTTTTTTATACTGGAAAATGACTTCTAAGCGTGAGGCGTGGCCGAAAAATAAAAATGCATTACTGGATATTCCACCAGAGCGTGTATGGGGTGATGAAATGCGCGTATCTTACGTCGGGCATGCCACCACGCTGATTCAAACACAGGGTATTAATATATTAACCGACCCTGTTTGGTCAGACTGGGTGGGGCCTGATCACTGGGCGTCTGTAGAACGTGTGGCGCCGCCTGGTATTGCCTGGGAGACATTGCCGCCTATTGATGTAGTATTAATCAGCCATAGTCATTACGATCATTTAGATATTCCTACCCTAAAAAAATTGTGGCAACGGGATCACCCTTTAATTCTGGCGCCGCTTGGCACAGACACTATTGTTTCTGAACAAGATAGCTCGATTCAAATACAAACATTAGATTGGTATCAGTATATAAAATTTGATAACCAAACTGCCATTTACTTAGAGCCTGCACAACATTGGACACGACGTTATATCAACGATCGCGATAAAGCGCTATGGGCCGGATATGTTATTAGCACCGCCGGCGGCAATATTTATTTTGCGGGAGATACCGGCTATGCAGAAGGTGAAAATTTCCACAGAATTCAAAAAAAACACGGTGATTTCCGCTTATCTTTGCTGCCAATAGGCTGTTATGCACCTCGCTGGTATTTGTCTTTTCAACATTTAGATCCGCACGAGGCCGTTTTGGCGCATAAAATTTTAGCTTCATCCTCTAGCCTCGGCATTCACTACGACACTTTCCAGTTGGGCGATGAAAAATACAATCAACCCATAACAGAACTTGCGCTGGCACGAAAACAATATCAAGTTGAAGAACATGAATTCCGTGCATTAAAAACCGGGCAATCTTGGTATATACCAGCAGAACCCCCATTTGACTCGAGGTAAAAAAATGTCAGCCCCTCATTTTTTATTAATGATGTTAGTGATCGCCGTTTGGGGGTTTAATTTTGTAGCCATTGAAGTGGCTTTGCAAGATTTGCAACCGATTACCTTATGTTTTCTGCGCTTTTTTCTGCTTTGCTTTCCCGCTATC
>Ga0206805_1080_pt1 | contig 18852 bp, 16 predicted proteins | sample Alteio_BWOrgCont_59_FD_152890 | JGI IMG/M metagenome (GOLD analysis project Ga0206805, IMG submission 152890) | Enriched cells from forest soil in Barre Woods Harvard Forest LTER site, Petersham, Massachusetts, United States -... | ecosystem: Environmental > Terrestrial > Soil > Temperate forest >... | reverse complement strand
ATCGCACCTCAGCCCCATGCGCGTCCCGCAGCTCCCGCGCAATCGCCAGCGCAGGAATCACATGCCCACCCGTCCCGCCGCCGGCAATCAGCACTCTCAAACTGGATCGGTCGCCCACACTAATCGATCTCACGCGTGATATTCAGCAGCACGCCCATACTCGCCAGCGTAATAAAAAGCGAAGTGCCGCCCGAAGAGATAAACGGCAGCGGAATTCCCTTCGTCGGCAGCAGCGCCAGCACCACGCTCATGTTGAAGAAAGCCTGGATCAAAATCGCCGTCGTAATACCAAACGCCAGAAACCGCGCAAACGGATCGGTCGAAAGGAATGCCGCCCGCAACCCCCGATAGCCCAGCCAGACAAACAGACCGAGGATCAGCAGAGCCCCAATCAAACCAAGCTCCTCGCAGATATTCGCGAAGATAAAATCCGTCTGCACCTCGGGAAGATAGAACAGCTTCTGCCGTCCCTCCATCAACCCCAGCCCGCGAATCCCGCCAGTCCCCACCGCAATCAGCGACTGCAGAATATGAAATCCGCTTCCCCGCGGGTCAGCCTCAGGATTCACAAACGCCAGCATCCGCGCCCGTCGAAACGCCACATGGAACAGCATGAAGTACAACACCGGAGCAGCCACAGCCGCACCAATCGCAAAGTACTTCGCCCGCGCCCCGGCCAGATACAGCATCAGCGCAGTCACCGCCATGCAAACCATCCCCGTACCCAGGTCCGGCTCCTTCAAAATCAGCGCTGTAAACAACAGCGGCACCGCGACCGCACGCAGGATCGTTCCCTTCCAGTCGTCCATCTGGTGAATCCGCGTCTGCAAAAAGTACGCAAGAAACAACACCAGCACCGGCTTGGCGAACTCCGAAGGTTGCAGCGTCTCACCAGCCACGCGTATCCACCGGTGAGCTCCGTTCATGCCACTCATCGCAAACACGCCCACCAGCAGCAGCATCGTCAGCGTCACCGCCGGAAACACTACCTTAGGGTTGTTGTACCTGCGATAGTCCACTTGCATCAGCACCACCATCGCCAGCAGGCCAAGCACCGCCCACAACGCCTGCCTCATCACATACGGATACGGCGACCCAAGGCTAGACTGCGCCATCACCGCCGACGCCGAAAACACCATCACCAGTCCAAACAACACCAGCAGCAGCACCACTCCGAAGAGCCACTTGTCCACCCCTACTCTCTTCGCCATGCCATCCCATCCGCCGCAACGCTCGCGCCTAACGTAATTCGTTCACAACTTCTCGAAACACTCGCCCACGATGCTCATAGTTCTCAAACTGATCGAAGCTCGAGCACGCCGGAGACAGCAGCACCACATCGCCGGCAACCGCAGCCTTCGCCGCCTCCTGCACCGCCGTCTGTATCGTTCCCGCTTGCACCATCTTCACCACTCCATGCAGTTGACGCTCAATCTTTTCCGCAGCCGAACCTATGGTGTAAACAGCCTTCACCCGCTCCTTCAGCAGATCACTCATCGTGCCATAGTCCGAGTCCTTGTCCTTCCCTCCAAGGATCAAGTGAATTCCTCCACCGAACGAAGCCACCGCCTTCATCGCCGCATCCACATTAGTCGCCTTCGAATCGTTATAGAACTCCACCCCACGCACAGTCTTCACCAACTCCAGCCGATGCTCCACCGCCTTAAAGGCGCCCACCGCGTGACGAATAGTCTCTGCGGGAATCCCCGCCAGCCGTGCCGCGCAAACCGCCGCCAGCACGTTCTCCACATTATGCGAGCCCTTGAGATGAATCTCGTCGACCGGCATCACCGGCTCTGCCTTCGCTCCCTCATGCGCAACGAACACGATGCTCTCGCCATGGACGAAAGTCCCCTGCTTGACAGGCCGCCGCAGGCTGAACCAGAAGATCTGCGCCTTTGTCTTTGCCGCTACCATCTGCGTCGCCTTGTTTTCCGCATTCAAGACCAGAAAATCCTCGGCGGTCTGCCGCTCCGTGATGCGCGTCTTCGCCGCAGCATAATTCTCAAAGCTGCCATGCCGATCCAGATGGTCCGGCGTGATGTTCATCACCACAGCGATATGCGGATGGAAGTCCTCGATCGTCTCCAGTTGAAAGCTGGAAACCTCGAGCACGCTGGTAGTCTCCGGCGTACTCTTCGCCACAAGGTCGATGACAGGCAAGCCAATATTTCCACCCACCAGTGTCGGAAGACCCGCGTCGCTGAAGATCTTCCCCACAAGCGTTGTCGTGGTGGTCTTGCCGTTCGACCCTGTAATTGCAACGATCTTCCCCTGCAGAAACCGGCTAGCCAGCTCCACCTCACCGATGATGGGCATCCCGAACGCCTTGGTCTGCTGCACCTCCGGCGTATCCGTCGGTACTCCAGGCGAAACCACGATCAAGTCCTGCCGCCGGAACGTAAGCAATCCATGGCCGCCAGATTCAACCATGATACCCGCGTCCAGCAGCGCCGGAATCTCATGCGCCAGTGCCACCGCACTGCGCGCATCGCTAACCGTCACCCGTGCCCCCCGCGCACGCAGAAACATCGCCGCCGACAACCCCGACTTGCCCAGCCCCACCACCAACACCCGCTTATTCTTCAACTCCATCATTACCTTCACATCCTCACCGCAACTTCAACGTAGTCAGCGCAAACAATGCAAACACCAGCGCCAAAATCCAGAACCGAGCAATCACCTTCGACTCCGACCAACCCATCAACTCAAAGTGATGGTGCAGCGGAGCCATCTTAAAGATGCGCTTCCCATTGCGCAACTTATAGCTCCCCACCTGCAGCATCACACTCACCGCTTCCAGAATAAACACACCACCAATAAACGGCAGCAGCAGCTCCTGCTTAATCACCACCGCCACCGTCCCAATCGCCCCGCCCAGCGCCAGGCTACCCACATCTCCCATGAACACCTCGGCAGGATGAGCGTTATACCAAAGAAATCCAATACTCGCCCCCACCATCGCGCCGCAGAACACGGTCAACTCACTCACCATCGGCATCCGCTGCAACTCAAGATAGTCGCTGAACACTACGTGCCCACTCACATACGTCAGCACCGTCAGCGCACCTGCTGCGATAATCGTGCACCCAATCGCCAGCCCATCCAACCCATCCGTCAGGTTCACCGCATTGCTCGAGAATGCAATCACAAGCATTACAAATGCTACGAACGGAAGAAACGCCAGCCAGTGCATATGTGGAATATGCCCCATCCATTCCCACACCAGGTCCGGTCTGAAGCGCTTCGCAAATGGCACCATTAGCCGCGTCGAATAATCCCCCCGCACCTCCATCAGCACCAGCGTAACCGCCACAGCGCCACTCGCTACGAACTGCAGCCCAAGCTTCTGCCGCACCGTCAGCCCTTCATTCCTCCGATGAACCACCTTGATGTAGTCATCCGCAAAACCGATCGCCCCAAACGCCAGCGTCGACAGCATCACCAGCCACACATAGGGATTTGAAAGATCCGACCAAAGCAGCGTTGGCACCAGGATCGAGATGCAGATCAGCACCCCGCCCATCGTCGGCGTGCCGCTCTTTTTCTGATGCGACTGTGGCCCCTCCTCGCGGATATACTGCCCAATCTGAAATTCGCGAAGCCTGTCAATCACGTAAGGCCCAATCAACAAACCGATCAGCAGTGCCGTCAAGCTCGCAAACACCGTACGAAACGTAAGGTAGCGGAAGATTCGAAACAGCCGAAAATAAGGAAATAACTTCTGATATAGCAGCCAATAGAGCAAAACGTCTCCGCCTTTTCACCCGCAGTATGCCCAGTTTTTCTACGAGTCACGGCTATCTTAACAGCCTCAGCCTCAATTGCGCGTGTGCTATTTTCTTCGCGAACCAACACAAATGCCTAAAGTGCCTGCGGCGGCCATCATAATCACAACCCGTTCTCTAATGCAGAGCAGAGCGCTTCCGCCGCCATCGCCAGCTCACTCGCCAGATGAGGATCATGGTCCGCATCCTCCGCCTGCCGTAACAGCTCCACCGACACCGGATACAGGTCCGGCCCTTTGCTACGCTTCAAGCCCTCCACCTTCTCCAGCCTGCGCTCCGTCTCAGCGATAAACTCCTCCAGCCACTTCGGTGCTGGCGACCCCATCTTCTGCCGATGTTTATGCCGCGCCGCATAAAGCCCCGCCAGTGACAGATGCTCCGCAGCCCGCAGCAACCCCACTGCACACAGTATCTTCTGCTCTCCATCATCATCCTTCGCCGCGCTTTCATATGCCTTCACCCCACGCTCCAGCAGGTCCCGCAGGTCCTCACCCGTTCCCTTCTCCATCAGCGAAATCACCACCGAAGCCCGTTGCATATGATGAAAAGCAGCCAGCAGACCTTCGCGGCGGCCCCCTGCAAACGAGCTGGCAACCTTCTCGCCGACATGCTTCGCTGCCTTCTTCGCGTGTTTCTTGCCTGCATGTTTCGCGGCATGTTTAGCCGCCTTCTTCGCATGCTTCTTAGCTGCTGCGACCTGCTTCGGTTTACCGAGAGCCTTACTCTTAGCCAATACCACTTTGTTCCCGCGCCGTACGATATCGTTCGCCATGGTCTCTACGATGCCTCCGGAAGAAAATAAGTTACACCGAACCGTCGCCCAACACCGCTAGCGCCTGCTCCAGCCGCACACCTCGAGAGGCCTTCAACAACACAGCATCCCCCGCACGCACATTGGCCTTCATCCACTCCCCAGCCTCATCCGCGCCGGCCACAAACACCGCCTCCGCCCCGGCCGCCTGCGCCGCACTAACCATAGCCTCTGCCACACCGCGCACTCCCACCACCATCTCAACGCCGCGCTCCGCCATTCGCAACCCGCACGCCGCATGCAGCGACTCCGCGTCCAGCCCAAGCTCCAGCATCTCTCCCGCCACCACGATATGCCGTTCCGCTGGCATCACCATCAGCGCATCGACCATCGCATCCAGCGCCTTAGGGTTCGAGTTATAGCAATCATTGATCAGCTTTGCCCCCCGCCACTCCAGCACCTCGCCGCGCTTATTGCCGGCTCGCAGCTCACTCACCGCCGCCGCACACTCTGCGAGCCCTATTCCACTCCGCAGCCCCACAGCAATTGCAGCCAGAACATTCGGCACATTATGTCGCCCCAACATGTGAAGCTGCACGCTGGCCCGCTCTCCCTCCGCCTCCACCGTAAACACCAGCCCCTCCGCACCCAGCTCTGCGACATGCACCGCCCGCACACCAGCGCCCTCATTCACCCCATAAAAAACAGCGCGCGACTCCATCCCCCGCCCAAACGAACCGACATATTCATCATCAAAATTCAATACTGCAACCCCATCCGCCGGCAGCGCCTCAATCAACTCATACTTCGCCCGCGCGATCCCTGCAATCCCCTCTGCAAAAAACTCCAGATGCACCGGAGCAACATTCGTTACAACCCCCCAGTCCGGCTCTGCGATCTTCGCCAGCGCGGCAATCTCCCCGGCATGGTTCATTCCCATCTCAATCACTGCAACCTCATGCTCATGCTCCAGCTTCAAGAGCTGCAAGGGCAGTCCAAACCCATTATTCAAATTCCCCGCCGATTTCAACACCTTGAATTGCGACTCCAGAACTTGCGCCACCGCATCCTTCGTCGTCGTCTTCCCCGCCGAACCAGTAACCCCAATCACGCGCCCGCCCCAATGCCGCCGCACGGCATGGGCTAGCTGCTGCAGAGCCTGCAACACACAATCCTCGCAGTCCGACATCTGCAGCAGACGCCTCTCATCCACCTCCGCCGGTACCACCCAACGATTGCTCACCACCGCAGCAACTGCTCCATTCGCCAGCGCAGGCTGAACATACTCATGTCCGTCCAGTCGCTCGCCTCGCACCGCAAAAAAAAGCTCTCCCGCCCCAATCGTTCGCGAGTCGATCCCATACCCCACCGTCTCCGCCGATGTATCGAACTCCCCGTCCGCATGGATCCAATCCGCAACCTGCCCCAATGTCAACTTCATCGATACCCTCTTTCAACTAGATTCTCTTTACGAAGCAGAACCGCACTCAAACCCTACGCCAACTCTTTCAAAACCTCCGCAGCCACAGCCACATCATCGAACGGCACCGTCCCGTCCTTCAAGATCTGCACCTTCTCATGCCCCTTACCCGCCAGCAAAACAATATCGCCAGCCCGAGCCGAACGAATCGCAATCTCAATCGCTCCCGCCCGATCCTCTTCAACAATGCAGGTGGTGCCCGTCTCCTTCACCCCCACCAAAGCCTCCTCGATGATCGCCATAGGCTCCTCACTCCGAGGATTATCGCTGGTCAACACCACCAGATCGCTCCCTTCACCCGCTGCGCGCCCCATCTTCATCCGCTTCGTCCGGTCTCGGTCCCCGCCACACCCAAACAGCGTAATTACTCGCCCACCCCGGTCCTTCACCAACTCCCGCGCCAGCAAAATCAGATTCCGCAAAGCATCATCCGTATGCGCATAATCCACCACCACCGTTACGTCGTTCGCAGAGGGCTCCACCACTTCAAACCGCCCAGCAACCTGCTGCGTACTCTTCGCTCCCACAATAATTTGTTCCAGCGTCAACCCACGTGCGCACGCCGCAGCGCTTGCCGCTAGCAGGTTATACACATTCACCTTTCCCGTCAGCGGAGACGCCATCTCCGCAACACCCACCGGAGTCGCCAAGCGAAAGCGAGTCTCCCCCGCGCGCATTCGAATCTCCTCCCCGCGAAAATCGCCCTTACCTTCCAGCCCATACGTCACTACCTGTGATCTATCGGCATCCGGCAGAAGCCGCCTCCCAGCCGCATCGTCCACATTGATCACAGCCACTCGCGGTGGCGGGGCACCAACCCCTTCAAACAACTTAGCCTTCGCTGCAAAATATCTCTCCATCGTCCCGTGATAGTCCAGATGGTCCTGCGTCAAATTCGTAAATATCGCCACATCCACCGGCAACCGCCAAACCCGCTCCTGTTCCAACGCGTGCGACGACATCTCCATCACCGCCTCCGTCGCGCCCACCCGCACGCCCTCCGCAAAGATCTCCAGCACATCCCACGACTCCGGCGTTGTGTGCGGCGACACACGCACTTCGCTCCCGACATGCGTCTCAATCGTCCCCATCAGGACACAGGTCCGTCCCACGCTACGCAGCATCGACTCCAGCAGAAAAGCAGTCGTCGTCTTCCCATTCGTCCCCGTCACCGCACTCAGCGCCAGCCTGCGTTCCGGATGTCCCGTCACAACTGCGCTCACCTCAGCCAGCGCCCGTCGTCCGCGCTCCACCAAAGCAATAGCAATGCCGCTATGCCCCCGCCGCAGCCGCTCATACGCCTCACGCGAATCCGTCACCACCGCAGCCGCACCTTGCGCAATGGCCTTATCTAAATAGAGATTCCCATCCGTCACCTCACCCCGCATCGCGACAAACACATCCCCGCGCCCCACCCGCCGCGAATCATATTCAACTCCGACGATCTCCACCGGACCGCCATCGCTCGCGATCGTCGTCACATCCGCACATAACGTCTGCCAATTCATATAAGGATGCTAGCTGACAGACAGCATACCTGCATCCTCAGGCTCTACCGGGTAAACCGCACCACAACCTCAGTTCCCGTCGGAACCATCGTTCCAGCAGTGGGCACCTGTTCCCGGGCCAAGCCGCTCCCCACCAACTGCACCCTCAATCCGACCGCATCCGCCCGTTCTACAACCGTTCGCAGCGGTGCCCCTTCAAAAGAAGGCACCGCCACACGCAATCCTGCATCCACCACAAGGGAGCCATTCTCCTTCCCCTGCTCTGACTGCGCAACCTTAGGTATTGCCAGCCGAGCAGTCGTATCAGCAGCATCAGGCATGCCCGAATCCACCCCTTCACTTGCGTGAAATGCTGCCAGCACCTTCTTCGGCAGCAGATTCAAAATCCCTGGAGCTTTCCCCCCGGCCTTAGGCACGACGGCAACGGGTTGCACATCCGCAGAAGCAGTATCAGCAGGAGTCCTCAGAGGATCATCCGCCGGCAGACTATTAACATCGTCAAACATCGCAGTCAGGTCTGCCGAACTCTCCGAGGGAGAATCGTCGAAGACCTCGTTCTCCGTCGCGACCAGCATCTCCTTCTTCGTCTTCAGCGGTTGGTCATGTGGCACTCCAAGGTATTCCAGCACCTGTTGCGCTACCTCGGCAAACACTGGCGCGCTCGTCTCGGCACCGTACCTTGTACCCACTGTCGGCGTATCGATCACCACAGCGATCGAGATCGCCGGATTGCTGACCGGCGCAAACCCAGCAAAACTAGCCACCAGTTTTGTGTGCGAATACGTATGCGTCGCAACATCGATCTTCTGCGCCGTTCCGGTCTTCCCACCCGCGCTGTAGCCGTTCAGCGCGCCTTTGCGTCCCGTACCCTCCACCACAATCGCCTGCATCATCATCCGCATCTTCGCGGACGTCATCTCTTTGATCACACGGTGCGCTCCGTCCGGCAGGTTATCCGGCAACTGATTCGAAGGACGAAATGCAACGGGCTGCAGCCGTGGATCGCCCTTCATCTGGTCGGTCGACTGCAACAGAATATGCGGAGGCATGTACACCCCGCCGTTTGCAATCGTACTCACCATGGTCACCAGCTGCACCGGCGTCACGCCAACCTCCTGGCCAATCGCCATCGACAGGATGCTGGTCGCGCCCCACTTCTTCGGATTCCGCAACAGCCCGCGAGTCTCACTCGGCAGTTCAATTCCCGAACGGGCACCAAAGCCGAAAGCTCGCATGTAGTCGTAGAACTTCTGGTTGCCCACCTTCAGCGCCATCTTCGCCGCGCCGACGTCGCTCGACTTTTCCAGCGCATACTGCACCGTCACCTGCCCTAAGTGACCATCTGACCTGTCATCGTGCAGCGTTCGGCCATACATCGTCATCGATCCACCCTGGCAGTCCACAATGTCCGTCGGCTGTACGCCCGCCGCATCCAACGCCGCCGAGTACGTTACCAGCTTAAACGTCGATCCGGGCTCATACACATCGCTTACCGCCAGGTTCTGCAACACGCTCGCATCCATGTGCCGTTGATCGTTCGGATTGAACCGTGGCGCAATCGCCAGCGCCAGAATCTGTCCGGTATGCGGGTCCTGCACCACCACCTTACCATGTAGTGCCTTCATCTTCTCCATCTGCGCATCCAGCGCACGCTCTGCCATGTACTGAATATTTGCGTCGATGGACAGCATCAGGTTCTCACCCGGCTGCGGCTGGTTCTCTTCACTGCCCAGTACATGCCGCTTCGCATCGACCGCGGTCAGCACATGCCCCGGCTCTCCGTGCATATCGTCATCGAAGCGAAGCTCCAGGCCGCCAAGCCCTTTATCGTCTGTTCCAACATAGCCCAACACCTGCGCCGCCAGATCGTTATTCGGATAGAACCGCTTGAACTCCTTCTGAAAATAAATCCCCTTCAGATTCAGCTCACGCACCCGCTCCGCCGTGCCCGCATCCACTCGACGCGCGACCCATGCAAACCCGTGCGACGCATTGAACCGCGCCAACATCTGCTGCTTCGACGTGAAGTTGTCACGCGGATCGGAATGAACGATCTCCGCCAGAATCTCCGCCGCACTCGCGCGATTATCCCCAAGCTCAGACGGCACCGCGTACACACTATCCACCTGTACCGTAACCGCAAGCTCCCGCAGATTGCGGTCGTACAGCACACCGCGCCGCGGAGCCACCTCAAACGTCCGCTGCTGTTGCAAAGCCGCGCGATGCACAAAGTCCGAGTGCCGCACCACCTGTAACCAACCCAGCCGCACCGCGATGATCGACGTCCACGCACAAAAAATCAGCGCCACGTAAGCAAAACGGATCCTCCGTATAGGAGCGGTCAACGTCTGCCGTGGCGCCTGATTCATCTCTCACCTAAAAGTAACTTTGTCCAGCCTGAATGGGAAGACCGGTGAAGCTCGTACTTCGCCTCGCTCTCCTATAGTCGAAACTCTACTGCGCCATCCGCATCCCCGGAGCGCTCGCCTGCGCCAGCACCGGAGCGTTTGGATCGCCGCCATCCGGCCGCACGACCTGCCCCGGCTGAGGAGCATCCAACCCAAGCTGTCTGGCAATCTTGTCGATCCGGCCTGGGTCCGTCAACTGTGCCTCCGACAACCGAAGCTGTCGATTGTCCTCTCGCAACTGCTCTACCTGTTGCTTCTGCGCCTCGACATGATAGCCAATCTCAATCGCCGAAAAGTGTTGCCACACATACACCATCACCAGCAGAAACAGTACACTCATCACCGCCGTGAACGTACGCATCTCGCGTCGGCGCTCCGGGTCATCCGCCTTCACAATGCGGCTATTATCAATATGCTTGGTAAAAAAAACCTCAGGCGTCGGTCCGCGTCGCGCACGCCGTTGGGCGTCGTACAGTTCGCGGTTCCGCTCCGCCAGCGAGCTCGCGCGGCTCTGCGCCGGTCGCCGAACCCCCATCATCTCCATCTGTTGTCCTGCTATCGCCGAAGCTGCCATTGCGCACCTCTCTGAAACCTGCTCCTAACCTAGAAGCCCTGCTCTTGCCACTCTTCCCAAAATACGAACCGGGCCGGGATCGTTATTGGAGGAGGGGACTTGTCGTACAAAGTTGTCTTTCGCCTGAAAGAAGGTGGGACAACCCCGGCCCGATCACTCGTCGTTACATATTCTTTGCTCGTGCCGAATATGTAACCAATCTCATATCAAATCTTTTCAGCCGCCCGCATCTTTGCGCTTCGCGACCTCGGATTTCTAAGCTGCTCCTGCTCCACTGCAACCACTGGCTTCTTCGTCAAAACCTTCATAACCTTGGCTTGGCCAGCCTCGCGAAACACATCCTTCACCAGCCGGTCCTCCAAAGAGTGGAAGCTGATCAACACCAGCCTTCCGCCCGGCTTCAACAGAGACCCCGCGCTCTTCAGCAGCGATTGAATCTCTCCCAACTCGTTATTCACTCGAATCCGAAGTGCCTGAAAAGTCCGTGTAGCCGGATGAATCTTGTCGCCTTTCATTGATGGGGCCGCGGCCGATACGATTTGAGCCAATTCTGCTGTAGTCGTAATCGGCCGGGCCCTAACAATGGCTCTGGCGATTCTCCGCGACCTCCTTTCCTCTCCGAATTCGTAAATTAGGTCGGCGAGTTCGTTTTCGTCTTCCTGATTTACCACTTGCTCGGCCGTCTCACCGCTGCGCCTATCCATCCGCATATCGAGCGGTCCGTCGGTCCGAAAACTAAATCCTCTGTGCGCCTCGTCCAGCTGCAGGCTGCTCACGCCAAAGTCTGCGAGCAATCCATCCAGGCTTCCCGGCTCGATTTCGCTCGCCGCCTCCGAAAACGCCTTGGCAATCAACGCCAACTCCGGCATCTCGTCTCCAAGTTCAGCCTTCACTGCCTCCAGCCGAACCTTCGCCGAAGCCATCGCCTCCGGGTCACGGTCAAAGCAGATCAGTCTGCCCTTCCCGCCCAGCCTCTTCGCAATCGCCGTCGAATGACCCGCAAGTCCAAGCGTCGCGTCAACAATCACGCCGCCTGGCCGCACATTCAAATACTCCAACGCTTCTTCTAAAAGAACCGGCACATGTTGCGGACTCTTCATCTCACCGCCTCTGTGCTGCCCCTGGGGGCCATCCTGCAACTACGAACTAGCAACCTTTGTCTTCTCCGCGAACGCCATCAGATCGCTGTCAGTCAACTCAACCGCACCGCTTGCTTTCTTCATCTCCGCGTCGAACAGCTCCGCGTTTACAACATCCAGCCACGTCTGCGCGCCCATCACATTCACATCGCCGGCTACCTTCGCCAGCTCCCGCAGCTTCTGCGGAATCAGCACCCGCCCCTGCGCGTCCATCTCTGCCATCTGTCCGTAAAAGTTCGTTACGTCCAGAAACTTCCGCCGCACCGGATCCATCGGAGACATGTTCGCCATCGATGTTTCGATCAGCTCCCACTCCTTCAACGGGTAAATCTGCGCTCGCTTCCCATCCATGCTCGTGATGTAGAACTTGGGCCCGTACATCTCGTCCACCCTGCGCTTGAACTCAGCCGGAAGTTTCAGCCGGCCCTTTTCGTCCACGCGCGTTGGGTGATTCCCACGAAACATACCTACCTCGATACCCTGCCCGACTCAACTTTGGTTCAAAACCGCGTTCACGAGTAGAATTTTTCTGTCGAGAGCTTGGTTTGGCCCACTAAACTCCAAAATTTTCTACTTCGCTCCACCATCGTCGCCGAGCGCCCCCACTCTGTAAAGGGCTATTTTGTGCAAATCTCTGCAAATCTTTGGAATTCCCAAAATGAATTGTGGAAAACTCAGCGGCTAGTGCCGAGAAACCCCATCACCCCAACCCGTGGTGTTATCTCTGGCGGTTCATGCCTTCTGCACCACTTGCAGGTCTGAATTCTCTCTGGTAGGCGAAATAAAGGCGAATATCAAACGACTTCTTCGCCAAGCAGTTTCTTCCGCCGCAGCAACCATACCAGGTACGCCAGCACTGCCAGGTTGATTAGCAACAGGCTCAGACGAAACCAGGTTGGTCGCCGTGCCAACTCATACAACTCCCAAGGCAAAAACGAAATCGTCAGAATCAACGTTAGATATTCGGCCCACACCTTCTCCATCAGCAGTCCAACTCCCTCCGTCAGCGCCAGCGCGGAGTACCCAAACGTCGCCAGGCTGATCTCTCTCAACCGGTGCGTATCGATTAAATCAACTTTGTCCAGCAGCAGCGAAACAAATCGGCTTTCGGGATCGAACTTCAACGCCGTTGCCAACCGCATCACCTCGTCCCCAAGGTCCTTATGCAGAAGGTGGATCGCACCGAAGCCGAGACAGAGGAACAAAAGAGACTTCGCCAGCTTGAACAGCCCGATCAGCAGCAGTCCCCGATCGCGCCCATGCCCGTGTCTGGAGACATCGTCCTTCTCCCGCACCTCGGCTAAACCGTGCCCGCTCGTGGATTCGTTTTGCATGACTATCTGATCTCCAGTTGACGGTGAGCGGTTGGAAATGTCAACGCCCCCCTCCGTGACATGCGTTTATTCAAAATCCCTAAAGTGCTTAGCAATCCCTCGCCCAAAAAACTCTGAGTCCTCCAAGTTTTGTCTCTGGAAAAATCATATTTCTCTTTACAACTCTTCCACTGATGCTGTAATCCTTCCCCTCCACGCAAAGATCGATCAACTGGGCCCCAAAATCTGGTCTCTTTGGAGGTTCCTCAATGAAAAAATCTCTACTAATCTGCGTTCTCGTCTGCACTTTGCCCGCGCTCGCTGTGGACAGCCCATTCACCGGCACCTGGAAGCTTGACCCTTCCAAAAGCCACCTCACAGGCAGCACCTTCACCTACTCCAAGGCTCCCAACGGCCTGATGCACTTCGACAACGGAGCCGCCAGCGGCGACTTCGGCATTGACGGCAAAGAATATCCCACCACTGATGGCCATACAACAACATGGACTGCCAATAACGATCACTCCTGGACTTCAGTTAACAAATTTAACGGCACCGTTATTGGCACTACCCATCGCGAACTCTCCGCCGACGGCAAGATCTATACCCTCCACGCTGTCGGAAAACAAGCCGACGGCACCCCCTACGACGAAACCCTCGTCTACACCCGCGTCTCCGGAACCTCGGGACTCATAGGCAAATGGCGCGACACGAAATATACCCAGCAGGAATCCAGCACCATGACCATCTCGTTCCCTTCCACAGAAGTCATCAAATGGGAGTTCCTCGAAGACAAAGGCTCCGTTACCGGCATGACCGACGGCTCCGACCTCCCCTATACCAGCCCCACCATCTCGGGCAACTTCACCATATCCGTCAAGATGGATGGGCCGCGTATGCTCTCCAATACAACCAAGCGCGACGGCAAAACCATCCAGTACGGCACGGACACTGTCTCGGCAGACGGAAAAACCATCACCGATGTAAGTTGGACCCCTGGCAAAGAGTCCGAAAAGCAAACTGGAATCTACATCAAGCAATAAATTCTGATCTCAGAAAAGGAAAAGGGACTGCGAAAGCAGTCCCTTTCTTTTGCGAATCAATCTGCCACGACCACTTTAGTGCTTAGCCAACACATGATCCACGATCTTGCTCAGATAAGGTCTCGCCCTCTCGAGCGCCGCCTCCGCCGTCAGGCCATACTTCGCCCTCAGCGACTCCACTTTCCCGTGCTCGATGAACGCATCCGGCCATCCCACCCGCACCACGGGCACCTGTAGTTCCAGCTCGTTCAGCGTCTCCATCACCGCCGACCCAAACCCACCTGCCAGAACATGATCCTCCAGAGTCACCACCAGCCCGCACGTGCTCCCAAACTTCGCAACGCAATCGCGATCCACCGGCTTCGCAAACCGCGGATTGATCACCGCCGCTGAAAAACCCTCCAGCTTCAGCATCGCCGCCAGCCGCTCCGCCTCCGGCAGCATCGCTCCTAACCCGAAGATCGCAATCTCTGAGCCATCTAGAACGACCTCCGCCTTGCCGATCTCCAGCGCCGCCGGCTTCTCCTTCACCGCAACACCCGGCCCCGTCCCACGCGGATAACGAATCGCGCTCGGCCCTTCGTGCTGCATCGCCGTATGCATCATGTCCTGCAGCTCATCCTCGTCCTTCGGAACCATGTGAATCAGGTTCGGCACACTCCGCAGATAGCTGATGTCGAACAGCCCATGGTGCGTCGGTCCATCGTCTCCACTGAGTCCGCCCCTGTCCATACAAAACACCACAGGCAGATTCTGCAGACAAACATCGTGCACAATCTGGTCGAACGCCCGTTGCAGAAACGTAGAGTAAATCGCACAGAACGGCTTATACCCCTTCGTCGCCATCCCAGCCGCAAAGATCACAGCATGTTCTTCTGCGATCCCCACGTCGAAGTACCGCTTCGGATGATGCGGTCGGAATAGATCCAGCGCCGTCCCATTCGGCATCGCAGCAGTAATCGCAACCACCTTCTCGTTTGCGGTAGCCAGCTTCGTCAGTGCCTCCGCAAAGATCTCCGAATACGTCTTCTGGCCCGTGGACTTGGTCTCACCTGTCTCCGCGTCATAAGGTCCCAGCCCATGAAACTTCTTCTGCTTCTCGATCGCCGGCTGAAATCCTCTCCCCTTTTGCGTAATCGCATGCAGTACAACTGGTCTGTTCTGCTGCTTCAAAAACTTAAACGTCTCAATCAGCAGCGGCAGGTTATGCCCATCAAGCGGCCCGAAGTAGTTCAGCCCGAACTCTTCAAACAGCATGCCCGGCCCGATCAACCCCTTCGCCGCCTCTTCTGCCTTACGCGCGACATGGGCCACCGTCTTGCCGCCAAACCGCTCCAGTAGCTCCGCAGCCTTGCCATGCAGACTCGAAATCGTGGGATTTGTCACGATCTTATGGAAGTACTCCGCAATCGCGCCGACGTTCTTATCAATCGACCATGCGTTGTCGTTTAACACAACAATCAACCGCTTCGTCTGTGCGGCAATATTGTTGAGCGCCTCAAACGAAATCCCATTCGTAAACGCCGCATCACCAGCCAGCGCAATCACATGCTCGCGCCCACCCGACATATCCCGAGCCACAGCCATCCCCAGCGCCGCACTCAGCGCTGTCCCGGCATGCCCAGCCCCATAACTATCATGGACACTTTCAGTCCGCAGCATAAACCCGTTCAGCCCACCCGGCTGACGGATCGTATCAAACAGCTTTTCACGCCCCGTCAGTAGCTTGTGAACGTACGCCTGGTGGCTTACATCGAACACAAAATGATCTGTCGGAGTATCGAACACATAATGCATCGCCACCGTCAGTTCAACAACCCCCAGGTTCGGCCCGATATGCCCACCCGTCTTCGAAACCCCGACGATCAGCCGCTCCCGTATCTCGGCACAAAGCTGAGTAAGCTCCGGAATCGACAGTTTTTTTACATCTGCGGGAGAATGAATCGTCTCAAGAATATTGCTCATTCAAAACCTGTTCTGCAGTCTCGCTCACCGAGCGTCGCGTCCTGCCTCAAACACATTCCGCATGCTTCTCTCGGCTCAATGCGGTAGCCCTTAAGTATACCAACCCGAACAGCTTTGCCTTGTTGTCCTCTTCCCTCAGGTTTGGATGAGAGACCTCACACCTTGCCAACATTTATCCACAGTCCAGAAATCATTCTCCAATGATCTTCCTTATGAAAAACATACGAGCCCCTACCCTCGACGATGACTCGACGCCCTCTCAGAAATTTAGCTCCTATCAACCTTGCGCCCTGCTATATCCTTCCCTCACATGATCCCTGCCGTCGTCACCACAGGCCTTACTCGCCGTTTCGGCGACTTCACCGCCGTACAGGACGTCAACCTCACCGTCGCCCCCGGCCAGTTCTTCGGCTTTCTCGGCCCCAACGGCGCTGGCAAGTCCACCACCATCAAAATGCTCACCGGCCTGCTCGCCCCCACCACAGGCTCCATCCAAATCCTCGGCCTCGACGCCACCGCCAACCCCGTAGAAGTCAAGCGCCAGATCGGTGTCGTCCCCGAAGGACTAGCCCTCTTTGGGCGCCTCACGGCCACCGAATATCTTCGCTTCGTCGGCCGCATGTATGGCCTCGATCACGCCACCACCACCAACCGCACCACCGAGCTCCTGGAGTTCATGGGCCTCGCCAACGAGACCAAAAAGCTCATCACCGACTACTCCCACGGTATGCAGAAAAAGCTCGCCCTCGCCGCCGCCGTCATCCACGGCCCCAAAGTCCTCTTCCTCGACGAACCCTTCGAAGGCGTCGACGCCATCGCCTCCGGCACCCTCAAAGCTATGCTCCAGGGCATGATCACCCGGGGCGCAACGATCTTCCTCACCTCGCACGTCCTCGAGATCGTCGAGCGCCTCTGCACTCATATCGCCATCATCGACCGCGGCCACCTCATCGCCGACGGCTCTCTCGAAGAACTCCGCGCCGGCATCCACGCTCGCGATACCTCCAACGCCGACGCGTCCAGCCCACCCCCTACTCTCGAGCAAATCTTCCTTGATATCGTCGGAGAAGACCGTGAGAGCTCTGATCTCACACGCCCCGAGCAGGAGCTCTCATGGCTGGGCTAAACCGATCCCAACCCGAATCGTGGACCTGGACCATCTCCCAAAGCCGCGCCCAGTTCGCCGCCCTCACCCGTCTCCGCTGGTGCCTCTTCCGCAACGCTTTTCGCCGCAAAGGAAACGTTAGCGAACTCGTCGCGCGCATCCTCTTCTTTCCCATCATCGGCATCATCGCCCTCGGTCCCATCGTCGGCTGCGGCTTCGGCGCGTACTTCATTGTCTCCTCCGGCCATCTCACGATGCTCCCTCTTCTCACCTGGGGCATCTTCCTTCTCTGGCAGCTCGTCAGCATCAACATCGCCCAGCCCGGCCTCAGCTTCGACATCAACGTCATCCTTCGCTTCCCTCTCAGCTTCCCGCGTTATCTAGCGGCACGCCTGGTCTTTGGTCTGCTCGGCGCATCGAACGTCATCGGCACCCTGGCCCTCGTCGCCGCGGACATTGGCATCGGCATCGCCAAACCATCCCTCTTACCTTGGTCCACGCTCCTCCTCGCCACCTATGCTCTAGGCAACATCGTCTTCACCCGAATGATCTTCGCCTGGATCGACCGCTGGCTCTCCACCCGCCGCGCCCGCGAAGCCCTCACCGCTTTTATCGTCTTCGCCTCTCTTGGCTTTCAGTACCTCAACGTCACCTTCAACCCCGGCCTTCAAAGCAGCCACCACCACACCTCCACTCACCTTCCCTTCTTCCTTCATCTCCTCCACCGTCTTCAACCCATCGCAGCCGCACTTCCACCCGGACTCACCGCCGCCTCCATCATCACCTTCGACAAAGGCCACATCCTGACTTCCATCGCCACACTCATTGGCCTCATCGCCTTTGGCAACCTCTTCTTCGCCATATACGCCTGGCGCATGCGGCGCGAGTTCCACGGCGAAAACCTGAGCGAACTCACCACCGCCAAACCACCCACCTCAACCAAAACCCCAAGCCTTACAGCCTCTCCCGCAATCGTTCCCCAAGCCAACGCCACAACCCGCACCTTTGGCCTCCGCCCAGCCACCTCCGCCTGCCTCCAGAAGGAGCTCATCTACCTTCGCCGCAACACCAACCAGCTCTACGGCTTCATCGCCCCCATCTTCATGGTCTTCCTCTTCGCCAGTCGCGTAGGAGCAAGCGGCCGCTTCGGCACTTATCTCTTTCCCATCGCCGTCGCCTATTCCATCCTCGGCGCCTCTCTTCTGTCCTACAACTGTCTCGGAGTCGATGGCACCGGCATCCAGCTCTACTTCCTCGCACCTCTGCGTATGCGCGACGTCTTCCTCACAAAAAACCTCATCGGCTTCCTCCTCAACTTCGTCGAGCTCGTTGTGATCTTCGCCGTCCTCAGCTTCGTCGCGCATCCGCCTTCGCTCGTCCTCGGTCTCGCAACCTTCTGCTGGCTCCTCTTCGCCACCTTCACCAACGCAGCGATTGGCAATCTCCGCTCCATCTCTGCCCCCAAGAAAGTCGATCTCGCCAAGGCCAGCCGCGGACAGATGTCGCAGTTCAGCGCTCTCATCGCTTTGGGCATAGTTGCGTCGTGCTGCGCCATCGGCTTCGGCGGCATCGCTCTGGCCACCTATCTTCACCGTCCATGGCTGATGATTCCCCTCTTCCTTGCCCTTGCTACCTGTGCCTTCGTCGCCTACATTCAGGTACTCAACCGCGTCGACGCCATCACCATGGACCACCGCGAAGCCCTAACCGAAGAACTCTGCAAAGCCTGACCCGCAAGCCCACCTTTATGCTGTTGCTCGTTTTCAGTTGCTTGCCCT
>Ga0206805_1020_pt2 | contig 19503 bp, 16 predicted proteins | sample Alteio_BWOrgCont_59_FD_152890 | JGI IMG/M metagenome (GOLD analysis project Ga0206805, IMG submission 152890) | Enriched cells from forest soil in Barre Woods Harvard Forest LTER site, Petersham, Massachusetts, United States -... | ecosystem: Environmental > Terrestrial > Soil > Temperate forest >... | reverse complement strand
TAAGATCGAAGAACGACGGAATGGATTTGTGGCTGCCCGCCGTGCGGAGATTGAAAAGATCCGGCGTCAGAAACGCAAACGTTCCCGTCGCGCCCGGGACCGGATGCTGGCCGACAAATCTCATCACGCAGACAAGAAGGCCGGGCGGCAACGGATCAGCGGGGAATAATGCTATTATAATCTTGTGGGCACAGAGAAAAAATTGCTTGCCCGACTCGCTCTTTCTGCGCAATTTGGGCAAAACTAATAAATCAAAGAGCATTATTTTATGGGACGCATCTACAATAACATCGTTGAAACCGTTGGCCGTACACCGTTGGTGAAACTCAACAAGGTGACCGCCGGGCTTCCTGCTACCATTCTCCTCAAGTGCGAATTTTTTAACCCGCTGTCCAGTGTCAAAGACCGCATTGGCATGGCGATGATCGAAGATGCCGAGAGACGCGGGGTTTTGAAGCCGGAGACTATCATCATCGAGCCGACGAGCGGCAATACGGGCATTGCGCTGGCCTTCGTCGCAGCGGCCAAGGGCTATAAATTGATTTTGACGATGCCCGAGACGATGTCGGTCGAGCGCCGGACATTGCTGGCGATGTTGGGCGCGAAATTGGTTTTGACGCCGGGCGCGGAGGGAATGAAAGGCGCCATTGCCCGCGCGGAGGCGTTGGCAAAGGAAACGCCGAATTCATGGATTCCGCAGCAATTCAATAATCCGGCCAATCCTGCGATCCATCGCTTCACAACGGCCATGGAGCTTTGGGAGGATACAGATGGAAAGATCGATATTTTAGTCGCCGCAGTGGGGACTGGTGGAACGATTACGGGTTGTGTTGAAGCCATCAAACCCAAGAAATCTTCATTCCAGGCGATCGCTGTTGAGCCGAAGGATTCGCCGGTCATTTCCCAAACGCTGGCCGGGCAACCGGTCAAGCCCGGTCCTCACAAAATTCAAGGGACTGGGGCGGGGTTTGTTCCGCAAAATTTGCATCTGAAGGATGCGAATGGGAATCCATTGATCAGCGATTGTGTCCAGGTTTCCAATGACGACGCTTTTGCGATGGCGCGGCGATTGGCAAAGGAAGAGGGGATTTTATGCGGCATTTCGTCCGGGGCCAATGTCGTGGCGGCGATCGAAGTCGCCAAGCGGCCGGAGAATAAAGGCAAAATCATCGTGACGATTGCGCCGTCCACGGGCGAACGTTATTTGAGCACGCCGCTGGCGGCAGAGGCGCGGGCGGAAGTAGGCGGTTAAAAATAATTGTTGCGCTTTGCCGGGATTCAGCGTAGTAAATGGGGGTCGAAGGTTTTAAGAGCTTTGTCTTTATCTAAAGACGGGGCTGCTTCCCAAGATTCAGCAATTCAATGTTTGTTTAGGGTGTTCGGCCTTTGATCACAAAAAATATGAGCAGTTCTGAAAGCAACGGCGAAAAGTCCGCCAATTACGGTGCAGGCTACCTGGAGATCTCCGAAAAAGGCTTTGGCTTTTTGCGGACGGCTCAGAACCATTATCATCCCAAGCCCACCGACATCTTTGTCACGCCGGACACCATCCGGCGCAGTTTTTTACGCGAGGGCAGCTTCATTGAAGGTCCCACGCAGCCGCCGCACCGTGGCACAAGCCCGCAGCTCAAGGCCGTTGAAAAGGTTAATGATATGGCCTTCGACGACTATACGAAAGCCGTCCGTTTTGAGAATCTCACCACGATTGACCCGATCGAGAAGTTCAACCTGGAAACGAAGCCGGACTTGATTGAAACGCGGGTCATCGACCTGGTGACGCCCATCGGCAAAGGCACACGCGGATTGATCGTGGCGCCCCCGCGCACGGGCAAGACAACCATCCTCAAGCAGATCTGCAATTCCATCACCACGAACCATCCGGAAGTTTTCGCGCTGGTGCTGTTGATCGACGAGCGGCCCGAGGAAGTTACGGATTTTCAACGCTCGGTGAGCGCCGAGGTCGTGGCGTCGTCCAACGACATGGATTTGGAGACGCATGTGCGGCTTTCGCGGTTCACGATTGAACGTTGCCGCCGGATGGTGGAGAGCGGCAAGGACGTTTTCGTGCTGATGGATTCACTCACGCGCATCGCCCGCGCCTATAACAGCGTGCATGGCGGCAGCGGACGCACAATGACCGGCGGGGTGGACGCGCGCGCACTTGAAATCCCCCGCAAAATGTTCGCGTCGGCCCGCAAGATCGAGAACGGCGGTTCGCTGACGATCCTGGCGACGGCTTTGATCGAGACCGGTTCACGCATGGATGAACTGATTTTCCAGGAATTCAAGGGCACCGGCAACATGGAGTTGATCCTTGATAGAAAACTTTCCGACCGCCGGTTGTTCCCGGCGATCGACATCCCGAAATCGGGCACGCGCAAAGAGGAGAAACTTTTCCCGGCCAACCAGTTGGAGGCCATCCGTAAATTGCGCCGCACGATGGTGGACCTGAACCCTATTGAGGCGATGGAAACGCTTACCGCCGCCCTCAAGAAGCACAAAACGAACACCGAATTGCTCGCCAAGCTGGACAAGGGCGCCTGATTTCCGGCGATGAATCCGGAGTTGCATTCGCGTCCACCTTTGGAGCGGATGTTGCGCATCCATCAGGCCCTTCAATCCGGAAGTTTTCCCAACGCCAGCAAACTGGCGGCTGAAATCGAAGTCGCCACCAAAACCATCCATCGCGATATCGAATTCATGCGCGACCGGCTGAACCTGCCGATTGAATTCAACGCCAGCCGCAACGGTTATTTCTACACGGGAGAGGTCAGTGCGTTTCCGACGATGCAGATTACGGAAGGCGAACTTTTCGCGTTGGTGGTCGCCGAAAAAGCGCTGCAGCAATATCGCGGCACCAGTTTCGAGAAGCCCTTGCTCTCCGCCGTCAAAAAAATGGAACAGGCGTTGCCTGATACGATCTCTCTCAATCTCGCGGACATTGAGCAGACGATCTCGTTCCGGACCCGCGCCGAGCCGATCCTGGACCTGAAGATTTTCGATGTGCTGGCCAGGGCAGTGGCCCGGCGGCATCAGCTTGAATTGAGCTATCGCAAGCCCGGCGCAAAGAACCCGGAAACCCGGGTCGTTGATCCCTATCACCTGGCGAATGTGAACGGGGAATGGTTCCTGTTTGTGTTCGACCATGCGCGAAAGGATTTCCGGAAATTTGTGCCGGCGCGGATCCTTGGGATCAAGCTGACTGGAAAAACGTTCGACCGTTCCAAAAAATTTTCATTGGAGAAGGAGTTGCGCGACAGTTTTGGGGTCCATTCCGGCGAGGGTGAATATGAGGTGGTCTTGCGCTTCAATCCGCGCGCCGCGGATTATATCCGGGAGAAGAAATGGCATGAGTCGCAGGAATTGCGCGAATTGAAGGGCGGGGGATTGGAACTGCGCTTGAAACTTTCCAGCCTGGTGGAGATTGAGCGCTGGATCTTGAGTTGGGGCGGGGATGCGAAAGTTTTGAAACCGCGCGAATTGGCAGAATCCGTCCGTGTCGCCGCCCGAAGATTGCTCGAATAAGACTGGCCTCGTATTTTTTGCGACTCAAAGCCCCCTGGTGTTCTCTATATTCCTTTGCGGCTGGTTGCTCTGCAGAAAAATCACAGCGGCAAGCCGTGTGCCTCAGCGACGGCCTGATAAGTCACCCGGCCATTTTTGATGTTGATGCCGCCGACGAGGGCGGGATTTTTCTGGCAGGCTTCCTCGACGCCAAAGTCCGCCAGTGTTTCAAGATAGCGGTATGTCACGTTCGTCAATGCCTGTGTCGCCGTGCGCGCGTAGGCGCCGGGCATGTTCGCCACACAATAATGCGTCACGCCTTCCTCGACATACACCGGATCCTGGTGGGTCGTCGCGCGCGATGTTTCCGCGCAACCACCCTGGTCGATCGCGATATCCACCAGCACACTCCCCGGCCGCATCCGCCGCAACATTTCCCGGGAAATCAATTTCGGCGCTTTCGCTCCGGGCACCAGGACCGCGCCAATGAGCAGATCCACCGTCGGCAACAAGTCCGACAGGTGTGATTCGCTTGAAAACAGCGTGTGCGCGGTATGCAATGTGATGTCGAGAAAGCGCATCCGTTCCAGATCCACTTCCAGGATTGTTACATCTGCGCCAAGCCCCTGCGCCATGCGCGCGGCGTTCACACCCGACGCGCCGCCGCCCAGCACGACGACTTTCCCCGGCAAAACACCCGGCACGCCGCCCAGCAATGTGCCGCTGCCGCCGAAATGTTTCGCCAGGAAATAGCCGCCGACCAGCACACTCATGCGCCCGGCGATTTCGCTCATCGGTTCCAACAATGGCAGCCGGCGGTTCACTTCGATGGTTTCATACGCAATGCACGTTGCGCCGGATTTCATCAACGCTTCCGTCAACGGTTTGCTGGCCGCGAGGTGGAGGTAGGTGAAGAGGATCTGTCCGCGCCGCAACAGGGGAATCTCACTCGCCAGCGGCTCCTTGACCTTGATGATCAGGTCTGCGCGTGAAAAAACTTCCGCGTGCGTCTCCACAAGTTCCGCGCCGGCAATCTCATATTCGGAATCGGGATAACCCGCGCCGACGCCCGCGCCGCGTTCGACGATGACGGTGTGCCCGCGTTTGATGAGTTGATAGGCGCCGCTGGGCAGCAACGCCACACGATATTCCTGTTGTTTGATTTCCTTTGGGACGCCGACGATCATAGCGATAAATTTTTATCCGCGCGCTGACGCTAACAAACCCGCGTGCCCTGTCAACTCCTCCGCGGGGCGATGTCTTAATTTGGCGGGGGTGGGAAGATGGGAATGTCTGTTTTAAACCTTGCATGGGTTGATTTCCATGGCATAATGGCTATCTCTGGAACGCGGGGTGGAGCAGCCCGGTAGCTCGTCAGGCTCATAACCTGAAGGCCGCAGGTTCAAATCCTGCCCCCGCAACCAATTTTTCCCTCGTGATGCATCTCTTCCGGCGTTGGTTTTCTAAAAGCTAATTAGATATTTTCAATTTAAAATTGATGAGCTTTTAAAGTTAAGCAAACTGGCAGGATTGATACCTTGATAAAAACATTGTCAAGAAATGAGCCTTAAGCACAATTCGAACTCTTTTGACCTGCTGCGGCTCGTGGCGGCATCGGCTGTACTCATCAGTCATCAGTTTCAGATTTTGGGACGTCCGGAGCCGCCAGTTTTTGGGATAGTTTCATTGGGCTTTTTTGCAGTCCTGGTTTTCTTCACCTTGAGCGGCCGGTTGATCACCCAGAGCTGGGAGCGGGACCCGCGGGTTAAAAATTTTCTTTTGAAACGCTGTCTGCGTATTTTCCCGGCTTTGGCAGTGGTGGTGGTGTTAACTGTTTTTATGGTCGGACCAGTCTTTACAACTTTAAGTCTTCGGGAATATTTTTCTAAAGCCGAGACCTGGGAATATTTCAGGTGTGCCGTCCTATGGACAAAGCACGTGCTGCTGCCGGGAGTGTTTGAGACAAATCCACATCCCTCCGTGGTGAACCCATCGCTTTGGACTTTGCCCATCGAATTCGCACTTTATATAAGTGTTCTGGCGGCAGGTTTGTTGGGCATATTACGTGGTAAATATATGGTTTCCATTGGATTGATCGGACTCAGCCTGCTGGCGGCGATGGCACCATTCAGCGGCAACATCAACATCATGAATCTCACAATTATAGTGGCCAGCTTCTGGTGGGGAAGCTGGCAGTTGCTTTTCTTTAAGATCGACCGTGCCTGTAGAATTGACCAGTTATTGGGTATAGCAGCGTTGATTATTATAGCGACGGTTGGTTCTCATTCCATAGCGAGAGCCGGCCTCATCATATTTGCAAGCGGGCTCGTCTGGGGAGCTTCAAAACTTCAATTTGGCGACCAGATCACGCGCCGGTTGGGCGATCTTTCGTATGGTATCTATATCATTGCCTATCCGGTACAGCAATCGCTTGTGGCGGCGTTTGGCAAGGGAGCGTTTTCTTACGCAGAATATTTAACAATGTCCTGTGCCATCGTCTTTCCTTTATCGCTGCTATCATGGCACTTATTGGAAAAGCACTGCATCCGGATGAAGGCCATATTTTTGAATTCAGCTTGAGGCGTATGCGGGCGTTCTTCCTAGTTAAATCTTATTGTCTGGTTTCCATCCAGGCGCTTGGATAAATCAATCGGATCACCCACGGAAACCTGTTGCGGATTCACCTGGTAAGCCCAGATTTCAAAATGAGTGAGTTTGGCCTCGCCATAAATCGTGGCAAACGCGCCGTCCACTGCGTCCGCTCCGTGCGCGACTTTGATGCGGCCGATGCGCGGAACATTATAGCGCGGATCGAAGGTGAGCCACTCCTGCCCCAAATACACTTCGCAATAGGCATGAAAATCCATCGGGGTGCCGGGGTCAACGTAACCGATGTCCGGGAGATGTCCGGTGACGTAGCGGGCGGGCAGATTGAAAGCGCGGCACAACGCGATGGCGGCGTGGGCGAAGTCACGACAGACGCCGTGGCGACGTTCAATCACCTCTGAAGCCGAGAGATCGGGGCGTCCGGAACCGAAGCGATATTCAATATTATTGTGAACCCAATCGCAAATGGCTTGCACACGCGGGAGGCCGTGCATGATTTGCCCGAATTGGTTCCACGCAAAATTCATCAGCTTGTCGGAATCGCAATAGCGGCTCGGCAAGGTGTAACGCAACAATTCAAAGGGCAGTTGCCCCACGGGCAGGATGTTGCCAATGATTTCCCGGCTGTCCGGCAGAGAGGAAACGGCCACGAGCGCATCGTGCCGGATTTCGTTACGCCCCGGCATGAACATTGAACGATAGGTGATGTTGCCGTGGGAATCCTGGAACTCATACGACGGCAGGCCGATGCCGAACGAAAGTTTTTCCTGCATCACGAGCACCCGTCCTTCGAGCCGCGGCTTGAGCACGAATAGCACGGGCGTTTGGACGGTTGTTTCGTAAGCAATGTTGCAGCCGACGCGGACGGTGAGATTTAGAGGGGTCCAATTCATGGGTCATTGCCTATGTTGCAGCCGAAATCCATCGCGCCATTGTGTTGATTTCAGCATGCTATTTTGGCTTCTAGTTTAAAATGAGTCCCACGAGCATGGCTGCAACACAGGCCATGGACAAGATGATGACAAACCAAGTGGTAGGTTGGGGATTTTTCATATCAAAGAGAGTGTCGATGCTTATTGGCGACCAGAATACAAGCCGCTACTGCGCCACTACAAAACAGCCCCACGGCGATTGACCACAGCAGCACAGTCATTTTGCGTCGTTGTGCCCATGACGGTTGATGCTGGAAAAAAAGTTTTCCCAGCAGGCCAAGGAGCGAATGGTCTGGTTTAATACATATCCAGCATGGAGCCATTCCCGGAAATAGCGACAACCAAATCCATTTATTTTCATTTCGCTTCTCCAGCCATTCAGGGCCGGCTGAGAATGCTGTCCGTTTCTGCTCTCACTCAGCCATGGATTCCCATTCCAATTTTACCTATTTTTCCACCAGTGGCGTGAATTGCAGCGTTTCGGGGTCATAGGTGAATAATTCCGCCGTGGCAATCTTGAAGAACCATCCATGCAACTGGAGCGAGCCGTCTGCGAGCCGGTCCTGGACACATGGATAGCTGTGTAAATTATCGAGGCCGTACAGAATGTTTTCTTCGGCGGCAGCGGTGCAGCGGGCATCGTGATCGTGCAAATGCGCGTAGTTGTTCTTCAGGGTTTTCAAGACCGGCGAAGCGAGCTTCAACCAGTCGCGCAGATGCGGCATGGAATCCCCGACTGATGGCATGCCCAGGAGCGCGGAAATGGCGCCGCACTGGGAATGGCCACAGATGACGATGTCACTCACACGGAGGTTCTCGACGGCAAATTCAATGGCGGCAGCGGTAGAATTGGTATCGCCGCTGGCGCTGGAGGGCGGGACGATGTTGCCGATGTTTTTGACAACGAACAGGTCGCCGGGCTTGCTCTGCGTGATCAGTTCCGCGAGGACGCGCGAATCGGAACAGGTAATGAACAGGGTGTGCGGGTTCTGGCCTTCCTGCGACAGTTTGCGGAAAAGTTTCCGGTAATTGCCGAATTCGTCGTTGCGGAATTTATGAACGCCGGCGATGAGCTCTTGCATTCAGTTTATTGCGTGAGCGTTTTGTTTTTGGCGCGGGATTCTTCCCTCAGTTTCACTTTGAATTTATCGAGCGCCGATTGAAGCCCGGCATCGCCGACGGCCAGGATTTGCACGGCCAACAACCCGGCATTGCGCGCCGCGCCAATACCGACTGTAGCCACGGGCACGCCGGGCGGCATTTGCACGATGGAGAGAAGAGAATCCAGGCCTTTGAGCGATTTGCTCTCGATCGGCACTCCGATGACGGGCAGGGTGGTGAAGGCCGCGCTGACGCCAGGCAGATGGGCAGCGCCGCCGGCGCCGGCAATGATGACTTTTATCCCGCGTTTGGCCGCGCCGGAGATGTATTCCTCCAGCCCGTGTGGATCGCGATGGGCGGAAATGACTTTGGCTTCACTGGCGATATTGAACTCTGCCAGCGCGTCGGCGGCCAGTTTCATGGCCGGCCAATCCGAATCGCTGCCCATCAGAATGCCGACTAAAGGTGATTTGGTGTTGTTCATGCCCAGAAATTGAGCGAAGAAATCGGGTGTTTGGCAAATTTATTTTTTTGAATTTTTCTAAGTGTCAATTCGTGTCGCATCGCCAGGGTTAAAAATGGTTCAAAAAGGTTCGCATGATTTTTGCGGCTGCGTTTAATTAAATGCAATTTCACGCAAGGTTAAACGTAACTTCGCGTAATTTTGCGTAATTTCGCGTAACGGATAAGGAGACAGGATTAACAGGATTGACTGGATAATCCGCGGATTTCGCAGAAAAACGCAGATTTTTAGGGCGAAATAGCCAATAGCCGATTAAAGCGGGCAGATTTGGGTTCGTTTTTGCAATTTCCACTTTGGGGAGGCGAGACTTTGTCTGGCCCTGAATGAAGCGTTGGGCGAAAGATAATAGCCCCTCTCCCTGGCCCTCTCCCCGCGCGAAACGCAGGGAGAGGGAATAATTCGGATATTCCCTGGCAATTGGATGTTGCACCTCTTGCATAGCGCGATTGAATGATAAAAAAGAAAGAACGTAATGTTGCCGGGAAACAAATTCGTTGAATCATTCCATCCGTGCAAATCCGTGAAATCCGTGCCACATTCGCTTACGGATGACGACCGCCAATAAAGTCACGATCCTGCGCATTTTATTGATCCCTTTTTTTGTCGTTGAACTCATTTATTATGTTCGCACGGGGAATGAGATCCATCGGTTGCTGGCGGTTTTGTCCTTTGCCGTCACGGCGATTTTGGATGGCGTGGATGGTTACATTGCGCGTCACTACAATCAAAGGAGCGAGTTGGGCGCCATCCTGGATCCCCTGGCCGACAAATTGTTGCTGGTTTCCGCCGTGGTCGCCTTGAGTTTCGATAACAAGCCTTATCTCCGGCAGATTCCGCTCTGGTTGACAGGATTGATCATCGGACGGGACCTGTTGCTGGCCATCGGCTCGGGAGTCATTCATCTGGTGGTCGGCAAAATCACTGTCCAGCCGCGCCTCACTGGAAAACTCGCAACCGTTTTTCAAATGGTGATGGTGTCATGGATATTGCTGCGATGGGACCTGGCGTTCCATGGAGTATTTTTGAAGACCTGGATCCTTGGCTCCGGGATTTTCACCGGTGTTTCCGGTCTGTTTTATGTCTGGGACGGGAGCCGGCAGTTGAGCGCGCATCCGGCGAGTTCGGCGAAGGGGGTCGAACCATGAAATCACGAAAGAGAACCGCTAATGGACGCTAATAAACGCTAATTGATTTGGAATCTCAAATTCCTCAACTTTTAAAATGACGAAGGAACCAAGCAACGAGGGGGTGGGTTGGAAAACATCGAACACCCAAGTTAAATCACAGAGGACAGGGATTTTTTAACCACGAAAAACACTAAAGACAGGAAAGAGAACCGCTAATGGGCGCTAATAAACGCTGATTGATTTGGGATCTCAAATTTCTCAACTTTTAAAATGGCGAAGGGTTGGGTTGGAAAACGTCCAACATGCTTTGTAGAAATCTTATTTTCAAATAGATTTTCTGTCGTCCCTATCGGGACTTTTTCTCAAAATCGCAAGGTTCCCAGCCCTATACCGTATCAATAAAACCCGTGGCCGCAGATGAGACGCGCGCTGTCGCGCGACTTCGCAAAGGGCGGCTGTCATTGAGTCTGTGGACCCAGGACTGCGCTCGCAGACTCGCTGGTCCTGGGCTATAAATAGGTCACCCCCTGCGGGGGTTTTGATTCAGCGGCTGCGCCGAATTGTTTAAGGTCAAAGCCAACCGTTGCCGGTTAATGTGGCTACAGTTTTTCTGGAACCGCTATAAAGGGCTGGGCAATTTTCAAAGGCACTGGTACGAAGCCCTGCGAATGAATCCCAGAAGGTGAGACAGGATTAACAGAATGGACAGGATTTAAAAAGAAAGCGGAAAAGCGGCAGGGGACTGCCGCAGTCCAAAACGCAAGCGAGGACGGCAAAATTTTGCAGTAAGGGGAATAGTCAGGGCTCGACAGAGCCTCGTCCCACCATGAGAGATTGAATAGGGAGTCGTGCGAGGCAATCATTTTTTCACGTAAATAACGAATTCATCTCCGTCGGCATTCTCACCCCTCACCTTTAATTCCTCTCCCCGTTGAGGGGAGAGGATGGCGTGCGGACGATTTTGGTATAAGAATGTTGTATTTGAAACGGATGGTGAGCTGCGATAGAGGTGTGAATGTTTCGAGCGAGGCGCTACCCAATGCAAATCATGGGGAACACTCAGCGCCCAACATCCAAGGAATCATTAAAACTCATGTTTGGCCGATGTGTAACAAAAAAGTATGAGGAGGAAACTTTCAACGTGCTTTGTAGAAACCTTATTTTGTGAGAGGATTTTCTGTCGTCCCTGCCGGGATCTTTTCTCAAAATCGCAAGGTTTCCAGCCCTAAAGGGCTGGGCAATTTTCAAAAGCACTGCTACGAAGCCCTGCGAATGAATCCCAGAAGATGAGACAGGATTAACAGAATGGACAGGATTTCAAAGAAGGGGGGAAAAGCGGCAGGGGACTGCCGCAGTCCAAAACGCAGGCGAGGACGGCGAAATTTTGCAATGAGGGGAATAATCAGGGATCGGCGGAGTCCTGCTCTATTTTCAAAGGCACCGGTACGAAGCCCTGCGAATGAATCCCAGAAGATGAGTCAGGATTAACAGGATGGACAGGGTTTCAAAGAAGGCGGAAAAGCGGCAGAGGACTGCCGCAGTCCAAAACGCAAGCGAGGATGGTAAGATTTTGCAGTGAGGGGAATAATCAGGGCTGGGCGGAGTCCTGCACCATCAAAAGGAATTTAAAAGGATTTTGAGTTGAGAGTTGCGGGTTTTCAAACGAAACTGTCCTCGCAAAATTATGGCAAAGGAAATCAAACTCAAATTGAAGGAAGGCGACGCAGCGCCGGGATTCACGGCGGCGACGAATGGCGGCGGGAAAATATCACTCGCCGATTTCAAGGGCCAGAACGTCATTCTTTATTTTTATCCAAAGGACGACACGCCGGGTTGCACCAAGGAGGCCTGCGCTTTTCGAGACGGTTTTTCCGAATTCAAGAAACGCGGCGCAGTGATCCTGGGGGTCAGCACGGATTCGGCCAAGGCGCATGATAAATTTGTCGAGAAATACAAGTTGCCGTTCCCATTGTTGGTGGACGAGGACAAAAAAATTGTGGAGGCTTATGGAGTTTGGGGTGAAAAGACTTTCATGGGGCGCAAGTATATGGGCACGTTGCGCGTGACGTTCCTGATCGGACCGGATGGCCGCATCAAAAAAATCTGGCCGCAGGTCAAGCCGGAGGAACATGCGGCGGAAGTGCTGGCGGCGATTTAGGAATGTTCAGCGCCGAGGCTCAAAAAATCAACCACGGATGGACACAGATAAACACGGATAAAGTAATCTGTAACCAGTATTGTTACCTGTTTTCTGACTGCGCCTGGGTTGTCTCACCCCTCATCCTTATTCCTTCTCCCCGTTGAGGGGAGAAGGATCACATTTCGAAACGTTATTATTTAAATGCACCTGTTTTCAGGAATTGGATGGTTTGGCGGATGGCCTGGCGGTTGCGCATGATGAAGGGATGGGTGGTGTGCAGCACGACGAAATCGTTCATGCCAGCGAGTTTCGTGCGCTGCACGGAAACTTTGCCGTCGTCGGGGCCAGGAATGAGCAGGCTGTTGATCCAGTTAATTGAGCGGTCCCCGGCGATGATGCCCACAGGAAACTTTGCCGGCCCAAGTCGGTTTGGGACTGAATTGCTATCAGTGCCCAACTCATTACCCGCTGGGCCATTGATCCATTTGAAGATGGGCCAGCTACCGAGTTTATCCACTATTTCACTGCCCTGATTGGGTGGCGCGAGCATGACGACGCGCCCAAGATTGGGAATGGAATGGCGCGCGAGATAACTGCGCACGAGAATGCCACCGAGCGAATGAGTGACGAAATTAATTTTGGTCGCGCCGGCGGCGTTGCATTCGGTGACGGCCTTGCCGATGGCATCATCCGCGAGCCGGGAGATGGAAGCGGAGCGGGAGGGATAGCCGATGTTTCGCGCCTTGAATCCCGCAGCGGATAAAGAATGCGCCATTTTATCCATGGAGCTGCCGGTGCGGCAAAGGCCGTGCAGTAAAACGACCTCTTCCTGCGCGCCAAAAGCTGTTGATGAAATTGCCACGCTTAGGATTAAGATTTTCCAAAACATTCGCAAACAAAGTTCATACCTCTCATTTTGCCAATCTGCCAGTAAATTGCGTCATTGATAATTTATTGGTGGGCATTGATATTTTTGATGGGCTTCGATGTGATTGAGCCGTTCTATTGGCTCGCCCCTCACCCCGTTAAGGGGAGCGGGAAGAAACTGGCGAGCGCGTCTTTCAGTCATTGCCAGTCGTTCTGATCAGACTACAAATCATGAGAATCTCCTAAATATGTCCATTCAGCCAAACGCATTGACAAAGGCGGGGTGAATTTCCAGAATGCAGCCGAACAAAGGATCACAATCAACAAAACAAATTTATGGCAATCAAAGTCGGCTCCCAAGCTCCTGATTTCACGCTCAAATCCAAAAGCGCCTCGGGTTTGGTGGACATCAAATTGAGTAATAATTTCGGCAAAAAAAACACGGTGCTGCTGTTTTTCCCGGCGGCGTTCACCGGCGTTTGCACTGCAGAGTTGTGCAGCATCAGCGGCGGCATGAATGATTACGCCAATCTCAACGCCGACGTCATCGGCATCAGCATCGATACGCCGTTCGCACAGGATGCCTGGGCGCAAAAGGAAAAGATCACTATTCCGCTGGCGAGCGACTTGAACAAAGAGGTCATCAAGAAATATGACGTGGTTTTCCCGATGTTGGCGGGGGTGGGCGATACGGCGGCGCGCGCGGCGTTCGTAATCGACAAGGAAGGTGTGGTGCAATACAGCGAGCAAACGCCGACGCCGAAGGACCTGCCAAATTTTGACGCGGTCAAAAGCACGCTGGCGAAGCTAAAGTAGAATCTGCCTAGAATTTCTCGCACCCTCTGCCCTGGGGGGAGGACTTTTTTATTTTCTGACACATTCTGTTGAAGGAGGTGAGACAGGATTAACAGAATGGACAGGATTTCAAAGAAGGTGGAAAAGCGGCAGAGGACTGCCGCAGTCCAAAACGCGAGCGAAAAAAGATTTTGCCCTCACCTCACCCTGACCCTCTCCCCTCCCATCAGAATGGGAGCGGAGAGGGAACAGGGTGCGGATATTCGTCGGGAGATGGGGTCAACTGGCGTACGACAGTAATCGGCAGGATGGATAGGATTTCAAAGAAGGCGGAAAAGCGGCAGAGGACTGCCGCAGTCCAAAACGCAAGCGAGGACGGCAAATTTTTGCAGTGAGGGGAATAATCAGGGATCGACGGAGTCCTGCTCTGCCAATGTCTTTAACCCCCTCACCCCGACCCCATCCCTTTGAGGGTAAAAGGGCGTTTATTGATGATTCTACCCAGATTTCACTGCACCTGGTAGAAGCGGCTCGAATAATTTGTCCATTGCGGGTCGGTGAAGATGGCATTCGTGCCGGACAACGTATTCGTCCAGACGGGCTGCCAGTTCACCAGATTGGTACTGGCCTCGACGATGATGGTTTGATTGGTGACGCCCGTGACGGTGAAACTGAAATTGCCGGATGACACGCCGATACTGCCGTTGCCGATCTGCGGCGGGTTGGGCGCGTCCAATTCCACCGTGGGCAAGCCGCCATACGTCGAACTCCAACCGCTGTTGCCGTAATAATAATAAACCGTCGCGCCAGCAGCGACGCCGGTGAATACATCAATCCCCAAACCTGGCGCATTTCCCAGAAAAGTGACATTCGTCAGGCTGGTGCAATCGTAAAACGTCACATCTGCGAGGTTGGTGACGCTGTTGGGAATGGTGACGCTGGTCAGGCTGCTGCAAAAGCCAAACGCCTCTTCTCCGAGGCTGGTGACGCTGTTGCCCATGGTGACGCTGGTCAGGTTGGTGCAACCCTTGAACGCACTTTCTTCTATATTGGTGACGCTGTTGCCGATGGTGACGCTGGTCAGGCTACGGCAATCTAAAAACGCCCCTACTCCGATGTTGGTGACGCTGTTGCCGATGGTGATGCCGGTCAGATTGGTGCAATTTACAAACGCATTTTCTGCGATGCTGGTGACGGAATAGCCATTGATGGTATCGGGAATCGTCACCGCGCCGCCGGAGCCGGTGTAGCCCGTGATGGTGATCGTGTCGCTATTGGTCGTGTAGGTGAATGGCGGCGCGTCCAATTCCGCCGTAGGCAAGCCGCCATAAGTCGAACTCCAACCGCTGGTGCCGTAGTAGTAATAAACCGTCGCGCCAGTAGCGACGCTATCGAATACATCAATCCCCAAACTCGGTGCATTTCCAAGAAAAGTGACATTCATCAGGTTGGTGCAATTTAAAAACGCCTCTAGTCCGATGCTCGTGACGTTGTTGGGAATAGTAATATTGGTTAGACTGGTGCAACTGAAGAACGCCCCTCCTCCGATGTTGGTGACGCTGTTGGGAATCGTGACGCTCGTCAGACTGGTGCAATGGTCAAACACATTGTCTCCAATGCTGGTGACACTGTTGGGAATCGTGACGTTCGTCAGGCTGGTGCAATAGTCAAACGCCCCTGCGCCGATGCTGGTGACGCTGTTGGGAATCGTAACGCTGCTCAAGTTGGTGCAACCTAAAAACGCATCCTCTCCGATGTTGGTGACGCTGTTGCCAATGGTGACGCTGGTCAGGCTGGAACTCTCAAACGCCTCTGCTCCGATGCTGGTGACGGGATCGCCATTGATGGTATCAGGAATCGTCAACGCGCCGCCGGTACCGGTGTAGCCCGTGATGGTGATCGCTCCGCTGTTGGTGGTGTAGGTCAATGGCGCGTCCAGTGCCACTGCGGGCAAGCCGCCATAAGTCGCGCCCCAGCCGGTTGTGTTGTCATAATAATAGAGCGTTAGCGAAAAACTGGAACCTAGCTGCTCACTGTCATCGGCGAATTCAGTGTGGTCAGTCAGCGCAGGCTCATTCCCTTGAAAAGTGATATTCGTCAGACTGGTGCACTCGTAAAACGCCCCTCCTCCGATGTTGGCGACGCTGTTGGGAATCGTGACGCTCGTCAGACTGGTGCAATTGTAAAACGCGTTGTCTCCGATGCTGGTGACGGGATCACCATTAATGCTGGCGGGAATCATCACCGCGCCGCCGGTGCCGGTGTAGCCCGTGATGGTGATCGCTCCGCTGTTGTTGGTGTAAGTGAATGGCACACCCAATTCCACCGCGGACAAACCGCCATAAGTCGAACCCCAACCAGTTGCTGTGTCATAGTAATAAACCGTCGCGCCAGCGGCGACGCTGTAGAACGCATAATCCCCCAAACCTGGCGGATTCCCTTGAAAAGTGATATTCGTCAGGCTGAAGCACTCGTAAAACGCAAAATTTCCGATGTTGGTGACGCTGTCGGGAATGGTGACACTGGTCAGGTTAGTGCAATAGGCAAGCCCATAGCTTCCGATGCTGGTGACGGGATTGCCATTGATGGTATCAGGAATCGTCAACGTGCCGCCGGTGCCGGTGTAGCCCGTGATGGTGATCGCTCCGCTGTTGGTGATGTAGGTCAATGGCACGTTTAATTCCACCGTGGGCAAGCCGCCATAAGTCGCGCCCCAGCCGGTTGTGTTGTCATAGTAATAGAGCGTTGGCGAAATCTGGTCATCGGTGAATTCAGTTGCGTCGACCAGCGCAGGCTCATTCCCTTGAAAAGTGATACTCGTCAGGCTGGTGCAATACGCAAACGCAAAGAGTTCGATGACGGTGACGCTGTTGGGAATCGTGACGCTCGTCAGACTGGTGCAGTTAACAAACGCGTCGACTCCGATGCTGGTGACGCTGTTGCCAATGGTGACGTTGGTCAGGCTGGTGCAGTTAAAAAACGCATACTGTCCGATGCTGGTGACGCTGTTGCCGATGGTGACGCTGGTCAGGCTGGTGCAATTGGCAAGCCCATAGCTTCCGATGCTGGTGACGGGATTGCCATCGATGGTATCAGGAATCGTCACCGCTCCACCGGAGCCGATGTAACCCGTGATGGTGATCGCGCCACTGCCGGTCGTAGCAATGAATGGCAACGATCCCATTGTAGGCAAGCCGCCATAAGTCGCGCCCCAGCCGGTTGTATTGCCATAGTAATAAACCGTTGCGTCAGCGGCACCGTTCATGAACACATCGTTCCCCAAACCTGGCGCATTCCCTTGAAAAAAAAGATTCATCAGATTGATGCATATACCAAACGCGTTGTCTCCGATGCTGGTGACGCTGTTGGGAATCGTGACGTTCGTCAGACTGGTGCAATTGTAAAACGCCTCTTCTCCGATGCTGGTGACGGGATAGCCATTGTAGGTGGAAGCGATGACAATGTTGCCAGAAGCATTGGGACTGTTCGTCACATAGGCGGTTTCGCCAGAGACAGCGTAATTGACTTGCGCCCGCACCGCCAGCGGCATCAGCCCCGCCAACGACAAAAATAACATCAGAATTTTGGTTTTCATGGGTTCTGCTTCTAAATGAAACACTCCGTCACAACATGTCTGCACCCTTTTACCCTGATGTCCAGCACTTATTGGTGAATAACGCGCGCTGGCAGCAATGCTCGCAACGAATTTGGCGGTGTGCAAAACCCAACTGGAGTAATCTCCCCTGGGGAGAGGGAACAGAAGATGAGACAGGATTAATGGAATGGACAGGATTTCAAAGAAGGCGGAAAGCGGCAGAGGACTGCCGCAGTCCAAAACGCAAGCGAGGACGGCAAATTTTTTGCAGTGAGGGGAATAATCAGGGATCGACGGAGTCCTGCTCTACCGATTACACCTGTGGCGGCGCCGGAGGAGGGGGCGTTTGCCGGGAAATTTCCCAGTCAACGATGGGGCGCAGGTTGCCACATTTGGGGCAGGACGTACTGTTGTATTGGGTGCTGCAATTGGGACAGAAGCCGAGTGTTCCAAAGGTGTCAAAGGGCTGGCGGCATTTGCCGCAATGCCAGAAATTTCCAACGGGCGGCTGCGCTTTGCAGACCGGACAGGCGAATCCTTCGCGTCGCGGGGCTTTGGCAATTTTTGACAAGGCCAGTGCCTGGCGCAAGCCGCTCCAGCAATTCAACAAGATGAAAATGCAAATGACTCCCAGCCAAAGGTTTTGTGCCCAGAAAGCAAACGCAATCAGTCCTATTACCCCAATCAGTCCGATGACCGTTGTAATCAACAGGCTGTTGACAGGCCCGAAAACGAACCAGAGCAGCGAACGGAGAATTTGTCCACCGTCCAGCGGAAAAACCGGCAGCATATTGAAAACCAGCAGCGCGACATTGATGTAAAAGAGCATGAAGACGAAGCTGTAAAGATCCGGGAACGATGCCTGCCAGCCGGCGGATCTGGCAAGGAACCACAATATGAAAAACAACGGAGCGAGAATGACGTTGACCAATGGTCCGGCGGCGATGCTCCAAAGCATGGCGCCGGGACGTTGCGGCGGGGTCACGTAGGCGACGCCGCCCAGCGGCCAAAGCACAATATCGTGGGTCTGCCCACCCACGGAGCGGCAGGCGAGTTGATGTCCAAATTCGTGGGTCAGCACGATGGCGAACAACGACAGGCATTCCAGCACGCTCCAGAGTTTCGAAGAATAAAGGTCGCCGGTCTGTTCGACGAAATAAAGCACTGCCAGAAACCAGGCCCAATGCAGATAAACAGTGATCCCAAAAAGTCTGAAGAGGCGAATTGAACCTTGTTTGGTCGGCATGGGGCGGAAGGTGCCATATCCGTATAAAACCAACAAGTTTTTTGCCCCGTTTCCATTTCGTCACCGTCCTTTAACCGTACCGTCATTGAGAATAGCGGGAGAGTGGCTAACCTTTAACAATGGTGCCCAGAATCTTGATTGTGGATGATGAGACGGATTTCATTGAATTGGTGAAATTCCGGCTGGCGAATCTGCATTGTGAGTTCCTGGTGGCCAACGACGGGGTGCACGCTTTGAGCCAGGCGCGCCAGTTCAAGCCCGACCTGATCCTGCTCGATATCCTGCTGCCGGACCTGGACGGCTTGTCTGTTTGCGAAATTTTGAGGCGCCAGCCATCCACAAAAAAGATCCCCATCATTTTCATGAGCGCGCTGACCAGTGAAGTGACCAAGCGGACGGTCGCCATGCAGGCTGACGATTTCTTTACGAAGCCGCTGGATTTGCCCCGGCTCGAGCGGCGGATCGGACAATTGTTGAATCATGAGGCGGCGGAGACGTGAACGGCTCACAAAAGCGGCGTCAAGGCCGCCGCACTCCAGGACGCTGACGCGTTAGCGAATGTGCCTTGCTGCGTCTTACTACACAATGGGAGTGATGCCTCCGCGTGCGTGGTTTGGAACATCTGGTCGCGCCATCCGGATGTTTGACGCGAGACGCGTCAAACGGCGACCGGGACGGTCGCGCTCCCCGCAGTAGAAGGAACTGCGCCGTGAAATGAAGGATGAATTATCGGAAACATTCAACATTCAACGCTCAACTCCCAACATCCAAGGAATGACCGATTACGGCTCGACAGAGTCTCGCCCCACCAGGAGAGGTTAAACAGGGACTCGTGTCGTGCGAGGCAATCATTTTTTCACGTAAATAACGAATTCATCCCCGTCGGCATTCTCACCCCTCACCTTTAATTCCTCTCCCGGTTGAGGGGAGAGGATGGCGTGCGGACGATTTTGGTATAAGAATGTTGTATTTGAAACGGATGGTGAGCTGCGATAGAGGTGTGAATGTTTCGAGCGAGGCGCTACCCAATGCAAATCATGGGGAACACTCAGCGCCCAACATCCAA
>Ga0206805_1078_pt1 | contig 19588 bp, 20 predicted proteins | sample Alteio_BWOrgCont_59_FD_152890 | JGI IMG/M metagenome (GOLD analysis project Ga0206805, IMG submission 152890) | Enriched cells from forest soil in Barre Woods Harvard Forest LTER site, Petersham, Massachusetts, United States -... | ecosystem: Environmental > Terrestrial > Soil > Temperate forest >... | reverse complement strand
TCGGGAGATAAATCTACTCTAGATCTTGTTTCTACTGTTTCATATATCCCCGATTTGCTGGGATTATATGATTGCGATGGATACATAGTAGTAGGTATTTTCGCAAACATTGCAGAGGGTGGCTCTTCAGTAGGTGCAGGAGCATTCACCACAGGCTTGTTAGTAGTAGCTGTAGTAGAAGGTGCCGCAGATGCTAATATTGCGGCTTTCTCTTTCTTAGATTTAAGATTAGCAGGTGAGAGAGTTATCGATCCAGGAATTTGTGTTGGTACAACATCATCTGTTCTTTTAGCTTCAGCAGAAACTTTAGGTTTTATAACACCAAATTTAGGTAGTATAACCTCTAGTGGTACTTTTACGTCATTATCTATTCTATATCCTTCCATATAATCATGATAGGAATAAACAGCTGTTCCAGGCTCTTTCCACCCTTTTTCTTTTTTATGAGGGTACAAAACTGTTGGAGTGCGCTTAGGGGAATTTTCCTCGTTGGTAGTAGTTGGAGTAAAATAGGACAAAGTGTAAGTTACTACTGTTTCCCGCGCTTGGTGTATAGTAGTTAATAATTCAACTCGCCTAGCCAAAAGTTCTTTGCTTTCGGGAGCACCTTTACCAACGTTTCTTTTGTATTCCTCCGTTGTGTGATATCCGCCACTGTTCTCCGCTAATGATTTTTCTACCGATAGGTTAAGTGACCCTATAGCCCCACATTCAGTCAGATTTTTACAATATTTTTTATATTCAAGGGCATATTCCGGTGTCTGAGTAAGAGAGCGCCAATTTTTGCCGGGGCCAAAAGCATTAATAACTAAACCTTCAAATTTACTCGCATAAACAAACCAGTCTAGCTCCTCATAACGCAATGCCATAATAATAATATAGGCAGCATAAAATGCCTGACCATTCGTTAATCCCTGCGCCATTGGAATTACTTCACTCTTTTTACCTGGTGTTGTTTCTTCGCCCTCTGTTTCGTCATCCCAATTGAGGCACCATGACTCACTAAGGCGGTCAATGACCTGTTGGTCAGGCCTAAATACTGCTAAAAGATGATAAGCTAACCCTTCATCTAGACCTTCGCTTTTTAGCTGCTCAAGCAATTTATTTAAATTTTCTTTTGAGATGGTTTCTTTCAATTTTGGATTTTTGGCATTAAGGCCAGTGTTACCTAAAAAACTCGGATCCACTGTCTCGATAAATTTTTTCCAAGCATGCACCGGCAAGGCTTGTGATATTGAATCGGCTGTAGTTGGCACATTAATTTTAACTTTAGCCATTTCTTGAGAAAGTTGTTTCCATCGCTCCTCTTTTTTCAATGCTTCAAATAATTTAGTAGCTTCCTCTGGAGAGGGTGCGTTTCTTATAGCGTTGATATTATTTTTTAAGTGGTTTCTTTCAATAGCATCCCAATAGATAGAGGTTTGTAACTCATTGACAGCGGTAGAAATACTTTTTGCTTTAGTAAGGAGGTCGTTCAAAGTATTATCTTCACTATTGCTGGCTATGGGCAGATTCGCTCGCACAATATTCAGCCATTGCTCAGCCAAACCTAAGGTAGTGGGTAATTTAAGCTCACGTGCTTTATCAAGATAAGCAACTACTCGATCGGCATAAAAACTATCTGCCTGTCTTAATTCAGATCGATCCCAGGTACGGCGCGCCATACCTAGCATTAATACAATGACTTCGTTGTGCTGGATTTTTTTTAATTCTCTTTCATTATATTCTCTAGAGGCATCAGCAGTATAAAAGTCTATTCCATTGGCTAAATCATGCATTTTGGTGGGACGTTTGGTTTTTACTACAGGATATAGCAAAGAGTCTACATTGGAGTGTGCTATTTCACTATCTCTACTATGACTGCCACTACTACCTGTACTTGCAGCACGAGCATGGGCAGCTTGTGGGGTTGTTTTTTCGCCAGAAACCACAAATTTTTCATCATCTATCATAATTTTTCCGCTTGATGTAGCTGTTTTTTAAGTATATCCTACCTTACCATAGAGCACATAGATGGTGGTTTCATTGTTTAAGCATGAAACCATTGTTACCGCTTTGCCTAAAGCAAAAGAACTGCGCCGAGTGGTTGAACCTCTCATCACATTGGCTAAGCAAGACAACGTGGCCAAATGCCGCTTAGCTTTTGCTCGCCTGCGCGACAAAGAAGCCGTAAAAAAACTCTTTGAAGTCATTGTTCCGCGCATCGGCCAACGCCCAGGTGGCTACACACGCATCATTAAATGTGGCTTCCGCCCCAGCGACAGCGCTCCACGAGCTTTAATTGAATTAGTGGATCGTGCCCCAGAAGCTGAAGCAGTGGCACAATAACCTTTAATATAACCAAATTAAATGTCAATTTTCAATATGTGTACTACTAGGCTAGATGTTTTTTGAGAAATTAAAGTGGATTTTTTTATAAGGAGAAGAGGAATCTATATTCCGGAGGGATGTCTGCGACGTAATCCAAATTTGCCGTTGTAGGAATTATTTTTTCCTCTTGATTGGGATGGTCAGTTAACATTTCTTGTGTTACCTGCAATAGCTCTTCAACATTACAGCCACTTGATTTATATTCCGTATTCGATTTTAAATTAATAGCCTCCATTAACCTTGAATCAATGTATGTTACTGTTCTGGCTGAGCACTCCATAATTTGAGCAAGTTGAAACCATTCTGCTCCAACTGATATCTCTAGTTGAACAAGTGTTTGCGAATCTACGTTGCTGGAAAGGGTGCTTGTAGATTTTTCATTAACTGTAGTGAGCTGCTTCTGCAGCTCAATTGCTTTAGCCAGTGCTTTCAATGCGTTTTGCGTCAAATGTTGCAGGATTATGTAGTCCCTTAATTTGTTCGCTATATCAGACAACAAATTTTGATCGGAAGCTAATATACCACGCAATTCTTCTAATTCTAACTTCATAGCCTATCCTAGGGTAACTTTCTCACATATTATACCAGATAAAATATTATGTTCTACGTATACTGTATATAATTTCAGTAATTAAGCGGTAGATTGATAGTATGCTAGACTAGATTAATTTGGTTAATAGTATCAATAAAAAATGGAGAGCAGTGGGTATGAGTCGGAGAAGAAAGGTTGTTCACAGCAAAACACCTCTGGCATTTAGTGATTTAATTCGTAAAGCCGCTCAGCAAACTTCAAATAAAGCCCTCACTAAGACGGAAACTTTAGACTTAATGACACAATGCCTGGATGGCATTGTTGCTTCATTACCCATTAATATCTTTTGGAAAGATAAACAAGGTCGATTTTTAGGTTGCAATGAACGAGTTGCTAAACTATTAGGATTCGCCTCGCCGGATGAAATTATTGGTAAAACGCAATACGACCTTCATGCAGGTCATCCTGAATTGACACAAGCTTTAGTCGCAGTAGACCAAGAAGTGATGAAAAAAAATAAAGTTAAAATTATAGATGAAATTGGTTTAGGACCAACAGGAGAACTCAATCACTATCTCACTTATAAAACACCTTTGCGCAATAAAGCTGGAAAAGCAGTAGGATTGTTTGGATTTTCTTATGATATTAACGAAAAAACGCAAGTTGAAGCGGCGTTAATAGAAGAAAATGAACAAATCCAAAAGAAATGGCATAAAAACTTACGAGAATTGGCCAAACTGTATAAAGAAATAACTGGCCAAAACGCAAGTGCTGAACTATCCGCGCTAGATTATGTGGCGGGTATTCGGGATTATTTAGAGAAAATTATTGGTTTGATGCCAGGCCACGTTTATTGGACAGATATCAATGGCATCTATTTAGGATGTAACGATGGCATGTTGCGTGCCTTTGGTTTGAAATTACGTCAAGATTTTATTGGTAAAACAGCATATGATTTGGTTTCCCCAAATATGGCGACGAAAGTATTTAATAATGACAAAAAAGTCATGAAAGAGCGAAAACAAATTTATTTTGAGGAAGGTGGTTTGGATGTAAATAAAAATCCTGCTACCTATGTAACCTATAAAGTTCCTTTAATAAATGTTCAGGATAGAGTCCTTGGTATTTTAGGTATTTCTATTGACATAACCGCTCGCAAAAGAGCAGAAGAACAATTAAAGATTGCTAAAGAAGAGGCTGATGCAGCCAATCAAGCCAAATCAGAATTTATTCGCAATATGAGTCATGATTTACGTACACCTTTAGCGGGAATTATTGGCGCACTGGATTTGATTTGCAAAGAAGAGCAGGACATTCGATTAAAAGATTTTTCCATGCAAGCGTTTTATGCTGCGCAAGCCTTATTAAATACTTTTAATGAAATTCTAGACGCTGCCAAAATAGAATTTGATAAGAAAAACGAAGAAGGAGTGATTTTTTCTCTACATGAGCTTATCAACCAAGTGTCTAGTCTTTTTAGGCCGATCATTATGGAAAAAGGACTGGATATTTATATCAATATTGCAAAAAATATCGCTGATCCCGTTCACGGCAATCGAAAACTTTTACACAGAGTGTTATTAAATTTGCTTGGAAATGCCGTGAAATTTACTGAAACGGGCGCAATAACTATCGAAGCAATGACTAAAAAAAAAGGAAAAAATAAAATAGAATTACTGCTCAATGTAAAAGATACTGGCGTTGGCATATCGCAAGATAAGATAAAAGAAATTTTCTTGCCCTTTAGCCGATTGACTTCTTCTTATAACAATAAAATAAAAGGCAGTGGGCTAGGCTTACATATCGTGTATCAATTTATTGAAAAGATGGGTGGAAAAATTACTGTTACAAGCAAACCTAATAAAGGCTCTGTTTTTAGCATAAAAATCCCATTGGAGATCGCTAAAGCTGAAAAAATAGCGGCAGCGTCTCAATTTCAACCGGTAACTAAAATAGTAGAACCGATTCGCGTTAACAACATTCATGTTTTAGTGGTTGAAGATAATTTGTTTATTCAAAGGATTGCAAAAGTTAATTTGGAAAACTGGGGTTATATTGTTGACGTGGCTAACGAAGGGACAGAAGCCATAGAGCAATGTAAACATAATGCCTATGACTTAATTTATATGGATATTGGCTTACCGAATCAACTAGATGGTTGTGAAACTACCAAAATAATTAAAAAAAACGCATTAAATCAATCTACGCCTGTGGTTGCTTTGACTGCCCACGCTGATAAAAAAGTTGAAGAAGAATGTAAGGAGGCTGGGATAACCATTATTTTAGAAAAACCCCTTATTAAAGAAAAAGCCGATGCAATTTATAACCAATATTTTTTAAAAGGTAAAAAATTAAACCAAGCAGAAAAAGAAACTCCAAAAAATGATGTTCTCTTCAAAAGTAAAAGCATTTTTAGTTTATTTTTAGAGAGTTTTCCTGTTGAACAAGCTAATATTGAATCTGCTATAGCAGCGCAAGATCGCAGGCGGCTTCGTGGATTATTACATAACTTAATAGGTGGGTTATCCTATTGTGATGTACCAGAATTGCTGAAGGCCGTTAAACAGCTCGATTATATATCTAAAAATGCAGACTTTGATGAAATACACCAATTTTATAATGAATTCATTAATATTTTAGAAAGAAAAAGCAAAGAATGTTAATTTCCGTCTGGAGTTGGAGATGGGGATCTCATAGGAGCATTGAGAGAATCTAAAGCATGTTGAGTTACTAGCGTAAACTGCATCTTCACATTGTTACCCTGAGTTTTAGCCATATTTTCCGTTGTTTTTGCGGTCGCTTCCAGACTTTGCGCACCTTTAACGTAGCATACTCCAGCCAAGTTAAGTAGTAATGCATACAATTCTTGAGAGCTCATACTACTAACGGAGGGGCTTCCACTGTTAATAGCGGGCGTGCCAAACAGCACCCCAAATGGAGATTGTAAATCCTTAGGTGGTGATGCTGGTGGCGAAGACGGATTTGACTTCGGAGGGTGTGAGGGAATGGGTAGTGGACTGGATGCATCAAATTTTTTTACTACATTATCTAGTGTTTCCACCGTTATAATATTCTGCAACATCGGGTTATCTGCATCAAAGTCAGCACCATCTAAGATAGCGGGCCAGCTTTCCTTGATATAAGCTTCCCAGCTTTGTTTTGGATGTTGACCAATAATTATTTGGCTAGCATTCCCTATAGCGTCCGCAAGGGTTGGGGCAAAGTATTTGCGTATTACATTCCAGTAGGCAATACAAGATTAAGTTTAACTAACTAATATTTGATATTGAAGACTGGCTATAGACGCAATAATTGTAAGTAAAATAACTTAAATTAAGCTTTAACTCATTCTTTATTGCACTGAACAGCAGGTAGGATCATTTTTCCTGGAGACAGTACGAATTTATTAATATTTTAGAAAAAAAGTAAAAGCCTTAATTGCTGTTTACTGATGGTAGAGTATTGTTGACAGGCCCCGAGAGAAATTTTAAGGTTTGCTGAGTTTTTTCCATAAAAGTTGAGCTCATGTTTTGATCAAGATGTCCCGCTTTAGTTGCAGCCTCTTCCAAACTTTGCGCACCCTTAAGATACGACATTCCGGCTAAACTATGTAGTAGCGTCGATAATTCACCAAGGGTCATGTTCCTACTGGTAGGTGGGCTTTCAGAACTAGTAGTGGCAGAGTTAACAACATTATTAGGTGGTGATTCTGGTGGGGAAGGCAAAGCATGACTGGCGTTTGATGATATGGGCATCGGCGCTGGTAATGTTGTTGCATTCATTGGCTTTCTAGAAAAGGGAGGTGATGATGGTGCAGACGAGGGCGGACTCATAGACCGCGGTTTTGCTATATGTGATGGTTCTGATGAAGTGCGCCTAATAACATTATTTTCTACAGGGTTTGACAATTCTTCCTCTATCGTAGGGGTTGTATGTCCTGGAGCGTGAGATTCAGGCAATGGTGGTGTTAGGGTGTTTCTATTGTTTGGTTCAATATCACTACTGCTAGAAGAGCTACTGCCAGAAGAACTACTGCTCGTAGATCTTTCGCGAAAGCTCACAGTTTGTTCTCGCACAACCACAAATTTTGCATCAAGACCTAACTGAGTAAAGAAGTCGTAAACTGAAAAGCCTTCTCGACTTTCTTCAGGCCCCCAGCACCACTCGCGTGGATAACCAAAGAAGACCTGTTTACCCTTTGCTGAATAAGTTTGGTATAAATGAATAGCCATTTGTACTTCGAGAGTTTGATAGATTTGTGAGCATAATAAAACAAACCCTTTATAATGAGCTTTGTCATGAACTGTTGCAATAGTGTTCTGATACTCTTGGAGAGTAAAATAACCGTTAACAGCTCTTTGCAGAGAATCACCGAGAAAAGCGCCCGCTCCTTTTTCGCTAATATAGTAATCGAACAAAACACAGGCATTTTGATATTCAACCGATTTTTTTAGCGTCTCAGCCCAACTTTTATATTGACCGAATATTGTAACCTTTATATTTCTATTACCATTAAGAAGATTGTTTGAGTTCACCGCTACTTTAGTAGCTGCTTTCTCAGCTAAAAAGACAGCATACAAAGCGTGCCAATTTTCCACTTTGCTATCAATGTAATCTCTAATTATTTTTTTCCAGTCGCTCCATTTTTCTGAATACCAGTGGCTGTTGATGAAATCGATTGCACTAACTTCATCTATTGTACCTTTGCTGAAAGCTGCAATTAAGCAGTAAGCTATTTTTTCATTAACACCTATTTCAGTAAATCTTTTTAATATAATTTCTAAAGTAGTGCGAGACACGATTTCTTTTAATTTAGCGTGACTCCCATCAAATGGGGTATCGCCTATAAGATCTGGAACAAGTTGATTGATATAAGTTTCCAGATCTTCTCTTGCCTTAGGGCCTACAAGAAGACGAGCTTTTCCTATTGCATGACCGAGAGTTTGCACATAGTTGCTGCGGATAATATTAGCTGTATGTTGCTCATCGCCCAGGCCAACATACTCCTCTATTCCTTGTGATTGACTATAGCTAATATACCCGTCAATTAGGTTGTTTTTAAAATACTGTGGACGCTGAAGTCCTGCATTGTTGCCCCCCATGCTGTACAGCGATAACAATACGCCTTTATCACGAAGCTCAGCACTCTCTACAGTTAATTGTCCTTCCTCATCAAATAAGGGTGTTTTGCCGTCAGCAGCATATATACCTATGGGCTTTTCGGGTTTTGTTTTCATGCTTATTTCCGATCCTAAAATCTCTGTGCTACATTTTCTCACTTATAATTAAGCCTACTTTCTAGTAGACTGGTATTATAATATAAAATTACTTTATTTATTAATAAGTTAAGAAGGAATCACTAATTATATTGTATCGTTTTGTAAGCTAATGTCAAAGACAATATTAGCAAATTTCTCACAAAAAACTTCTACACGTACTATAACATTGAATACTGACTTAGACAATCAAAAATTAAGTTTAGCTAACTAAATTTATATTTTTTAATCTAGCTGTAGGTCTTTTATATGTATTAAAAATAACTTACTAGGCAACACAAAATTAAGTTTAACTAACTAATATTTGATATTGAAGACTGGCTATAGGCACAATGATTGTAAGTAAGTTAACTTAAACCAATCTTTAACTCATTCTCTATTGGATTACACAGCAGGTAGAGTCATCTTGCCCGGGGTCAGTAAGTGGTTGCTTATTTTGGCCGGGTGGGGGCTTCATCGAAGTCGATCTTTCATCTTCCGTGTTAGAGAGGAAACTTGAACCTGAGAGATTGCTTGGAGTATACTCAGAATTTGGTGTAGAAGTGAGGTCAGGGTCTTCCATGTTGATAATGAAATCGGTATTTCCATGTGAGAAATTGGTAGGAAAGTTGGATAGGTCAGTCTGCTCGGGAATAGCGCCCATCTGCAGTGCGTAACCTGCTTTAGCTCTTAACTCTTGTGGAGTTCCTTGTTCCATCACTGCCCCGTCATGCATAACGATGATTTGCGAGAGGATTCCAGCAGCGATAAGACGCTTAGGAACTTCGGGGTTATGGGTAACAAATACAGCAACGCAGCGTAGTTCAAGTATCATTTTACAAATTTCGTTGATTATTGCGGTAGTATTCTGCACATCAAGCGCAGAAGTAAATTCATCAAGCAGTATAATTTTCGGTTTGCTTAAGAAAAGGCGAGCTATAGTCACTCGTTGTTTTTCTCCACCTGATAAGAGATCTCCTTTAGCGCCCAACGGAACTTTTATTCCATGTTTTGCTGCCACTGAGCGAAGCCCTGCTTTGGTAATAGCGGCATAAACTTCCTCGTCAGTAGAAGTAGGTTTAGCAAACTTAACATTGTCAAAAAGAGAATCGTTAAAAAGAATAACATCTTGAGGGACAAAGCCTATTGCCCCTCTAACAGAATCAGTTGAGACGTCTTGTAAATTTTGATCTTGTATTTTTATCACCCCGCCATCATCTGGTTTATAAAATTTAGTTAATAAATACAATGCACTGGTTTTTCCGCCACCACTTTCCCCGATAATAGCCATTGTCTCGCCAGGGTTCATTTTGAAGGAGACATTTTTAAGAGCCGGTTGCCCGTTACCTGGATAAGTGAGAGATACGTTATCAAATTCAATGCTACACTTATCTTTTTCCATAATTAAATCAGGTAGGGGCGATTCTTTAAAACTTTTTCCGGTTTCCACAAATTGAACGGCTTTTTGTAAAAATTCACCTTCAGCAACTAAATCAGCGGCAGCCGCATTCAATTTTGCCAACTTAGGGTTAAGCTGTGCAAGATAGGCAAATATCAATAAAAAATCATTCAACTTAACGATATTTTGATCATATAACATGATAAGGCCAGTGGTTAATAATGCACCCACTTGTAATAGGCCGCCGATTAAAGCTACTCTGTTTTTAATCCTTAAACTATAATCAGTGGCATTGCCAAAGTCTTTCAATATGGTCGCTAAATTTTCTAACTGGTGTTTTACGGCGTTAAAAATTTTAATGTTTTTATATTGACCTAATTGGTTAATCAATGTGTTCATAATATCGAATACTTTCTCAATATAAACATTTTGCGCCGCGGCCATTTTTGGTGCGGAAGCGTACAATACTAATGCGTGCAAGACTGAAACAGTAGTTATTGCGGTCCCTATAGGGCCCATTTTTAATGGCAAAGCAACCGATGCGAATAGCATTTCTAAAAGAGCAGGAATAGCATCGATTTGTAAATTGTTAACATAAGCGAGTGAAGCACGCAAGGTGGAAGCGCCATATAAATCTAGCAAGGTGGGCTTAGATGCGCGAATATGATGATCTAAAGGTAAATGGTAATGCGCCTCTACTAAATCTTGCCCTAAACGGCTGCCGAATTGACTGCCTACTGGCGGTATAATCTCTCCTCTAAAATATCTTGCCATTTCAGCGACGAATACAGTGCCGACAGCTAAGCCTACTAAAAGTGGGAGGTTAGGATCAGGAATAGGATTTCCTTCTTCATCTTGTTGTTGTGAGGAAAATAATTGATAAAAAACTAGAAAAGATACGATGCCTGCAGCCGCTTGTATAACACTCAGTGAAAGAGAAGTAGTGTAAGTTAGCTTATTGGTTAGAATAGATTGTTTAATGTAGTTATAAACAGAAGGATTCTCAATTTCGGGCATAATTTGCTCCTAGGGCATTAATTAAATTTTCACACGAATGTAGCATGAGCCTAGTTCCCTTACAATAGGGAAAAAGAGGTACTGTCAAGATTTAATTAACTTCTTCAAATTTGTTTTCTATGAGCGTGACTAAGGCGGCGGTGGCATGTTCGGCTTCGGGACCTTTGGCGTTGATGATAAGTTTTTCGCTGCAGGGAGTGGCGAGGGTTAAAATTTCCAGCATATTTTTGGCATTAGCCTGGCGATTTTTATAAGAAAGAACAATGGAGCAGTTAAATTGATTGGCGATAGTAACTATTTTTGCTGCTGCACGTGCGTGCAAGCCTTTTTTGTTTTGCAAACATACAATAGTTAATAAAGAGCTTTGCATAAGTTAAATATTTTTTTCCAATTCGCGGTGGCGGACTAGTATGGTGGGATAAACGCTGCGGTATTTTTGTGCCATATGATTGACCAAATAAACTGAGCGGTGCTGGCCGCCGGTGCAGCCAATGGCCACGGTCAAATAACTGCGTTTATCTGCTATAAAATACGGAATCCATTTATCTAAAAAATCGGTAATATCTTGTTGCATGGCTTGCACGCTAGGTTGTTGTTGTAAAAATTCAATGACGGCGGCGTCGAGGCCGGTTAAATCGCGTAAATTTGGTTGCCAATAAGGGTTGGGCAGGCAACGTGCATCAAATACAAAATCAGCGTCGGCGGGAATGCCGTATTTGTAGCCAAAAGATTGGATTAAAATGGATAAGCCATTGGTTTGCAAACTGGTGATGCGTTCGCGCAATAATTTGCCAAGTTGCGGGCCGGTTAAACCGGTGGTGTCGATGATTAAATCGGCGGCATTGGCAATGGGGCTTAATAAGCGGCGTTCGGATTCAATCGCTTCTTTGAGTGCAATCCAGCTGGTGGTTAATGGATGTTTGCGCCGTGTTTCACTGTAGCGTTGCAATAATGTATCGGAGTTAGCGTCTAAGTAAATCACCAGAGGGTTGTATTGCATTTTTTTTAAGTCGGATAAAATCCCATCGAAACGGGTTAAATCGGAGGTGGAAGAACTGCGCGCATCCACGCTGACGGCAACGTGATCTTGTTGGGTGCTGATTTGTTGGCATAGGCTTGGCAATAAATCCAGCGGTAAATTATCTACGCAATAAAAGCCTAAGTCTTCTAATAAACGAAGACAGATACTTTTGCCTGAGCCTGAACGTCCACTGATAATAATTAAGTTCATAAATTAGCTAATGAGTATTTTTAACAGGATTTTATTATCTTTTGCTGCGCGTAACTGTGCGCAATTTTCCGCATTATTAAAAAATTGGGCGATGCTGCTTAATAATGCTAAATGTTCAGCATCGGCGGATTCAGGTACTAATAAGCCAAAGACTAAATCCACAGGTTGATTATCGGGTGCATCGAAGTTGATGCCTGGCTTTAACTGAATAAAGCCGCCTACTGTTTGTTCTAATCCTTCCATTCGGCCATGAGGAATGGCGATGCCGTTGCCCATAGCGGTGGTGCCTAGCCGTTCGCGGTCCATCATGGCTGCAAATAAAAGTTTAGGGTTTAGTTCCGGATGGCCCATTATCATCAATTGGCTCAATGCTTCCAGAACTCTTTTTTTACTGCTAACCTCGCTGCTTACAGCGATATTATCAGCGGTTAACACCGCGCTAATGTCGATCATACTAACGTTTTTCTTTATCTTTTATTTTACGTGCCTGGTGAATCAGCTTATCGGATAATTCATCGATGGCGGCATACATGTTTTCGGCTTTTGCCTCAGCATATAAGTCTTTTCCTCTTACGTGAATATCGGCATGAGCGACATGGCGCTTTTTTTCATCGCGCGAATCTTCAATGGTTAACACCACGTGCGCTTTGATGATATTATCCAGGTAGTGTTCTAATTTTTTTATTTTATCGGTTGCGTAATCACGCAATGTGTCTGTAAGCTCAAAATGTTGGCCTGTAACGATAATGTCCATAACCCAGCTCCTTAATCATTAACTGACATATCTCTAAACTTGGTTTTCATTCCTTATATATACATTCTAGCTCGAAAACCTCTATCTTACAATTTGAATTCCTCGCCTAAGTAAATTTCACGGACGCGCTGATTGGTTAAAATGCTGCCAGGATCGCCGTGGGTTAGGATTTCACCTTGGTTGACAATATAAGCGCGTTCGCAGACATCCAGGGTTTCGCGGACGTTGTGGTCGGTAATTAATATGCCGATGCCGCGTTGCTGTAATTGACGAATAATGCGTTTAATATCGATAACTGAAATAGGGTCAACGCCGGCAAATGGTTCGTCCAGTAGAATAAATTGCGGATTAGCGGCAATAGCGCGCGCAATTTCCACGCGGCGACGTTCACCACCGGAGAGGCTAATGCCCAGGCTGTGACGAATAGAGGTAACATTAAATTCGGTTAATAACGATTCTAGTTCGTTAGCACGTTGTTGTTGGGTTATATCAGAGCGGATTTCTAAAATAGCCATAATATTATCGGCTACGGTGAGCTTGCGAAAAATAGAAGGTTCTTGCGGCAAGTAGCCGATGCCTAACCGTGCCCGCACATGCATAGGCTCGTTGGTGATATCTTTACCATTGAGCAATACTTGGCCTTGGTCACTGGCGATCAAACCCACCAGCATATAAAAGCAGGTGGTTTTGCCCGCCCCATTGGGGCCTAATAAACCCACAATTTCACCATTTTGAATAGACAAAGAAACATGATTAACGACGGCGCGTTTCTTATAATGTTTGACTAAAGCTTCTGCAACTAATAAATTTTTGCTCATGGGGTATCTTGTTTTAGTGTGTTAGCATCAATGGTAATATGGGTGCGTTCTTCTGCTGAAGAGGAAGAGCTGATGATTTCATTCACCACATCAAATTGAATTTCTGGAGCAGAATAAACATCTTGGCCACGCGTCACGCGAGCATTGCCGCGTAAATAAACCATTGCTTTTTTTCTATCGTATTCCATTTCTTGGGCATATGCATCGATTATTTCGGGCTTTCCTTCTAGCGTGCCTTGTAAATGGGCGGGGTTGCCTTTAGCGACTATTTTAATAATGGCTCCATCGCCTTGCACATCTCGATAAATCATTAATTGTTCGCCTTTCAAATGTCGATCCCCTAACGTCACATCCACATTGCCGGTATAGGTAATGACCCCGTTTAAATTATCGAATTCGAAATGATCGGAAGTTAGATCCATTATGCCCGCCGCCATTTGATTTAAAGATAATTCCGCCGCCATTGCCGCCGGTAACAAAAAGCTATAAATGGATAACATTAAAAAAAGAAAAAATTTATTCTTGCACATATTTACCTTTAATATCGCTTAATAGTTGCACCTGCTGTTTGGTTAAATCGGCCCACATGCCGATGCCGGACATTACGTTTTGCCCATGCTTAAATATGACTAATTGATCGCTTTCCACATAATTTTTTTCAGGAAAAAATTTTAAGAATTCCGTCTGCATTTCGCTGCGTGGTAGTTCCTTAGTTGCTTCGCGCCAAATAACCACTTGGCCCATGAGATCAATTTCCCGCATTTCTTCTAAAGCGCTTTGATGATAAGCAACTCCTTGAACAGCGGTAAGTTGCCAAGGAGGTAAGTCTGGATTAAACACCAAGGCTTTAGGCTTTATAAAAGCCGTTTCTTGCAATTGATCATAATAAGTTAAGCGTTCCGCGCTGACTTGATGTTTCGCCTGGCCATTTTCTGCAATCGTCGTGCTGGTTGCATTCAGCGCGAACCATTCTGCTACGGCTGGAGATAAGGCGACAGGTTGTGGCACTGCAATAGGTTGCAGCCACGTCAGCGTGAGCAGCACTAATAAAGCGATCAGCAAACTTAGTATTAGTAATTGTGAATAACTTAATGTCATACAGCGGTATCTTGAAAATAATCGGCCAATAAATTTTCATAGTGGCCTTGTGCTTTTAGAATCAATTCACAAACATCGCGTACAGCGCCTTTGCCGCCTTTATGGGGTGTTTCCCAATCCGCAATAGCTTTCACTTCAGGCACCGCGTTCGCAACAGCGATTTTCAAACCCACTTGTTTCATCGCTGGAATATCTATCCAATCATCACCTACATAGGCAATTTGTTCATGGTTTAATTGTAATTTTTCGCGTAACGCTTTGTAGGTTTGCGCTTTTTGCGCGCAGCCTAAATGCACATGCTGAATTTTCAATTGGGCGGCACGTTTTTCTACGGCGCCGGCTTTACGGCCGGAAATAATCGCGGTTTGTAGTCCAACACGATGTAATAAATCAATGCCTAAGCCATCTTGAATGTGAAAGCCTAAAGTGACTTCACCTTGTTCGTTATAGTAGAGGCGTCCATCGGTTAATACGCCATCGACGTCTAAAATCAGTAATTTTATATTACGCGCTTTTTCAACAATTTTTTTCATACTTTTCCTTATAGTACGTGGGCGCGTAATAAATCGTGCATGCCTAGAACGCCGAGCAATTTATTTTCTTCATCCACGATCAGCAGGCCGTTTATACGCATGGTTTCCATAATTTCCAAAGCTTCAGCCGCTAATAAGCCTTTATGGATAGTTTTGCACGGTGTAGTCATGACATCGGCGACTGAAGTATTTTGCAGGTTCAAGCCTTTTTGCAAAGCGCGGCGCAAGTCGCCATCGGTAAAAATGCCTTTAACTTTGTTTTCGGCATCGACTATCGCTGTCATGCCTAGACGTTTTTGCGTGGTTTCTAATAATGCTTCCGTTAAGGAGGCAGTGACTGGAACATGCGGCATATCATCGCCGGTATGCATAATTTCATCTATCCGTAACAACAAACGACGGCCTAAAGTACCACCTGGGTGGCTTAAAGCAAAATCTTCCGCCGTAAAGCCGCGGGCTTCCAGCAAGGCAATAGCCAAGGCATCTCCCATGACCAGCGTGGCCGTGGTGCTGGAAGTGGGGGCAAGCCCCAGCGGGCAGGCTTCTTTGGTGACGCTGATATCAATGTTCACATCGGCGGTGGTGGCAAGAGTGGATTGGGGGTTGCCGGTCATGCTGATTAAAGGGATGCCCAGGCGTTTTAGCATGGGGAGCAGGCTGATAATTTCCCGGGTATGGCCGGAATAGGAAATAGCTAATACGACGTCTTGTGGCGTTATCATGCCTAAATCGCCGTGGCTCGCTTCGCCGGGGTGAACAAAAAAGGCGGGGCTGCCTGTACTGGCTAAAGTTGCAGCTATTTTGCTGCCGATATGGCCTGATTTGCCCATGCCCAGCACCACAATGCGGCCTTTGCACCTAAACAGGAAATAGCAAGCCTCCGCAAAGGCATGGTCTACGCGGTTTATGAGCTGGGAAATGGCCTGCGCCTCAGTTTCAATCACTGCGCGGCCTAATTGGCAAAACTGCTCATTTTTTTTCTGGTCAGGCATGACAACTCCAGGATTTTCGGTAGGCGGTTGCTATTATACTACATGGGCAGTAATTGCTGATATGTATCATCACGATCTCCTTCTATGTCATCCTCGATGAGCAGAGCGCTCAATGAATGCTTTCCTTGTCTTCAAACCGCTTTGCTTGGTATGGGTACTGACCTGCCTCCAATAAACCGTATCAGCCAGAAATAGAAAAAAGCCGTATAAGCAGGTATGCTAACCCTTGATAAGATAACTTTTTTATTTTTAATTTTATTGACTGATTTATCTAATAATTCAAATACCTCAAACCAATTTTTTGGTGTCTTTGAACCCCCTCTCAATTATATATTAAGCTATCTTATAAACGCTCTACCCAAGCACAAAATGTTTGCCAATGCGCTTGATCTTCAGTATTTAGACTGGTAGAAAAATTACGCGCTCGATAAAAATAACTCATTTAAGCGTTTATCTGCAAATGATGGCTTTTCTAAGGCTAATTGAGCAGCATCTAATGTACGTAAACGATTTAATAAATACCGATCATTGTCTGGCACAAAACCACCATATAAATCTTCATCCACATCAAGGCTATCGCAGTTGTTTTGCCATTCACGCGCATAAGAATCTAGTAAATTGCGCCAAAATAAAAAACGGTGACCTCATCATCAAAGCGTCATCAAACAGGCTTCAAGGGATGGCAGCAGTGCATCTACTGTGGGTTTGCAATAAACCATGACCGGAGCGCCAATTTCATTCAACCCCCTATCGGTACGAATGCCTGTAAACTGTGCAGGGCGATCGCTTTTGGGTGTTGCACCAAAGGTTTCATAATTGTGCCAGAAAAAAGTAGTAGTCATGATGAGATCCTGTAGGTCACTTGATAAAACCATAGTTTTTGATTAATGACGGCAGAGGACTCATAAGGATAAACGGTTTGATCATTTCAGAAAAAATACCTGGTTTTTCATCTGGTTTTGCAGGATTATATTTTTCTTCCATCATTTCTGCAAGCATGGCCATTTTTTTCCATTCCTCGTAAGTGAAACTCGGACTTGAAATAACATGCGGTATTTTTTCTTGAACGCGAGGAATATTATGCGGTTTTTCATGACTTGATTCCATCAGTTGTAGTCTTCCTTTGGCATGATAGAGCGGAGTGCCACGCAATAACATTAAAGGAAAAGCATGAATAGTAGGTACTTTAAGATCAACACAATACTGTAAACTTTTGATATAAGAACTCAAGGTTTGTCCAGGTAGGCCAAATATTAATGACACTTCAGCGGAAATATTTCTGTTACTGACTTCTTGAAGTACCGATGTTACCTTTGATAAATTGGTGGGACGATCGACTAATGCTTGTTCATTTTTATGTATGGTTTGTAAACCAAATTCAAGCACGACTTGGCCATGTAGATTTATTTTTTCAACAGCGTCCAGAAATTCTTTAGTCACCATCTCAGCTCTAGATTGGAGTGCGAGTTTTCCAGAAAACTTTCCTTCAAAAAATTTATGCAGTACCGCCATGTAATTTTTGCCGGAATTAAATGTGGGATCAAGAACCGCAACATCTTGAATAATTTTATGACGAGTGATCCATTCTATTTCCTGCATAATTCTAGATTTTTCTAATTGTCGTCTCTGCATACTGGAGTCAGATTCACGATGCTGACAGAATGAGCAAGTAAAAGGGCAACCACGTTGAGTTTCCAAACGAATAAAACCCTGCGCTTTTATAAAGCCACTAAGATAAGGAGATGGTAATTGCTCTAAATAAACGTTAGCCGATTCACCTAAGTCCTTTTCGCCCACATAATGAACGCCTTTGATAATAGGTTTTTTTTCAGGTGAAAGTAAAAGTTGCGCTAATGCATCTTCTGCATATCCGCGAATAAAAATGTCTACGTCAGGATAATGTAATTCTACTCCTTTTTTTAAATAGCTGACTTGAGGGCCTCCTAGAATAATACGTCCTATAAATCCAGAGGTTCGTATAGAGCGTAAAATGCCTTGAAGTGGGTATTCATTCCAAATAAACCCACCAAAAGCCACATCTGTATTAGCAGTTAAATTATTAATGACAAACTGATGAACGTCCTTGGTATCAAATGTACTGTGATTGACAGCCCATGATTTTTCAACCACTTCAATTTGATGTTTTTTTAAATTAGCCAAAATAGAAGCGTGACCTAAGGATAAAGGGGGGTCTTTTGGTCTGGTCCAATCTAATGCGATTAAAAGCAAGCGACGATGGTTGTACATAATAACTTTCTACTTATTGGCATTTAATCAATTCAGTGCAAACTGTGTTTGCAAAGGAAACATTAACCTGTTTTACATTTATATTCAATATACATTTGCTATCGCCATCTGCTCTACGGTTGTCACTAACGCTTGACGCAAAAGTGGGATGAGCAACAACTTTTTATCGTTTCTTCACTGGCTTTTATATACGCCTTTAACTCGTCAATAAAAACACATTCTCGATCAACCACAATCCGATCCAGCTTCGATAAGGGTACAGATTAAAGATACATTCAACTGTCTTGTCAATTAAAAGCTGTTTTATTAAAGAGTGACTGCCCTAAAGGAGGTGGCGGATTTCCTGACGGTCTGGATAAAAGCGGTGTTGGGACACTCTTAACTAAATTCACAAAGGTAGACAACGGCTCATTATTATGTCGGTATTGAATACCCAGAGAGATATATTCACCATAGGTTTGCCGAATATGGATCGTTTCTTGTCGGCTCAAAGAAGCTGGGCGGGGATCATCGGCGGATCGTCGCGCTTCTCCTTTCAACAAAGAGGAAGCATCGCAACTGATCCAGGCAATCTGAGCACCCAGTATACTGCCTAGAATGTGACGTGCCTTTGCTGGGCTTTGGGGATCTTCAGCAGACTGAAAACACAGCGGGTGTTGCTGAAAATAAGTGATCAATTGGGCTAAATAAGCTTTATTTCGTGGTAAGCGGGCCATCGCTAAGGCTTTTATTTCTGAGCGGTGAATACCGGATTTACGTAAACTGTAATCCATAGTCAGTGCAAAATAAGGGTAGCTTCTATCCGTAACATAGAGCGGCTGCGATAAAGGTGGACAGCTGTTTCCCAATAAGGGTTTTAAGGCTTCAGGGGTGAGAGGTTTTAAATGCCCTTTTGCTGCCCAATAGTCTGCCGGGATAATGGCGCGAGAAACACAGAAATTATATTGCGTGCCTCGAAAAGTGATACCGGCCGGGGTTACCTCCGTGGTTAAAGGTTCTAAACGCAGCGGAGGATGCAAGTTTAAAATGGTTTGTAACATAGCCATGCTGAACATAGAAAGGTTTCCCTGGGTAAATTTAGATGATTCTAAGATATCACAGGAGGCCAGAGAAATAAAAGTTGTCAATAAATTACGAGTGAAATTTGAGAATTATTACCCAGGGCAATTTTTCTCTTCTGAGTCATGATATCGCCATAATGCCAGTCGTGAGATAAATTTAGATTTTTCCTAATGACACATCGGCTTTAAAAGTGGTATATTTAGCGATACAAAAGGCTTCTGAAAAATGAACGATGGCTTTGCATGATTGGCGGGCGGCTATGCATCGATTTGCTATTGAA
>Ga0206805_1076_pt1 | contig 19753 bp, 13 predicted proteins | sample Alteio_BWOrgCont_59_FD_152890 | JGI IMG/M metagenome (GOLD analysis project Ga0206805, IMG submission 152890) | Enriched cells from forest soil in Barre Woods Harvard Forest LTER site, Petersham, Massachusetts, United States -... | ecosystem: Environmental > Terrestrial > Soil > Temperate forest >... | reverse complement strand
GTTCTCAGCGCAACGTCCCGCGGGAGCGAGCGAGTCAACGTGTCCAAACGACGGATGATATGAGTTTTAATGATTTAAAGTCTGCCCGCCAACTTCCTCCCTCTCCCCTCAACAGGCAGCGGGGGGAATCCTTGGATGTTGGGCGTTGGATGTTGAATGTTGAATGTTTCTTTTGCTTTCCTGAATCTGGCGTCTGACTGATAAAATTTCCTCACCAATGACCCCAAACGACCTCCAACTCGCCCCCGACCACCGGTTCTCAGCGCAACGTCCCGCGGGAGCGAGCGAGTCAACGTGTCCGCAGGACAGATGATATGAGTTTTAATAATTTAAAGTCTACCCGCCGGCTTCCTCCCTCTCCCCTCAACGGGGAGAGGGAACGAGGGTGAGGGGTGAGAAAACAAAAAGATCACACTGAAAACCCTGGGACTGAGCCGAAACGACGCCAAAACCCAAAAAGACCGCTTCCCCTCCTTTCCCCCTGAATGGCTGCAGCATTTTTTTAACCGCCTAAACCTTACATTTGTGAGGCTAGGCACTCGCCGCTTTCGCGGCTATGATTTGAACCATCACCGATGTGTACCTTAAACCTATGAAAACTATCCTCCCAATCACTGCTGTTTTCGCCGTCCTGGCATTGGCCATTTTGCCGGTGGAAGCCCAAACTACTTACGACGGTCCTGGCACCTCTATTGGCTCCAGCACGGCTGATGGCGCAGGGATTAGCAGTGTTGTGGTCAATAACACTGCGAGCACCATCAGTTTCACCATCAATTCAAGCGAAGCGCAGGCTTCATATATCTTTTATGCGATCGAGCTTCAGATCGTTGGCCAGGCTGGCAATGGATATACTGGATTCTCGAATCCTTTTGGCCCCGCGATTGGCATCAGCACCGGTGAAAACGCTGTCATTGACACTTACGGAACCGGCGCCACTCCATACCTGTATAGTAGCGGCTGGGTCACAGGCGCAACGGTGTCCTACACTGCCGGCGGCACGGGAGAGACTTTCGCCTCAATGACCGTACCGTTGAGCAGCCTCGGCCTGAGTGTGGGCGACAGTTTCTACTTCGATGTTGTGTCAACGTACACTGCTGATAGCGACGGCGGCCCGCAAGCCGCTTATGGCGCATTGGACTCCACCGGTTATCCTGCTGAAAATAACGGTAGCTATGTTCCCTATGATAATAACACCTATTATGACTCGGCTACAGATGTCACTTCGACCTTCAACTCTGGTGATTCTTTATACACCGTCTCCGCCGTCCCGGAACCGGCCACCGTTGCCTTGATGGGCTTGGGCACATTATTTACCGCCTTCACCGTTCGCGCCAAAAAACGCGGCGGGAACTCTTGAAATTTGCCGAAAGGCAAAACGAATCGATTTATGAGGTCAGGATCGCGACAGTATAGCTCGCGGAATGGACGGTTTGGAGCGTTCACTTTGATCGAGCTTTTGGTGGTCATCGCCATCATCGCGATTTTGGCAGCGTTATTATTACCCGCCCTGGCCGCCGCCAAACAACGGGCAAAACGCATCCAGTGCGTGAGCAATCTTCGTCAGTGGGGTTTGGGATTTCAAATGTATGCCAATGATAATAACGACAACATGCCGGCAGGTTGGTATGACCCCAATGGCATGTGGATGGTGGCCTTGCAACCGTTCATTCCCGGCGCCCAGATCGGCGGTCCCATCTGCTTCTGTCCGTTGGCCACCACCACGCGGGATACCATTCCCAATACCTGGATCACCACTCAGGTCACTTTTTTGGCCTGGGGAGTGATGGGCAACGGCACTTATCCGGTTCAATCCAGTTCCACGCCTGCCGGCGGAACATCCGTTTGGGGCCGGGCGGGCATGGCCGGCAGCTATGGGTTTAACGGCTGGATGGCGGATCCACCCCCGGCGGACATGGCGGCAGACCCCAGCGCCGCCGGCTATTGGCAAAAAATGGCGCAAGCCGGTCGTTTCCAAAATGCTCCATTATTCGCTGACTGCGTATGGCAGGGTTCCAATCCAACCCCCAATAGCGCCAACGACCAGCCTCCGACCGCAGCGGGCGAATGTCAGGTGGGCGGTGCCATGTCGTCTTTTTGCATTCCGCGCCATACCGGGAGAACCCCCTTGAACATGACCTTCATTGACGGCTCCGTAGGCGAAGTCGGATTGAGACAACTTTGGCAATTGCCCTGGAGCAAAATCTATAATCCCGCTTTGGCGCCAACGATTTGGCCAACTTGGCTCAGAAATTACAACTGAACGTATCGGGTGATTTGAATCTGCAATAGGACCAAACCATACAACCACAATAAAACCATGAAAAAACTACTGCCAATAATCATTGTCATTATCGTTGGCGCCCTTCAATCCGCACTGGCGGGAAGTACCAACGTTTATGTGGAAGACTGGGGCTCGATCAAAGGAGGCTCATCCGAAAATAATGCCACCCTCAGCACCGTCGGCTGGACCTATGCCGCTGTTTCGCAGAGTGCCGGCCCATATTTGGGCATCTATCTGGCTGCCGGGGCGTCCGATATCGGCACCGGATTGCCGTTGCCGACCAACACCGTCTATTTTACCACTCTTTCCGGCAGCCAAACCACCCCGGGAATGTTTTACACCACGGATACAAGCGGGTCCGGCGCCGCGGGCGACTCCTCTTTTAGTGATATTGATCCAACCCTGTACACCAACCTGACTTTGTCGGTGGAAATCCGTTCTGGCGGCGGCGCGCCGGCGACCAATTATTTTGCCGTCCGGGTCGGCGGTTCATGGTACGTGGCCACCAACAACCCGCTCCCGATTTATACCGGAAACTATCCCACCTTTACGAATGGAACATTGCCTTACACCAATCTGGCGTCCGTTTGGAATAACCTCACTATCACCGGCACAGGTGTCACCATCGGCGCGACGGCGGGAGCCAACCTGTCCGGGGTCATCACCGGCATCGGCATCGTCGAACTTCCCACCACCGGCGGCGGCAATTATAATCAACTCGCGGTCACCGCGTATGCCGCGACCGCGCCTCCGCCGACGCCGGCCACTATTACCGCCACCGCGGTGACTCCCCAATACACTTATGTGGGGGGCGGAGCGTCCTTCTCGATTTTCGCCGCAGGAACACAGCCGCTCACTTATATCTGGGAATCCAACGGCATTCCCATCCCGTCCGGGGGCCGATTCCTGGGAACAACCAACAACGTGTTGACCATCACCAACGCCAATGCGAACGATGCCTCGGCGACTTATTCGGTGATCGTCACTAACATTGCCGGCTCGGCAACCAACGGCAGCCTGAATCTGAATGTCAGCAGCGTGCCCTCGGGTGTTTTGTACGAAGAAGATTTTCCTTATGGCGGACCGACGGGTAGTGGAAACCTTCCCCTTTCCGGAGTCGGCTGGGTGAGTTCTGCCTCTGCCAGCACGTCCATTGGCATCTATTCAGCCGGTCCCGGCCTGGGCGATTGTTTCTCCTATTCGTCTGCCGCCGCGACCAATATTTATTACACGACGGACACGAATGACGTCGGCACTTCTGGTTTGCCGTTTGTGGATATCAATCCCAACAGCTACCCGGCCATTACTCTCCAGGCCGGCTTCGTTCCTGGCAATGCCGCCGGGCAGATGTCCGGAGCCATCTCAGTTTATTGGGCCGTGGCCATGAATGGTGTCTGGTATTGTTCCGCGGAACCGCAGGTGATTGATCTATCGGCGCAGAGCCCGTATAAAACCTATGAATACGGATTTAATTCCGCAGCCACAAACTGGAACACCTTGACCATCACCGGCACCGGTGCAGCGATTGGCAGCCAGGCCTCCAGCCCGCTGACCGGCAACATCACCGGCGCGGGGATTGTCATCGCGCATAATGATAACTCGGGTTCAGACATGAACTTCCAGGATTTTGCGCTCACCACCAACTCAGCGGTGGGAACTCCGCCAAGTATCACCGATGCCACCGGGGTCCCATTGTCCGTGGCGGTCGCCTCTGGCGGTGGCGCTGGTTTTGGCGTCTCCGCCGCCGGCACACCGCCGTTGACCTATTATTGGTTGACGAACAGCGTGCTCGTCCAAAATGGCGGGCGGGTTTCCGGGGCGACGACGGCGACTTTGAACATGGCCGACCTGACCGCTAACGACAATAATATGCAAGTAGATGTCATCGTCTCCAATTCGGGAGGGGCCTATGATGTCGGCGATAATTGGGGCAATGGTTACGGCCAGACCGCCACATTGACCGTTACCAATCCTCCCATCGGGTTGATTTATTCGGAAGGATTTCCGTTTGTCGGCCCCGACCCAACTGTTAATTACCCGATCAGCGGCGTCGGCTGGGTGGAAGCTGTGGTCGATGCGCCCAACGCTCTCTACCAGGTAGGCTCCGAGACCAGTCAGGGAGCGGTCTTTGCCTACTACGGCTCTCCGGCTACGACGGTTTATTACACGACCACCGCCACTGACACCAATCAATCCGGGTTGCCGTTCCCGAATATCGATCTGGCGGCATATTCCGGCAGCCTGAACTTCTCCGTGGCAATCGCACCGTCATCCTCCGCCAGTAATGTGACCGCTTACGTTGCCGTCCAACTTAACAGCACCAATTGGTATGTTTCGGCCACCCCCCTGCCCGTGGCCAATATCCCCGACGGCCAGACATTCTCAACCTATACGATGGCCTTTAACCCGGCCGCTGCGGATTGGAACAATCTGACCGTCACCGGCTCCGGCGGTTTGATCGGGTCAGGCGCCACCAGCAACCTCAAAGGCGTGATGACCGGGGCGGGTTTGGTGTTTGTGACCGTCGGCACCGGTGGCACCTTCAACTTTGAAAACTTTGTCATCACTGGATCAGGAGTTGGCGGCATCAACTACGCCGCAACCGGCGGAAACCTGAATATGAGTTGGGTCGGCAATCCATCGGTGGAATTGCAAAACACCACCAACCTCACCAGCTCCTGGCAGGCCATGACGAATACCTACGGCGCCTATTCGTTCACGGCGCCCATAACCGGGCCGCAGAAATTCTTCCGCCTGGCGCCCTGAACAAATTAAACCGTGCCGTTCATGAAGCTGGAGCTATTCGATATGCAGGAATGGCTCCAGCTTTAAAATTGATGCATTCTTCGAATCGATCCGCCCAATGAGATCACATCTTTTCCTGATTGGTTTACTGTCCTGCCAAGGCGCTTTCGCCCAAAGCGTCGTCTTATACGAGGAGACCTTTCCCTACGATGCTATCAATGGAAATACTGCCATAAGCACCGTCGGCTGGGCCAACGATATTCCGGATAATGCCAATCGCCTTTATCAAAATTCCGGGGGTGACGGCGCGGTTTACGCCTATGAAGGAACATCCGCCACCACTGCTTTTTATACTTCCACGGTCTTGTCTCAGACCAACGCGGCGGCTTTTCCCGTGATCAACCCGGCGCTCTATCCCGGCATCACCTTGTCCGTCCAGATCCAGCCTCATGTGAGCCCGGCGAATGTCTCGGCCCTGTTCGCTGTCCAGATGAACGGCGCCAACTGGTTTGTCAGTACGAATCACTTGCCCGTGCCCACGACGATCGGGTCATTCGCTACTTATTCAAATGTGTTCAATCCTGCCGCTTCGCAATGGGATTCATTGACGGTCAGCGGCAATGGCGCCGGCAGCGGTGCAGTCATCGGCGCGGGCGCTGCGGGCAATTTGACCGGCAATATCACCGGCGCCGGATTGGTTTTCATCCACAGCGGCAGCGGCGGAACATTTAATTTCGACAATTTTATGATCAGCGCGGCCAGTGTCAGCAACCTCGCCGTTGGGTCTATTTCGAACGGCCAGGTCACCCTTTCATGGCCCGCGGCGATGAACGTTGAACTCCTGAGCACGACCAATTTGCAGGGCCAATGGACCAGTTCGCCCCAAACTGCCGGACAAAACGCCGTGACGTTGCCCATGAACAGCACCGCCAGTTTCTTCGAGCTTTCTGCTTTTCCCATCGGCGGATTGCAGGACGGAGATTTTGAATCCGGAAATTTTTCATCTTACTGGCAGAATGCGGGCAATTCGGCGGCGACATTGATTTCCGGCAACGCTTTCTCCGGCTCATATTATCTTGAGCAGAGCAATTCTGCTCCGTACCAGGTGGGAACATCCCAACTGGTCACCAATCTCCCCAATGGCTGCTACAAGCTCACGGCCATGGTAAAGAACAGCGGTGGCCAGAGTTACTGTTATCTCGGCGGCAACGACCGCCTTACCAGCCTGCCCATCTCTTCGGGATGGACCAACGTCATCGTCCGGGGGATTAACGTCACCAATGGACAGTGCCTGGTCGGGATTTATTCGGATGATACCACCGGCGGCGACTGGTGCGCGGTGGATTTGGTGCAATTGATCAAAGACGACGTCTCTTACAATTTTTTGAAGGGCGGCGACGTCTCTGAATTGACCTATGTCCAGCAGGGCGGCGGCGTCTATTACGAGACCAATGGTGTCGCGACCAGTTGTCTGCAAATTCTAAAGAACCATGGCTGCAACATCGTCCGGCTGCGCCTGTACAATAATCCCAGCCCGGCCAATAGCGATCTTCCCGCCGGTATCCAAAGCCCCACGAACATTTTGGCCCTCGCCGCGCAGGCCAAAGCGCTGGGGCTCCAGATCGAGTTGACGTTTTATTACAGCGACGGCTGGGCCAACAACTGCCCGCAAGCCTGGACGAATGAAACCTTTGCCCAGCTCACCAACTCGGTCTATGCCTACACGACGAATTTCATGGCGGAAATGCAAAACCAGGGGACCACTCCCCAATACGTTTCGCTGGGCAACGAAATCAATGCCGGCGGAATCATTCTGCCTTACGGAAGCACCGGCAACTGGTCGCAACTCGCCCAATTACTGAAGATGGGTTATGCCGGCGTGAAAGCGGTTTCGCCCGGCACACAAGTCATCCTGCACATGAACACCGTCAGCGCGGGGACGGTGACCTATTTTCTCAACCAGGCGGTGAACTATGGCGTCCCATGGGACATCACCGGTTGTTCCTATTATCCTTTCTGGACAGGACTGACTGCGGAGCAGGCCCGGGACCAGATCAACTCCTGGTATCCCACTTACAACAAACCCATCCTGATCATGGAGACCGGATACAACTGGTCCACGAATTTATGCGATGGCTACCCCGGCCAGTTGTCCAATAACGGCCCGGAACCGTTCCCCAGCACGCCGTTGGGGCAAAAAGAATTCCTGATGAATTGTTTCAATGCGATAAAGGTCGTCAGTGGCGGCCATTGCATCGGCGACCTTTATTGGGACCCGGTTTTCATCTGCGTTTCGGGCGAAGGCTGGGAATTGGGCCAGCCAAACATCGTGGACAACACCACCCTCTTTGATTTTGACGGCCATGCCCTGCAATCCCTGGATGCCTTTGACTTCAACAACTAGAGCCGGCCATTCCGGGCTTGTCCTCAATTCACGGCGGCAACTGGATCCCCTGCGATCGCTTTAACAATCGGGTGACGCCGGAAATCTTGAGGTGCTACCGATATGCTTGAGCGATTCAATTTGCCGTTCGACCACAAAACGATGCATCCTGTGAAAGCAATCCACCGATAACAAAACAAGTTTGGAGCCATCAAATATGAAAACACTCTTGTCCCTTCTGGTCTGTGCCCTTTGCGTTTCCGGCCTCGGCCAGGATATCTATCAACGTGCGTTGACGCCGCCGATGGGCTGGAACAGTTGGAACAAATTCCAGGGTAATATCGATGAACAGATCATCCGGGCAATGGCCGATGCCATGGCAACCAACGGCATGAAGGATGCCGGCTATCAATATATCAATATCGACGATTGTTGGCAGGGCCAACGTGATGCCCAGGGTTTTATCCAGCCTGACCCCGCAAAATTCCCGTCCGGCATCAAGGCGCTGGCTGATTATGTTCATTCCAAGGGGTTGAAGCTGGGAATCTACACGGATGTCGGTTACAAAACGTGCGCCGGTTTCACCGGCAGCCGCGGCCATGAATTCCAGGACGCCATGACCTATGCCCGGTGGGGAGTGGACTATTTGAAATGCGACTGGTGCAACAACGACAATCTCAACCCCATCGGCGCTTATACCACGATGCGCGATGCATTGCTTGCCACAGGCCGCCCCATCGTTTTTAGCATCTGCGAATGGGGTTCGAATAAGCCCTGGCTCTGGGCCAATGGCATCGGGAATTGCTGGCGCACCACCACGGATATTGGGCCTCAATTTGACCAGGTCGTTGATGATAAACATTGGCAGCCATGGAGCATTTTGCGGATTATCGATGCGCAGAAATCCATCCGCCAATACGCCGGCCCGGGCCATTGGAACGATCCGGACATGCTGGAGGTCGGCAATGGAATGAGTATGAACGAGGACCGCGCCCATTTTTCCATGTGGTGCATGCTCGCCGCGCCCCTCATCTCCGGAAATGACCTGGCCAACATGTCCCGCGATACACTGGACATCCTCGCGAACAAGGACGTCATCGCCGTCGATCAGGACCCGCTGGGGGTGGAAGGATTCCCGGATGCGACAAACGGCACGGTCGAGATTTGGTTCAAGCCGCTTGCGAACGGCGATTGGGCCATGTGTGCCCTAAACTGGGGAACTGCACCCCAAAACATCACGTTTGACTGGAAAAACGAAAAAGTCGCGGACGATTTTTCAAAACGCGATGCGCATCTTGATGACACCACGTATTCTTTGCGAAATCTTTGGACCCACCAGGATGCCGGTGATACGGCCCAGCCCTTGAAGGCCGAAGTTCCCGGTCATGATGTTTTGATGTTCCGCCTTGCGCAAAAACAGTGACCTGGAGGACCAATAACAAATGCGGCTTAACCCATCCGATCTGCTCCCGTTAATCGATGCGCCATCAGTTCACTTTCACCCATAGCATGGTTGCGTCTGATTCCGCTATCAGCTCTGTCTGCTCCAAAACCGCCGGGATCAGGCAAAACTGACCGGCGCTCAGGTCCATGATAAACGATTGGCTGCGGACTTTTAATTGACCGCTGACCACGGCGGCGATCTGCAACTTTCGCGGTTTCAGGGAATGGCTCGCGCCGGTTTTCATCTCCACCTGGTCGATATCGAATAACCGGTCCCGTACGAGCGGCCGTGATTTGATCTTGGCATCGCCGGAAAATGTTTCAGCGACAAGCTTCGGCTCAAAATCGTTGAAATCCATGCTTGCAAGCGATTCGGTCGCGTGCAACTCGCGCGGCTTGCCGTCAGTTCCCACACGGTTCCAATCGAAGAGACGGTACGTCGTGTCTGAATTCTGCTGGATCTCAAAGATCACCAGGCCGCTGCCAATGGCATGCACGCGCCCGCTGGGCAGGAACAGGGTGTCGCCCGCCCGGACGGGGATGCGGTGGAAACATTCGGCCACAGCCCCATCGGCAAGCTTTCTCTCAAATTCCATCCGCGTCACGCCCCGCTTCAACCCCGCGTACAATTCCGCACCGGGCGCGGCGTTCGCGATAAACCACATCTCCGTTTTGGGCTCACCCCCCATTTCGGCGGCTTTGTTGGCCGGCGGATGCACCTGCAGCGACAATTTCTCACGCGCATCGAGAATCTTGCAAAGGATTGGGAAACGCCCTCCCGCCGCCGCCTGGGCGTCTCCCAGCATTTCCCGCGAATAATTTTCCATCAGCCAACGGATGCTTTTCCCTGCCAATGGCCCTCCCTCTTTCACGACCATGCTTTCATCCCCTGCCCGGTCTGTGATCTCCCACGATTCACCGATCGGGCCGCCCAACGGCAATTTCTTACCGAAGAGTCTTTCGATCTCGCGCCCGCCCCAGATGCGTTCTTTAAAAATCGGTTGGAAAACTAATGGATACAGCACGATTTCGAAAGAGTAGCCGTTTTTGAGGCCCAGACAATCTGAAATCTGTTGCGCGGCAACGCCGGCCCGCGCATAAGAATTTTCCATCCCCTCAAAATTTGTTTGCGAAATGCCACGCCGCACGCTACTCATTGCGGGTCAGTATTAATTTTTATGACAAGGAAACCTTTAACTGGCGCAGAATTAAACGAACTGGTGACCGGCCTCAACAAACTCGCCCACAATCTCTGGTGGACGTGGGACCAGGAAGCCCAGGATCTCTTCCAGGAATTATCGCCGCGCGCCTGGCAAAATCTTTATCACAATGCCGTGGCCGTTTTGCGCGAAGTTTCCGATTACGAATTGCGCGTGCACCTGCAGGAAGCGGATTTTTTACAACACGCCCGCTCCGTGCTGCACAATTTCGAAGCGTATCTCAACGATAAAGCCACCTGGGGCCACAAAAATGCCCCTGAATTGCATAAGAACCCCGTCGCCTATTTTTCCGCTGAATTCGGCTTTCATGAAACCCTGCCGATCTCCGCGGGCGGCCTGGGGATTCTTTCCGGCGACCATGCCAAATCGGCGAGCGACCTGGGCCTGGGATTTGTCGGCATCAGTTTGTTCTATCGCGAAGGTTATTTCCAGCAGGCGATCGACGGGAATAATTGGCAAACCGAGTATTACAACCTGATCAATCCGGAAAATGTGCCGCTGGAGCCGGTTTTGAATTCCGAAGGCGAACGCCTGATCTGCAACATTGAGATCAATATGGAGAACGTCGCGTTCCAGGTCTGGCGGATCAACGTCGGGCGCGTGCCGGTTTATTTGCTCGATACCAACCTGCCCCAGAACGACCAGCATTTCCGCGACCTGACCGCGCGCGTTTACGGCGGCGACAGCACCACGCGCATCATGCAGGAAATGTTGCTGGGCATCGGCGGCGTGCGCTTGATTCGCGCCCTGGGCGTCCAACCCTCGGTCTTTCACATGAATGAAGGACATGCGGCGTTCCTCACCCTGGAATTGATCCGCGAAAAGATGGCCGCAGGAAAAAATTATTCCGACGCCGCCGCCGAAACGAAAGCGCATTGCATCTTTACCACCCACACGCCCGTCGAAGCGGGCCACGACCGTTTTTCCCCGGCCATGATGGATTACGCCATGCATACCTACCGCGCTTCTCTGCCGGTGCCGTGGAATGAAATCATGGGACTGGGACGCGTCAATCCCAGGGATGCCAACGAGACGTTTTGCATGACGGTATTGGCGTTAAAATTATCACGCGCCGCCAACGGCGTCAGTGAATTGCATGGCCAGATCAGCCGTGAGATGTGGCAGAGCCTTTATCCCGGCACGCCGGTCGAGAAAGTCCCCATCGGCCATATCACCAACGGCATCCATTTGCTCGGCTGGATGAAAGGCACCGTGCGACATTTCTGGAGGCAGAAATTGACGAACGGAGGCGCCGGCGAAATGCCGCAGGAAACCGCCATGTGGAGCATCCGCGCCGGGATTGACTGGTCTGCCACCATCCATGATTGCGAATTCTGGCAGCGCATGACCGATCCCGAATTTCTCTCGGACGAAGAATTATGGGCGTTGCGGTATCGCCTGCGTCGCGAACTCATTGAATTTGCGCGCCGCCGTTTGTTGCAACAGGTCAACGGGGCGACGCCCGGTGATTATATCCGTTTCGACCGTTTGCTCAATCCTGACGCGTTGACGATTGGTTTTGCGCGCCGTTTTGCCACCTACAAGCGCGCGCCGTTGATTTTCCAGCAATTCGATAACATCGTAAAATTGTGCAAGGACAAGCAGCGGCCTATCCAATTCATTTTCGCCGGCAAAGCCCATCCGCGCGATGATGATGGCAAACGCTTCATCCAGCAGATCATTCATTTGAGCAAACACAGCGACCTGCGGGGCAACCTCGTCTTTATCGAGAACTATGACATCCATGTGGCGCGCCAAATGGTCAGCGGCTGCGATATTTGGCTGAACAACCCCCGCCGTCCGCTCGAAGCCAGTGGCACCAGCGGCATGAAAGCTGGCTGCCATGGCTGCCTGAACTTGAGCATCCTGGACGGCTGGTGGCGCGAAGGCTACAACGGCCAGAATGGTTTTGCCATCGGCGAAGACTCGCAACCCGATAGCATCGCCGAACAAGACCGGGTGGACAGCCAAAATCTTTACCAGACCCTCACCGAACAAGTCGTCCCGCTGTTTTTCAACCGCGACGCCAGCGGCATCCCGCGCGCCTGGCTTCAGCATGTCCGCGCGGCCATGACCACGCTCGTTCCGCAATTCACCACCGACCGCATGGTCAAGGAATACACCAGGAAATATTATCTGACGAAGTGATTGCCTTTTATTCTGGAATATTGATTGAGCTTCGACTGGTAATTGGACCATTCAAATATCTGAACCCGGCCGCATGACATCCTCTCCCCGTTCAGGGGAGAGGGAACACGAAGCGATTGCCTTTTATTTTAGAATATTGATTGAGCTTCGATTGCTAATTGGATTATCCAAATATCCGAGCCCGTCCGCATGACATCCTCTCCCCTCAACGGGGAGAGGAATTAAAGGTGAGGGGTGAGACTGAAATAACGGCTTGAACCCACCCCGTTCCCGTCCTACAACTCCAGAACGATGAATCCAATCATCAAAGCGTTGCGGAAGAAATCCACGTGGGCAGAGAAAAAATTCTGGGCGATTCTTCGCGACCGGCGCTTTTCAGCCTACAAATTCCGACGACAATACAAAGTGGGACCTCACATCCTTGATTTTTATTGCGGCGAGGCCCGGTACAACCTTGAATTGGATGGTCGCCAACATGGGCATCCAAAGGAACAGGCTGAAGACGCGAAGCGTGACGCTTACCTGAGATCGCGTAATATCCAGACACGGCGGTTTTGGAATTCACAACTTAAAGATATTCGTCCTGTGCGCGAAATTATTTGGACGGATTTGCAGCAGCGCGCTCCGCATCCGGGGAATGAAAAACCAAAGCAAAGGTCTCGATTGCCAACGCGACTTAACAAATTGGGCGTCTCACAGTCGTCTCACCCCTCACCCTAACCCTCTTGTATCTGCGATTTCATCTAACCTTGTCATTGAATGATGGCTCCCCGTTAAGGGGAGAGGGAACACAAAGCGATTGCCTTTTATTCTAGAATGTTGATTAAGCTTCGATTGCTAATTGGATTATCCAAATATCCGAGCCCGTTCGTATGACATCCTCTCCCCTCAACGGGGAGAGGAATCAAAGGTGAGGGGTGAGACAACAGGCCGGTTCACTTTCTTGGTGTAACAGAATCCAGGTCACAAATTCGACAAATCAATTTCAATCCAACTTCTTCACCCAGATATTTCTCACATACAACCGGGTAATCGATTCGAGTTCGATGCCAAACAGCCCCGGCTGATTATTTGAAGAATTTGGATCATCATCCACCAGCACCGCCATCACCTGGCCGTTCACGATATGGATGAATGTGCCGCCGCGCGCGATGACCGTGTATTGGTTCCAGTCGTTGGTTTTCACCAGGTCGCCAAGCGCCGCCCGGTCACCGATGTTGCCCATGAGTTGTTTGTTTTTCTCGCCAAAACCCTCCACGACCTGGCCGCGCCAGGCGATGATCCGCATGGGTGTATTCTCGGAATAGAATTGTCCCGTATAAATTTTGCTCGGCCAAAAATCCGCCTGCGGTCCCGTCATCATCCAGTTCAGATTGACCGGTCCGGTGTTGGAGATGACCCTGGCTGAGATCGGCGCCAGCCACGGGATCCCCGTCTGGCTGCGATATTGAAAACCGCTGCCGCCATTGCCGACGATCTTCATCTCAAATTTCAAGGTGAAATCCTTCGCCTTCATGTCCCGGTAAACGAGATACGTATTGCCACAGGGATTCTGCGGCGTGGATTCGCCGACGATTGCGCCGCCTTCCGCGCGCCAGAACTTCGGATTGCCATCCCATCCTTTCAAATCTTGCCCGTCAAAGAGAGAAACATACCCGTCGTGATTGGAGAAATCGAGCGGGTCCGGCTCGGTGAAATGCATTACAAATCGCGCCGGACGATGGGTCATATTGGGACTATTCGTAACCACCTGCGCCCCAGCCGGTGAACAGGCACATAGCAGAAAAACCAATGCGCACGATGTCCAACAGAATTTGAGAAAATTATTCATATCGAAGATTTATAACAGTGATTATACGTTACTTTTGAATGGGCCGATACTTTCTTTTATGGCAGATGTCTAAGATGCGAAAACCTGAATCAGTCAGAGAGACCTTCCCCCAATCCAGAACGGTCCCCATGCTTTTCCTTCTCCCCTCAACGGGGATCGGTGTCGTTGCTACCGCAGTCCAGGACGACAAGCGCTAGCCAAAGCCAAAATCCAACTTTGCGCCAGCTTTTGGACTGCGGCAGTCCTCTGCCGCTTTCACACACATTATGCAAAAACCTGAATCAGCCAGAGAGACCTTCCGCCAATCCAAAACGGTCCCCACGCTTTTCCTTCTCCCCTCAACGGGGAGCGCTGTCGTTGCCACCGCAATCCAGGACGACAAGCGCTAGCCAAAGCCAAAATCCAACTTTGCGCCAGCTTTTGGACTGCGGCAGTCCTCTGCCGCTTTCACACACATTATGCAAAAACCTGAATCAGTCAGAGAGACCTTCCGCCAATCCAGAACGAATCCCCACGCTTTTCCTTCTCCCCTCAACGGGGAGAAGGATTAAGGATGAGGGGTGAGACCCCAGCCAGGCATCCAAATATTTTAACAAATGAAAAAGCCAGGATGAGGGCGAGCTTGAAATACGTCCTCCATTTCAAATCCAATCCACCCCATGCGCCCAAACGCACCGAACACACTTTCCCTCTCCCCTTAACGGGGAGAGGGATTAAGGGTGAGGGGTGAGACCACCGCCAGGCGTCCAAATATTTTAACAAATGAAAAAGCCAGGATGAAGGCGCGAAAGGGCTTTTTGTTTATCCATTTCTACGTTCCCAGCCTTTTGACCACTTCCTGCGCCAGTAATTCATACGCCGCCGACCCGGCGCTGTATTTGTCGTAGTAAATGATGGGTTTCCCGAAACTCGGGGCTTCCGCCAACTTCGTCGTGCGGGGAATCGTCGTCTCAAACACTTTTTCGCCCAGCAGATTCCGCACTTCGCCGACCACTTCATTGGACAGCTTTGTCCGGCTGTCAAACATCGTCATCACCACGCCAAAAATATCAAGGTTCGGATTGACGCCCGCATCGCGGAGTTGGCCCAGCACGCGGGTCATCATCGAAACGCCTTCCAGCGCGTAATATTCACACTGCAACGGCACCAGCAGCCCGTCGCTGGCGGCGAATGCGTTGAGCGTGAGGATGCCCAGCGACGGCGGGCAATCGATCAGCACCACGTCAAACCTGCCACTCTCCAGGACCGGCTGAAGCGCACGTGAAACGGCGAGCAGGTGGTTCTCCGATCGCGCCAATTCCAGGTCCGCCGCGCAAAGATCCATTTCACCGGGAATGATGGCCAGCCGTTCAAAATCCGTCGGTTTGACCTTATCAAGCAAAGCCCCTTCTCCAAGCAAAACGCGGTAAGCGCTCGCGCCTTCGACTTTTTCAAGGCCCACGCCGCTCGTCGCGTTCGCCTGGGGATCAAGGTCAAAAAGCAGGATCCGCCGGCCCAGAGCCGCAAGACAGGCCGCGAGATTTACGGCGGTGGTCGTTTTTCCGACGCCGCCTTTCTGATTGGCGACCGCGATGATTTTGGTTGGCACTGTCCGATTAAATGAAAAGTACGCGCTGGTTTCAAGCGCGCACACGATTCATTTTTAAATGTTTTACTGCTGCCCCGGCGGCGTGAAGTTCACGTCCTGCACCGATGCGCCGGGCTGGCCCAAAAGCTCATTGACCGGAACCGCCTGTTGCGACGTGCCCTGGAAATTCAAGATCGGATTAGTGCTGTTCATCGCCACCATGGATTGACTGGCCGGCGCTGACGCCGGGGCCAGCGCGGTGGATGAATCAGCGGCTACCGGAGCGGTGTTTTCCGCCGTTTGCATCAATAACGGCTGCGACGCCGTCATCTCAGGACGTTCGGCATTAACAATTCCAAAAATCAGCAGCAGGCAGAGCGCGGATGCGAACACTCCGGCGAACGCCGGTTTGGCATCAAATATTTGGATGAATCTCAAGAACCACGGCATTTCTTGCGCCGTTTCATTTGCTTTATATTCTCCCAACTCGATGCGTGAAATGACTTGGCCGGAAAAATTGTGAAAATAACCCGGGGGCGGAACTTCATGCCGTTTGAGTGCCAGCAACTTCCGCAATGATCCAAAATTCTCGTTCTCGTCCATAACTACTTCAAATAATCAGTTAACATCGCCTGCAATTGCTGTCGCGCATAAAACAACCGCGACCGCACTGTCCCGATGTTGCAATCCGCCACTTTCGCAATCTCTTCGTGCGATAAACCCTGCACATCGTGCAGCACGACAACCAGTCTATGCGGTTCAGACAGCTTGAGCAAAGCTTCGTTCAATTTTTGTTGTAACTCCGTCAAACCGGCGTCGCGCCGGGGGGTCTTATCAGAAATCAAGGCCACCAGGTCCGGGTCGTGCTCCGTATTGAAATCCAGGTCGTTGAGGCTTAAATGCTGCCGATTCTTGCGTTGCTTGAGGAAATTGATGGTTTTATTGACCGCAATCCTGTAAAGCCACGTATAAAAACTGGAACCCCCTTTGAACGATTTCAACGCCTGGTATGCCTTCAGAAACGATTCCTGCGCCAAATCGTTGGCATCCTCATGATTCGAGGTCATGTGGTAAATCGTCGCGTAAATACGCTCCTGATAACGTTTGATCAACTCATCGTAAGCGAGTAACTCTCCGCCCCGCGCGCGCGCCACCAGGGCTGATTCCTCTTCCGGCGCGGGCGCTGTCGACTCCCTGCGTTCGATGGGTTCGGCCATAATCATGTTTTATACACAAACAGCCAAAGTCTCAATTTGTTGCGCTAAAAAATCAGCCAGATTGAAAAGATCCGTTCGCCCTGCCCCTTTGGGCAACGTATTCAATGCCCGCCTTGCCTGGTCCAAATATTTCTCCACCACTTCCAGTGACGGCTCAAAAGTCTCGTATTTGGCCAGCAATTCGTTAACAGCCCGAAGGTGGTTCGGTTGCCAGTTTTGGATCAAATGCTCCAGACGCTCGCGATCGCCGGCATCGGCCCGTTCCCACGCCAGCAACACCGGCCAGGTCAATTTGCCCTTCGCCAAATCTGTGCCAAGCGATTTGCCCGCCTCCGATTCTGTTCCAAACAAGTCCACACAATCATCATAAACCTGGTAGGCCGTGCCGAAAGCCGCGCCAAATTCCCGCAACGCCTGGCGGTGTTCCGGCCCCGCTTCACCCAAAAAAGCCGCCAAATCACAGGAAAGCGTGAACAATTCGGCCGTTTTCATCTCAATCACGCGGAAATATTCGCGCCGTGAGAGCTCAAAATTCCTGCGATGCTGCGTTTGCAGGATTTCACCCGTGCAAACCGTATTCGTAGCCATTGCCACCGCGCGGCATACTTCCGGTGTGGGAAAGCTCGCCGCCAGCTTCAGCGCCTGCGCAAACAGGCAATCGCCGAACAAAACCGCGATCTCGTTGCCCCATGTTGCCGCCAGAGTCGGCTTGCCGCGGCGGATTTGCGCCTCGTCCATCACGTCGTCGTGGACCAGCGTGGCCAGATGCACCATTTCAATGATCACCGCGGCGGTGACGTGCGCAGAGGAGATTTTACCGATGGAATTGGCCGAAAGCGCCACCAACGTCGGGCGCAAATGCTTTCCGTTCCCGTTCAATGCATACTGCGCATAGGGAGCGATTTTGGGATCAAAATCATTGACCTGCTGGATCAATTGGTTGCCCACCGCTTGAAGAAACGGCTCCACCTGTTCCACGATTTTCTTCCAGGAACGATTCGAATCTTCACTTGGAGCATGGGCAACCTCCGCCCCGGCCCTTTTAGTTTCAGCAGCCAGCATTCGCTTGAATCTACCGTCCCAACCCGATTGAGTCAAACCCGTTGTTCTGCGCCGGGCAGTTTCAAAACGATAACAATCAGGAAAAATCCAGGCCCCAATGAATCTGGCAAGGGGCGCAATCCCTTGCGAACGGTATTCGCAAACTTCTTCCCTCCCCCTTAACGGAGGGCGGGATCGAGGGTCAGGGGTGAGACTTGCCATTGAATCAAACCTTCCTTCCTCGCTTGCGTTTTGGACTGCGGCAGTCCTCTGCCGCTTTTCCGCCTTCTTTAAAATCCTGTCCATTCTGTTGATCCTATCTCCATCTTCCGCTCCCTCCTTCAACGGAATGTGTCAGAAGGTCACGGTGAGACAACAGAAAGGCAAAATCCACTTCTTCAGATTCGACGGATTAAAAGAGCTGTGTTATTAATGCTTCGGATTTTGTGATACGACTCTTCATCAAACCTTACTGTCCCTGGTGCCATAAAGCCGTGAACTGGCTGGATGCGCGCAGCATCCAATACGAGACGCTCGACGTCATTGCCGACCGGGAAGCCTACGACGAAATGGTCAAAATTTCCGGCCAAACCCTCGCGCCGGTCATTGATGTGGATGGAAAAATCCTCGCCGATTTCGGCCCGGAACAGCTTGAGAAATTCTGGAACGAAATCTCGTCGCAGAAATGAAATCGTGACAATCGTTTTTTGTGGACCCGATCCCTTTGGGAAGTGTATTAAAACCATAAACCTGTCGTATTCGTTTTGGCCTTCAAACGACCGTAAATGTCCTCTCGCTGTCCCCTCTCCCTGGGGAGAGGGCCAGGGTGAGGGGTGAGGCTTGCCATTGAATCAAACCCTCCTTCCTCGCTTGCGTTTTGGACTGCGGCAGTCCTCTGCCGCTTTTCCGCTTTCTTTAAAAGCCTGTCCTGTTAATCCTGTCTCAATCTTCCGCTCCCTCCTTCAACGGAATATGCCAGAAATCCTCTTTCTCTTGAGGCTCATGGAAGTACAAACAAATTTATTCCCGTTTCACTTTTGCATAAATTCGGGTAAACTTTGCGCCAGATCATGACTGTGATTGAATCGAAACGCCCGCGCCTGCCGGAATGGCTGCGCATCACTTTGCCCACGTCAGACACTTTCGCCCGCACCCGCTCCCTGCTGGATGAATTGAAACTGCACACCGTTTGCGAAAGTGCCAAATGCCCGAACCATTGGGAATGCTGGAGCAAAGGCACCGCGACTTTCATGATCGCCGGTGACCGTTGCACCCGCGCCTGCGGATTTTGCGCCGTGACCACCGCCAAACCGCTGGCGCTGGAAACGGATGAACCTGCGCGAGTAGCCGAAGCGACCGCCCGCATGAAACTCAAGCATGTCGTCATCACCGCTGTCGCGCGCGATGACCTGAAGGACGGCGGCGCCGAACATTTTCGCCAGACAATCGAGAAAGTGCGTGAACGGAACCCCGGCATCATCATCGAAGTCCTCGTGCCCGATTTCAACGAAAGCGACACTTCCATCGACGTCGTTTTGAACGCCCGCCCGCACATCTTCAATCACAACCTGGAAACCGTGCGGCGTTTGACCCCCGATGTCCGCCATCGCGCCACCTATGACCGCAGCTTGGCGGTTTTGAAAAAAGCGAAGGCCAGGGGCGGCAGTTCGATCCACACAAAATCCGGGATCATGTTGGGCCTGGGAGAGACCCTCGAAGAAGTCGTCGTGGCGATGGAAGATCTGCGCGCCTCAAACTGCGATATCCTTACCCTCGGCCAATATTTGCAGCCCACGTTGAAGCATTTACCGGTCAAGGAATTCGTCGCCCCGGAACAATTCACCGCGCTCGGCAATACCGCCCGGCAACTTGGCTTC
>Ga0206805_1075_pt1 | contig 19816 bp, 19 predicted proteins | sample Alteio_BWOrgCont_59_FD_152890 | JGI IMG/M metagenome (GOLD analysis project Ga0206805, IMG submission 152890) | Enriched cells from forest soil in Barre Woods Harvard Forest LTER site, Petersham, Massachusetts, United States -... | ecosystem: Environmental > Terrestrial > Soil > Temperate forest >... | reverse complement strand
GGCTGCGGCGGTGTCTGCGGGTGCAGGCTTTTTGGCGCTGTCGCCTGAGGCCGCAGCATCGTCGGGCTGAACATTGACGACTTCAGCAACGCTGGTCGCAACTTGATCGGGTGAGGGGTAGGCGCCTTTGGGGAAGGGGAATTTGAGAGTGGAGTAGTAGCGCACGTCGGAGAAGGGATCGCTCAACAGCTCCAGGACAACGCCGTCTTCGTGAACGTTGACCTTTGTTACCCAGAATTTTTCACCAGAGACGAAGGTGCGGGTCGTGACAGTTGCGCCAGTGCCTGAGTGCGACATCAGGCTGCCGAATCCGGGCATCTTGGCCATCTTCCATATGCCTTGCGAGATCTTTCCGTCTTTGTAGGTGTTTTGCGCGGCGCTGCCTGAGGTCGTGGCGCTCATGAGCAGGCCGTCTTTTTTGAGGACAAGAACTGAGCCCGCGGTGACAATGTCGCTTTTGTCAGCGGCCGCTTTGGTAACGGTGTATTGGGACTCAAGCTTCTGCTCGATGCTGGCCGGTGTGTTTGGCGTCTGAGCGTTTAGTCCGAGACTGAGGAGGAGAACAGCGAGGGAGGAAGGGACAGCTGTGCGCAGAGAGTTCATGGGTTCCTTCTGAACAACGAAGATCTTGGAATGTCGAGGGGCCCAAAAACCTGGTGTAGGAATGTGGAGGAGAATAGCACTGGCAGCAGTGACCTGCAATCGGTTTTGACTGAATCAGACCGAAAATTTACGTTGCCGATTGCAAGTGCCGGCTTCGCGCTAAATTATGTCGGGAAGAAGTTTGCAGAGAGGGTGCGGTTGAAATCGTTAGTAACCGAAAGAAGAAAACCCGGCAGGGATTAGCCTACCGGGTACTTTGGTTATAAGTAGTTATTCTTTTATCGCCGATGTTCTTCTTCGTGGTGGACCTCCGTGCGTCCCCCTGCAGGGCGGGCGTAGGGATGGGCGTACGGGTGAGCATAGACCGCACGATTGGCGAAGGTCCTGCCCCAGGGCCGATGATCGATCAGGATGGCGTGTCCGCCCCAGACGAAGCCTGCGCCGCCCCAGCCAAAGCGGGTGAATGCAGGTCCGATGGCGACGACGGGGCCGAAGCGGATGGCACCGCCGACGAAGAAGCCGGGGCGAGGAGCGAAGAAGACGACGGCCGGGCTATAGACGGGGACGTAGTAGAAGGCGGGATTGACGGGCTGGATCTCGAGGTAGCCGCTGTTGTCGACGACGTTGTCGTAAGAGTTGGGGGCGAGGTAGCCGTAGTTCCTGGCCTGCTGGCGCATACGCTGGATGGCGTCCATGACATCGGGCCTCTGGCTGAGTACTGCATTGCCGAGGGTGCCGGTCCACTGAGGATCGCGTGCCATCGTGTCGAGCACTGAGGGGAAGGGCAGGAGGGCGAGGACGCTGGGGTCGAATGGGAGATTATCGGCCTGGATGGCCTGGGCCAGGGCATCGCCGGTGAGGTTGTTGTGCAGCTGCGCCCATGAGGCGGCATCAGCGATCTGATCCCAGAAGGTGGAGGCGGTGAGAACCTGGGCGAGGAGCGGATCGGGGTAGAGAGCGATGCGCTGGACGAGTTGGTCAAGCTGCTGGGGCGCCATTGGTGGAGGTGGCGGCGGTCCTTGCTGCTGATCGGGCGGAGGAGCCTGTTGCGGATTGGGGGGCTGTCCTGGCTGCTGGTAAGGAGGCTGCGCTTGCTGATTGAATGGCGCAGGCTGCTGGTACTGGGGCTGCGTCTGCTGCTGATCTGACGGCGGCGGTGGTGGCTGGCGCTCAATTGGGGCCTGTGCGAATGCGGATGCCGATATCCCGGCGAGTGCGATGGTGCCAAAGACGATGGTGCGAAGTTTGGTCATAGATTCTTTCTTTAGGGACGAGGGGAGCGGATTTTGTTTTGAGAAAACGTGCATGTCTGTCTCCCTTCCTTTGGAGTTGATCCAGCTACAGTTAGGTTGACTCGTTTTTTAGAGGAAAGTTGTGGTGGGAGGCGCTTGCATTTGTAAACACAATGTCATTGTTCTGTCCGGTTTTATGATATGGGTTTGACGAAGATGCACTCAAGATTCAATTAGTTCAGCTGAAGAGGAATTCTTTGGTGCGGAGTTCTTTTACTGTGTCGCGAAGCTTGGCGGCTTTTTCGAATTCGAATTTCTTGGCGGCTTCGCGCATGTCGGATTCTAGTTTGCCGATGTAGGTGTCGAGTTCTTGTTGGGTGGCGAAGTCGGGCATGCCTTCGGCTTCGTCGATGAGGTCGGCGTAGTCGGCTTTGAGGATTCCGGCAAGGCCCATTTCTAGAGGGCGGATGATGGACATCGGAGTGATGCCCATTTCTTCGTTGTAGGCTACTTGTTTTTCGCGGCGGCGGTCGGTCTCGTTGATGGCGCGCTGCATGGAATCGGTCATCTTGTCGGCGTAAAGGATGGCGCGGCCTTCGACGTGGCGGGCGGCTCGGCCGATGGTCTGGATGAGAGAGCCCTGACTGCGGAGGAAGCCTTCTTTGTCGGCGTCGAGGATGGCTACGAGTGAGACTTCTGGTAGATCGAGGCCTTCGCGGAGTAGGTTGATGCCGATGAGTACATCGTATTCGCCTTTGCGAAGGTCGCGGAGTAGCTTGATGCGTTCGAGGGTCTCTATCTCGGAGTGCATGTAACGGCAGCGAACACCTACTTCGGTGTAGTAACTCGCTAAGTCTTCGGACATGCGCTTTGTAAGTGTAGTTACTAAGATGCGCTGATTTTTTGTAACTCGGTCGCGGATCTCTGCGAGTAAGTCGTCTATCTGTCCTTTGACTGGGCGGATCTCTACTTCAGGGTCGATGAGGCCGGTGGGACGGATGATTTGTTCTACTACGACACCGGCGGACTTGGTGAGTTCGTAGGGACCGGGAGTGGCGGAGACGTAGATGATCTGGCCAGTGCGGGATTCGAATTCTTCGAAGCGGAGGGGGCGGTTGTCCATTGCAGAAGGCAGGCGGAAGCCGTAGTCGACGAGGTTCTGCTTGCGGCTGCGGTCGCCGTGCCACATGCCGTGGAGTTGAGGGACGGTGACGTGAGACTCGTCGATGAAGAGAAGGAAGTCTTTGGGGAAGTAGTCGAGGAGGGTTGGGGGAGGTTCGCCGGGGAGACGCGCGGAGAAGTGGCGGGAGTAGTTTTCGATGCCGTGGCAGAATCCTACGGATTTGATCATCTCGAGGTCGAAGCGCGTGCGTTGGTGGATGCGTTGCGATTCTACTAAGCGGCCTTGATTTTCGAGCTCTTTTTCCCACCACTCCATCTCTTCGATGATGGAGGCGATGGCGGTGGTCTTACGTTCGGGTTGGACGACGTAGTGGGATTTTGGGTAGATCGGAAGGCGCGAGTATTTTTGTTTGACAGTGCCGAAGAGGGGATCGATTTGCGAGAGGCTGTCGATTTCGTCGCCGAAGAGCTCTATACGATAGGCGTTCTCGTCGTAGGTGGGGTAGACCTCGATGATGTCGCCTCTAACGCGAAATGTTCCGCGGCGGAAGTCGACGTCGTTGCGGTCGTAGAGGATCTCGACGAGGCGGCGGGTGATGTCTTCGCGCTTGATCTTCTGGCCTTTTTCGAGGAGCATCAACATGCCGTAGTAGGCTTCGGGCGAGCCGAGGCCGTAGATGCAGGAGACGGAGGAGACGATGATGGCGTCGCGGCGCTCGAAGAGGCTGCGGGTGGCGGCGAGACGAAGTTTATCTAATTCTTCATTGATGGTTGACTCCTTCTCAATGAAGAGATCGCCGGCGGGGATGTAGGCTTCGGGCTGGTAGTAGTCGTAGTAGGAGACGAAGTACTCGACGGCGTTGTTGGGGAAGAAGGTTTTGAACTCGTGGTAGAGCTGGGCGGCGAGGGTTTTGTTATGCGCGAGGATGAGGGCGGGGCGTTGCAGCTCTTCGATGACCTTGGCCATGGTGAAGGTTTTGCCGGAGCCGGTGACGCCGAGCAGGACCTGGTCCTTTTCGCCGGCGTTGATGCCGGAGATGAGCTCGCCGATGGCGCGGGGCTGGTCGCCCTGGGGCTTGTAGGTGGTGGAGAGCTGGAAGTCCATCTTTATAGGATAGTTTATTGAGAGCGGAGGTTGCGATGAGCGTGGGAACTGAGTTGTGGCTGGTGCGGCATGGAGAGACGGAGTGGAGTTTGAGTGGGGCGCATACGAGCCGGACGGATATTCCGCTGACTGATGCGGGACGGCTGCGGGCGGAGAAGTTGCGGGATTATTTGAAGGGCACGAAGTTCGATGCGGTGTTTGAGAGTCCGATGCAGCGGGCGCGGGAGACGTGTGCGATTGCTGGATTTGGCGATGTTGCCGTAGTTGAGGATGGGCTAAAGGAGTGGGACTACGGAGTGTATGAAGGGAAGACCACCAAGGAGATTCAAGCGAAGATCCCAGGATGGTCGGTTTGGAAGAACGAGATTGTGGGTGGGGAGACAGCGGATCATGTGGGTGAGCGTGCGGATGGTGTGATTGCGCGTGCTTTGGCAGCGTCGCCGGATGGAGGCAAGGTGGCACTGTTTGCGCATGCGCATATTTTGCGGATATTGGCGGCGCGGTGGATTGGTTTGGCCGCGACTGGTGGGAGCATGCTGGCGCTCGGGACTGGAAGCGTCAGTGTGGTGGGGTGGGAGCGCGAGACTCGCGTGATCCAGAGCTGGAACCGGGAGTTTGAATAGACGCTAAGGTCTTGGGGTAAATAGGCTGATGTCCTGCCGGACGGCCCGCTGCGCGCGGCGCGGGCACTTCGTGCCTTGTATACCTTTTTCTTGCCTGCGGGTGCCCTCCTGTTGGTCGGGATCGATTTCACAGGTGCTCTAGATGTTCTTGATGTGCTGGGGCTGGAAGCCCATTCCGATGAAGCGTCCGACGAGCTGCGGGACACCGGGAATGCGGGTGAGGATGCGCAGGGCCAGGGGTGGTGTGATGGGGGCGGTGCTGCGGAGGACGCGCGTGAGTATCCGATGGGCGAAGACCTGCACGCGTTGGGTGTTGCGGACGGCGTTCTGACGGTAGTGCTGGACGGAGTTCAGATTGTGTTCGGTGAGGGTGCCAGAGCGTAGAGATTCGGTGAGGATGTTGGCAGTGGCGACGGCGTCCTGCAGGGCGATGTTGATACCGATGCCGCCGACGGGCGACATGGCGTGGGCAGCGTCGCCGATGCAGAGCAGGCCGGGAGACGACCACTGCAGGAGGCGGTTGACCTGGATGGTGAGGAGCTTGACTTTGTCCCAGGAGTCGATCTCGGCGGTGCGACCGATGAGGAAGGGAATGATGTGCTCGATGCTCTGCTGAAAGGCGGGAAGACCGGCTTGCTGAATCTGGGGGAAGGAGTCTTTGGGGATGACGTAGCCGACCTGGAAGTAGTCGTTGCGATTGATGAGGATGATGAAGCGGCCGTAGTTGACGTAGCCGAGCGCGTTTTCCGGGTCGTTGGGCTGGCGCGCGATGCGGAGCCAGAGGATGTCGACGGGAACGCCGTAGTCGAAGAGCGGGAGATGGGCTGATTCGCGGGAGATGGCGTGGCGGCCATCGCAGCCGACGGTGAGCGTGGCCGGGATTTTGACTGGGCCGTCAGGTGTGTTGGCGAGGACGCCGGTGGTGACGCCGTTTTGTTGGATGAGGCCGGTTGCCTCCCAACCCATGCGCAGAGTGAAGTTGGGGAAGCGAGCGGCTTCGGTGGAGAGGAAGTTGAGAAAGTCCCACTGCGGCATGAGGGCGATGAACTTGGCGTGCGTGGGAAGGTGGGAGAAGTCGGACATGCGGAGACGCTGGCCGCCGATAGTGGCTGAAAGGCCGGTCACCTGAGAGTGCGGGAGGGTGAGGAATTTTTCGAGCAGGCCAAGCTCGTAGAGGAGTTCGAGTGTGGAGGGGTGAATGGTGTCGCCGCGGAAGTCGCGGAAGAAGTTTTTGTGCTTTTCGAGCACTGTGACGGGGATGCCGGCGCGGGCCAGCAAAAAGCCCAGCATGATGCCGGCGGGGCCTCCGCCGATGATGCAGCAGGTGGTTGGGTCGAGCTGTTGCGCGGCTGCATCCATAGTTGGATGAGGGTAGCAAGCGATAGGGGGTGCGTCAAAGAATTTGCGGAGTTGGCGAAGAATGAATGCCGAGGATTTGAAGCCAGTCGGTGGGGGTGTGGGCGAGGTGGTCAGGTGGAGCGTCGACGAGGGAGTGGGGCTTGAGGCCGAAGGTGCAGCCAATGCTGTGAGCGCCGCAGCTGCGGGCGGTGAGGATGTCGGTGTCGGTGTCGCCGATCATGACGGTTTCGGCTGGCGTGATCGTGATACCGGCGATGGCGCTGGCTTCGGCGATGAGAATCTGGAGGCCGTGTGGGTCGGGTTTTTTTGTGTGGAAGCTATTACCACCGTAGTTTTGAAAGAAGAAGCGCGAGAGGCCGAAGTAGGTGCATATGTCGCGGGAGGGATTGACTGGTTTGTTGGTGAGGACGGCCATCAGGATTCCGGGATGGTTGGCGTGGATGGCTTCCAGTGACGCGAGTACGCCGGGATACACGTAGGTGTAGTCGAGCTTGTGGATGCGGTAGTAGTCGAGGAAAAATGTGAGTGCTTTGGTTACATATTGCTCATCGTGTGTGTCGCCTTCGGGGTCTCCGATGGCGCGGCGGACGAGGATAGATGCGCCATCGCCGATGTAGCTGGAGATAACGGCTTCCGGGAGTTCGGGCTTGCCGAGGTAGGCGAGGGTGGCATTGACGGAGTTGCAGAGGTCGATTCGAGAGTCGATGAGGGTGCCGTCTAGATCAAAGACGATGAGGCGGGGAGTGACCGGAAGGGGCATCTCTCCATGTTAGCTGCATCAACCCGGATGCTGAGGGACCGGAGATGCTTAGACGATGAGGTATCCGAGTGAAGGCGGCCATCATCTTCAGACGAGGTTGCCGCGTCAGGCTATCGGATCTCGATGTCGCCGGAGCCGGTGTTAGCGCGGATAGTGGGGCCTCCGCCGTTGACGACGCCCGAGACGTGGTGGTGGTTGAGGCTGCCCTGCATCGTGATGGGCTGAGCGACATTGATGCTGCCGGAGCCGGTATCGGCGTCAAGATTGAAGCGGGCGTTGGCGCCTACGCCAAGACGAACGGAGCCGCTGCCGGTCGAGAGCTTCCAGTCGGTGGCGGGCTGGCCATCGGCCTGAATGTCGCCAGAGCCAGTGCTGGCTTTGAGGCCGCCTGTTAAGCCCTGGAGACGAATGGAGCCGCTGCCGGTTTCGGCTTTGACATCGCCGGGGCCGGTCTGCTGGAGTTCGATGTCGCCGGAGCCTGTGCCGAGGGTCGCGGGCCCTTTGATGCCGTGGGCGTGGACAGAGCCGCTGCCACTTTGAGCTTTGAGACTGGCACCGACGTCCTGAATGTCAACATCGCCTGAGCCGGTGGTAGCTGCGATGGCAGAGGCCCGGGGGAGGGTGATGTCGTAGTCGATGGAGATGTTGCGATAGAGGTCGTTGTTGCGATTTTCACCGATAGAAATGTCGTTTCCGTTTTGGACGATAGGGGGATTGCTGACGATCTGCTGGATGCGGGCATCGACGTCTCCGCCGCCCATCCAGCCGTGGCTGGAGCGAAGGTGTGCGGCGATGTGGACTTGATTGTCGGAGCCGGGATGGAGATGGATTGAGCCGGAGCCGGTGGTGACAGCGAGGTTTGGCGAGCTGCCAACGGTGAGAGTGCGGTCGAAGCTAGCGTCGGCGGCGAAGGCGGCTGTTGTGGCGGCGAAGGTAAGAGCGGTGGTTGCGGCGAGAAGCTTGATGTTCATATTGGATTCCTTGTGGACGACGCGTCTCTGCGTTTAGATGATGCCACTCTAAAGAAAGTTCTGAGCGTGTTCTGAGCCGGCTTATTTTTCAGGTTTATGCCATTTAGCCTATCTAGCTCGTAATTATTGTTGAAGGATAACGGTGTCACCAAAGTTAAGGCCGGAGAGGATCTCGGTTTTAGTGCCGTTGGAGATGCCGGCCTGGATAGAGACTTTGCGGCGACCGGTCTTCTGTTTGGGGTCGGGAACTTCGACGGAGGCGTTGCGGTTGTTGTCGTAGATGACGGCCTGCTCGGGGACGGTGATGACGTTTTTGTGCTCGTCGAGAAGGATTTCTGCGTTGGCGGTCATGTTGGCTTTGAGCTCGCCGCCTGGATTGTCGATGGAGACGCGGACTTCGAAGGTGGTGACGTTGTCCTTCTCGACACCGAGGGGAGCTATCTTGGTGACCTTGCCGAGGAAGGTCTTGTCCTTGAAGGATTCAACCTTGATGCGTGCGGCCTGACCCATGTAGACCCTTCCTATGTCTGCCTCGTCGACCTTGCCCTGCACGTAGACCTGACGGGTGTCGCCGATGGTCATAACGAGGGTAGCGGTTGAACCGAGGACGAGGATGGAGCTGACGGCATCGCCCATCTCGACGTCGCGAGAGAGGATGGTGCCGTCCATGGGCGAAGTGATGGTGGTGTAATTGAGCTGCTCTTCGAGCTGCTTGAGGGATGCCTGATTCTGCGCGACCTGGGCTTCTGCCTGACGGAGCTTGGAGGTGTCGACGTTGATCTGAGAGACCGCTTTGTCGCGTGTGTTGGCGGCGGCCAGGTACTTCTGCTGGGCATCATCAAGGGATTGCTGGGAGACGACACCTTCTTTCGACATTTCGAGGGCGCGGTCGTAGGTGTGTTTGTACATGGGCAGGTCTGGAGCTTCGGCGTTGACCCTGTCGTATTCGATAGAGGCAGCGGCGGCGCGAGCGTTGGACTCGGCGGCCGTTAGCTGGGCCTTTTGTGCGGCGACCTGATCGAGGATCTCCTGCTGATCGAGCTGGGCGAGGACCTGACCCTGGTGGACGTGGGCGTTGATGTCGGTGTCGAGGCGAGTGACGATGCCGGAGGCTTTGGATTTGACCTCGACCTTGGTGATGGGTTGGACCTTGCCGGTGGCGACGACGGATCGAGCGATGTCTCCGCGCTCAGCCTTGGCGAGTTGGGAAGGTTCAAACTTGGTGGTGTTACCGTGCGCGACGACAGTGACGCCGAGGACGATGGCGACGATGAGAACGATAAGGCCCGTCCAAAGCCAGATCTTTCGTCGTTTTTTACGCTGTGTGGCCAAGGGTCGCTCCCATAGTTCCGGTTCAGTAATGGTCTCGGAGTGTGTTTACGCAGAGACGTGCCAAGCGGTTCCGTGATTTTGTAGTAGAAAGAGAAATTTTGGCGCGAGGATCTGACTGCCGTCGTTTAGACGAAGGAGCGTAGTAGAGAGGAAGCAGTTATGGATGAGACGCGAGGAATTTTCAAGCGTATTTGCGGAGGACGCCGAGGACTTTGCCCTGAATGCTGACGTTGGCGGCGGGGGCGTAGATAGGAGCCATTTCGTTGTTGGAGGGTTGCAGGCGGATCATGCTGCCCTCGCGATAGAAGCGCTTGAGGGTGGCGTCGGCGCCGTCGATGAGGGCGACGATAATCTCGCCCTCGCGAGCGGTGCGGGTGCGCTCAACTAGTACATAGTCACCGGAGACGATGTGTTCGTCGCGCATGGAGTCACCGCGGACCTCAAGGGCGAAGACCTCCCGATTTCCAATGATGTCGCTTAGCGAGATGCTTTCTGCAGCTTCGATGGCTTCAACGGGCTTGCCTGCGGCGATGCGGCCTAAGAGCGGCAGGCGGTCGGAGCCTTTTTTGCCGGAGCGGGCGGGGAGAACGTCGATCGAACGGCTGCGGTTATGAGCGCGCTGGAGGAGACCTTTGTTCTGGAGGTTGGTGATGTGCTTATGCACGGTGGCGAGAGAGCTGAGACCGAGGCCACTGGCGATCTCCTCGTAAGAAGGGGAGTAGCCATTCTTTTGGGTGAAGCTGGACAGGAAGTCGATGACCTCTTTTTGCCGACGTGTAATTGCCATTCGGAGATTGTAGCGAATAAAAGGCGAATTGCAAGAGGATTTATTTAGACGCTGTTGTTGATTCGGTTCGCAGCCAGAATTGTTAGTTCAGATCAACCGGTTTTGAACAAGCCGTCGCGTGTTCGGGAACATGGTTTGGTTCGGACATAATTCCCATTTTGAAATTGCATGTGCAAAAAATTGCAAACAGTGCTTGTCAGGCTTGGCATTGATGCACCAAGGTAATAACACGCCAGCCGATTGGTAACGTAACTTTTGGCTGGACATGACCAAATTGAAGACCAACTTGAAGACTTTATAGATGCCTTGGGAGACAAAATGCGAGTTCTGATTGTGGAAGATGATGCGGCGTTGGGGTTGTTTCTGCAGAAGGGGCTGAAGTTGGAGGGCCATGAAGTGGCTTGGGTAGGAGATGGGGAGGCGGCGTTGTTCTATGCCGAGGAACATCGTCCCGATTTGATAGTGCTCGACCTGAGCCTGCCGCGGAAGGATGGGACGGAGGTGCTGGCTGAGCTGAGCGGACGGTTCGAGGAGACGTCCGTGCTGGTGTTGACCGGACGGAGCCAGGTGGAGGAGAGGGTGAAGTGTCTCAACCTGGGGGCGGATGATTGTTTGCTGAAACCGTTCAGCTTTCATGAACTGACAGCACGTTGCCGGGCACTGCTGCGACGGCGGGAGCAGTTTGCGGACCCGGTGCTGCGGCATGGCGACGTAGAACTGAATCGGATGGAGCGCAAGGTGATGCGGAATGGGCGGTTGGTGGAGCTGACGGTGAAGGAGTTTGCGTTGTTGGAGTTTTTGCTGATGCGGCGGGGACGATGCTGCAGCCGCTCTGAGCTGTTGAGAGAGGTGTGGCAGATGTCGCCGGACGCGGGGACGAATGTGGTGGATGTGTACGTAAATTATCTGCGGAAGAAGCTTGGCGCAGGGAGCCTGGATGCTGATGCTGGCTATTGTGTCATCGAGACGGTGCGCGGGGAAGGCTACCAGATGGGTGGCATGAAGAAGATGATGCCGCGGGTAGGGGAGTTTCAAGTGGGTGTGGCTTGTGCGGGTGCGTGAGCTCATGGATGAGGCGAGCGGAACCGCTTTAGTGGAGCGCATCGACGTGGCGCTGCACGGGCTGTGCCAGCCGCTGACAGTGCTGCAATGCCGACTCGCGATGGGAGAGATGATCGGCGAGCCGGAGGCAATGCGCGAGGCGATTCGAGAGGCGTTGCTGGAGTGTGTGCGGTTGAATCAGACGGTCGGGACGATGCGGACGATGTTGCAACAGGCGATGCAGAGTAGCGAAGACGAAAGGCGAGGGTGAGTGAAATGAGTATTGGACAGGATTCGGTGTTGAGTTCATGTGCGGTTCAGGCGGGTGTGCGAACGGTTGTGCTGGCCAGTGCGGACGCGGGTCTACGAGAGAGACTGCGGGCTTCGCTAGTCGGGTTGCGATGGCAGGTACGCGAGGCAGGCGGTGGAGCGGAGGCGATGGCGCAATTGGAGGACGCGCGGTCGGAGGCGCTGCTGGTCGATAGCTGGCTGCCGGACCTTGAGGTGGGCGAGTTTGCGAGTGTGATTCGAATGATGTATCCGACGATGGATTTGCTGCGCGTGGATGGCGGATTAGATGGCGGGGCGCGGAGTCCGAGACGGAACGAGTTGTTGCATGCGCTGCGGGAGGCGCAGGAGGCCCCGCTGAATGATACGGCGGCTTGGGCTACTGCTCCCGTTTCGGTGCCGGTCGCAGAGGCGCGTGTGCCTGTGCGGACGTTTCTGGGGGTGAATGGTGCTCGGGCCGAGGCTAAGCAGGATGTGAGCTTGGAGCCGCGGCAGGATTCGACGTTGCAGGTGCAACCGAACGCGGTGCTGCTGCCGGAGATGGTGGGAACAAGTGAGCCGATGCGTGAGCTGGCGCGCTTGATCCGGCTGGTAGCTCCGCGGTCGACGACGGTGTTGATTGAAGGCGAGACTGGAACGGGCAAAGAAGTTGTAGCGCGTGCGCTGCATCGGCTGAGTGCACGTGTAGGGAAGCCGTTTGCGGTGTTGAACTGCGCGGCGATTCCGGAGGCTCTGCTGGAGGCAGAGTTGTTTGGCCATACGCGAGGAGCGTTTACCGGGGCGGTGCAGTCGCGCACGGGGCGCATTGAAGCAGCTCATGGGGGGACGCTGTTTCTGGATGAGATTGGCGAGATGCCGATGGCGTTGCAGGCGAAGATGCTGCGGTTTCTAGAGTGCGGTGAGCTGCAGCGAGTAGGTGACAACGAGACGATGCGAGTGGACGTTCGCGTGATAGCGGCGACGCACCAGCCGCTGGAACAGCGGTCGGCGGAACGGACATTTCGGTTGGATCTTTATCATCGGCTGGCTGTGTTTCCAGTGGAGGTGCCGGCGCTGCGGGTTCGGATGGAGGATCTGGGCCTGCTGGCAGAATATTTTCTGGAGCAAATGGGGCACGAGATGCCAAGGAAACGGTTGAGTGCGAGCGCGGCCGCCAAGTTGCACGAACATAGCTGGCCGGGAAACGTGCGGGAACTAATGCATGTCTTGGAACGCGGAGCTATTCTTGCGGGCGACAGGATGGAGATCGGCGCGGAGGAGATTCGCTTTCGGCGAGCGACGCAGGTTTGAAGTGTGATTCAAGCTTGACGGTGTAAAGAATGCGAAGTTGTTTGTCGATAAGAGCGCTCTCATCCGAGGGCGCTTTTGTTTGGTCGCTGGACTGCATAAGTTATGGCGTGGAGGTGTAGGACATGCAGATAACTTCGGGGATGAACGATGCGTTGGAACGGTATCTGGACCTAACGAGTCAGCAGATGCAGGTGACGGCCAGCAATATGGCCAATGTCGATACGCCTGGGTATAAGACGCAGGGGTTTGATTTTGAGCAGGAGTTTTCGCGGCAGCTCAACAGCAGCGCAGGGGCAGACGGTCTGGCTGGGTCGCAGGCCCCTGTGCAGAACGTCGATGGCCTGGTAGCGCGGCCGGATGGGAATAATGTGTCGATGGACCGTGAGGGGTTGCAACTGGCAAAGGCGCAGATGCAGTTCAAGCTTGGTGTACAGCTGTTGAAGGGCGAATTTTCCTCTGTGATGAGTGCAATTCATATGGATTCTAAGTAGGCCATGAATATTTTTGGAGTGATGGATGTGAGTGGTTCGGCGTTAAAGGCCGAACGGGTGCGGGCCGAGGTAGTGGCTTCGAACATGGCCAACGCCGAGACGACACGAACGCCGGAGGGTGGGCCGTATCAACGGCACCATGTGGTTTTCCAAGCTCAGGGCGGCGGGACCTTTCAGGATTCGATGACGAACCAGATGAACAGTAGCGCTGCTGCGAGCTTTGGAAGTGGCTTTAAGGGCGCTCTTGCGGGTGGTCTTCGTGGTGGACTGAGTAGTGGATCGAGCGCTGCCAATCCAACTCCGGGCGGAGTTGAGGTGACCAGCGTGATCGCGGACCAGAGTCAGCCATTGCAGCGGTATGACCCGCAGCATCCGGATGCTGGGCCGGATGGGTTTGTGGCGTATCCAGACATCAATCCTCTGACGGAGATGGTGGATCTGATGGGGGCCACACGGGCGTATGGGATGAACGCCTCGGCGATCACGGCAGAGAAGAGCATATTCAATGCATCGCTCGATCTTTCGAAGTAATGCGGTGTAGTAAGGCACGAAAACATTCACAGAGGTAGAGGAGGGGCTTGTGGTCGGATTACCTGTTGGTTCCGGAGTGATGAGTGGAGTCGGTATTGGGGGACTGGGTGATGGTTTCCTGAGTGATGCAGGCGTCGTTGCTTCTAACACCGGTGGCGTTGGAAGCGTACCGTTTGCCGGCGTATTGCAGTCGATGGTGAAGGAGACGAATGATCTGAGTCAGAAGGCCTCCGAGGCTGTGACGGGATTGTTGAATGGTTCAGGGGTCGAGGTTCACGACGCGATGATTGCAGGTCAGAAGGCGAATATGGCGTTTGAGCTGGCATTGCAGGTGCGCAATAAAGCGGTCGGTGCGTACCAGCAGATGATGGGCATGCAGTTCTAACTTTTAAGTTTTCAGTTGGATGTCGGAGAGACGCTGAGGCGACATGGCAGAGACAGAGCAGGCAAGTGGAGTGGGGATAAAGAAGGTGGCGCAGAGCGGCGTTGTTGTGCCCGAAGGGCCAACGGAGAAGGCGCTGGCGATGATGGCGTCGATGCGTGAACGGCTGATGGCGATGCCACCTCAGAAGCGCACGTGGCTGATTGCTTCGTTTGTTTTTTTGGCGGCGATGTGCGCTGGGATGATTTGGTTTGCGCAGCGGCCGGATTGGCGAGTGCTGTTTAGCGGGCTTGATGGGAAGGACTCTCAACAGGTCGCGCAGGAGCTTGCGGCTGCGGGAATTCCTTACGAGACGACGGCAGATGGCACAGGCGTACAGGTGCCGGCGGACATGCTGGACAAGGCCCGCATGGAGATTGCGGCGAAGGGGATGCCGCAGACGGGACGGCTGGGATTTGAGTTGTTCGATAAGCCGAACTGGGTAGGGAGTGAGTTCGATGAGCGCGTGAACTATCAGCGGGCGCTCGAAGGAGAGCTCGAACATACGATTGGAACGCTCGGCGTGGTGAAGTCTGCGCGAGTGCATCTGGTGTTGCCGCAGCCTTCGTTGTTTTCAGCCGAGGAGAAGGTGGCGAAGGCTTCGGTGGTATTGAAGCTGAAACGGTCCGAGGTCGACCCTGAGCAGGCAGATGCGATTCGTAGTCTGGTGGCGGGGTCAGTGGAGAACCTGAGTGTGGATCAGGTGACGCTGGTGGATGCAGATGGACGTGTGAACTTCAAACCGCGATCGAGCAGTGCGGCCGAGGTAGATGCGGAGCAAGCGATGGAGGCGAAGCTAATTGCGATGCTGGAGCCATTGGCAGGGCGCGACAACGTGCGGGCCACTGTGAATGTGAGTTACGACCACGGTACGGAAGAGCACACCGATGAGATCTATGATCCAACGCAGGTGGCGACGCTAAGCATGCAGAAGAGCGAGCAGACGTCGTCTGCGCGCGCGCAACCGTCGGGGGTTCCGGGGACGGCGAGTAATTCGCCTGCAGGTGCGCCGGAGGGAGCGGTGGCGGGATCGCAGGCGGCGGCTGCTCCGGGAACACCACCGCTGCTGCAAAAACAGGCACTCCCGGTCTATCCGCAACAGGGCATGGGCCAGGGACAGAGTTTGACTGAAGAGAACGGAACCTATGGCGTCACGAAACATCTCGTGCATACCGAGCAGGGGCCAGGACGGGTACGACGCGTGTCGGCGGCGGTTGTGGTGAATGATCGGAGTGCAATCGAAGGCGCAGGGAAGCTGGAGCACACGGTGTGGAAACCGCGAAGTCCGGAAGAGATGCACCGGTTGGAGGAGCTGGCACAGGCGGCGGTTGGCTACGATGCTCGGCGCGGGGACCAGGTGGTGATGGAGAACGTGAGCTTCAGCACGAATGCTCCTGAGATAAAGCCAGCGACGATGGACCGGTTGATGGACGAGTCGCGGGCGCTGTTGCACGCGCAGCCTGAGCTGATGCGGGCGTTACTGATGGGGCTTTGTGGTGTTTTGCTGGTGATGTTCGTGCTGCGGCCTGTGGCACGGCAGGTAACGGCGACGCTTCGTGAGCCGGTGCTGCTGACCGCGGGGACGGCGGAGAGTTTAGAGATGGAGGAGGAGCGGAGGTTCGCGTTGCCGGATATTGCTGAGGAAGAGGTAGCTAGGCCGAGAATCATGGGTAGAACACACCAACAGGGAATCTTCGACCATGTCTCGGAACACATACGGAGAGAGCCGGCGCAGAGTACGCGAGTTCTGGAGGCGTGGATCGGAACGTCTGAGGAGGGAGTGTGATGGGAACTGCGGCACAGATGTCAGGGGTAGAGACGATGAGGCAGAATCCACTGTTGCTGCCGGCCGAGGCGGGGTTTACACCGGCGGAGATTCCAGGACTGCGAAAGGCCGCGATCCTGATGGTGGCAGTTGGAGATGAGTTGGCGAAGATGTTGTTTCGGAGCTTGTCGGATGCAGATGTGCATAGGGTGACCGAGGAGATTACGCGGTTAGGTGATGTTCCCGCGGCGCAGTTGACCCAGGTGCTGACGGAGTTTTACGGATTGCTGGAGACCCAGCAGTACATGGTGCGCGGCGGCCCGGAGTATGCGTTGAAGCTGTTGACCGAGGCCTTCGGTGTTGTCAAAGCCGAGGCGATGCTGGCGCAGGTGAAGAAGATTCGTGAGCGGACCAACGGGGACATGGCTGTGGTGCAGCGGATGGACGCACAGCATCTGAGCAAGTTTCTGGAGAACGAGCACTCGCAGACTGTAGCGCTGGTGCTGGCGCATCTGGATCCGAAGCGTGGATCGACGGTATTGATGAACCTACAGGGGCCGATGCGTGTGGATGTGGTGCGGCGACTGGCGGAGATGCGGCAGTTTTCGCCGGAGATGGCACAGACGGTGGCCATGGCTCTGCATAAACGGATGGAGAAGATGGGATCGAGCGGGAGAAAGTCCTACTCGGGATTCAGGGCTGTTGCTGAGCTGCTGAATCGGCTTGACCAGAGTGAGAGCAAGGGAATTCTGGAGGAGATTGAGCAGAATGAGCCGCAGGTTGCGATCGGAATTCGCGAACTGATGTTTACGTTTGAGGACCTGTTGACGGTGCCTCCGGAGAGTATTCGCGAGTTTGTGAGCGCCGCGGATAAGAAGGTTCTTGCGATGTCGTTGAAGGGTGGAAAGGACAACGTGAAGGCACATCTGTTCAAAGCGATGAGCTCTCGTGCGGTGGAGATGATGAAAGAGGACATGGAGGCGATGGGACCGGTGCGTATGAAGGACGTGGGGAAGGCGCAGCAGGAGTTGCTGGCGCTGGCGCGCCAGTTGGAGAGCGAGGGCAAGATGATGCTGAAGATGGAGGTAGATGATGACCTCGCCGTTTGAGTTGGCAGATGCAGCTGGGGCAACGGTTGCTGGTCGGCCTGTGAAGTTATGGGACCGGCAGGCGCGAGATGGAAAGGTCATATCTCGGCTGGAGTTTCAGTCGGCAGAGAAGACCGTCGTCGAGGTGATTGAGCAGGTGGAGTCAGGGGCGGAACCGGACGAGGTGGAGCTTCGGGTGAAGGAGGAGATGGCCGCGCTCAACATGCAGTCACAAACACAACAGGTTTTATCGCGAATTGATACGGCGCGAAGCGAAGCAAAGGTTGAGGCTCGTCGTGAGTGGGAAGAGGAATTGGAAGAAAAGATCGCGGCGGAGAGAGAGGGCGTTCTTCGTAGCTGCGAACAGTTTGGTCGAGAGCGTGCGAGATACTTTGCAGGCGTTGAGGCGGAAGTTGTGAAGCTGGCGTTGGCGATCGCGGCGCGTGTGCTGCATCGTGAGGCGAAGCTCGACCCACTGTTGCTTTCCGCAGCGGTGAGGGTCGCCTTGGAGAAGGTGGCGGAGGACAGTGCAATGGTGTTGCGAGTACCTGCGGCGGAGGTGGAGCTGTGGCGAGGTGTTTTTTCAGCCCAGGCTTTCGAATCGTCGGTGAAGGTAGTGGGAGACGAGCGGCTGGGCGTGGGGGAGTGTGTACTGGATACGAATGTAGGGAAGGTCGAGCTTGGCGTGAGTGCGCAGTTGAGCGAAATTGAACACGGATTCTTCGATCTGCTGCAGCAGAGACCGGCATGATGGCCGAGACGCTGGAGCGAGCAGAGCAGGTAAGCCTCGCGCCTTACTTTGCACAGTTGACCGCCAAACCATCGTGGCGGTGGAGCGGACGCGTGGTGGAGGCAAATGGGCAGACTATCGAATCGGAGGGGCCACTCTGTTCTGTTGGAGAATGCTGCGAGATTGTGGATGGGGACGGGCTCCGACATAGAGCAGAGGTGATTGGATTTCGTGGCCGCCATGTGCTGGCGATGCCGTTGGAGGCGACCCAAGGGATTCGTTACGGCGATGCTTTGTTGGCGATGGGGGTAACGCCGCAGATTGCCGTTGGCGAGCAGATGGAAGGAAGGATTTTGAACGCCTTGGGCGCGCCGTTGGATGAGCTGCCGGCGCCGCGTGTGGCGGAGATGTGGCCGCTGGATGGGATGGTACCGCATCCCATGGAGCGAGAGCCGATCACAGAGCCGCTGCAGACAGGGCTGCGGGTACTGGATGGAATGCTGACGGTTGGCCGCGGACAGAGAGTCGGGATCTTTGGCGGTTCGGGTGTGGGTAAGAGCACGTTGATTGGAATGATGACGCGGAATACTGCGGCTGATCTTACGGTGGTTGGACTGGTGGGGGAACGCGGGCGCGAGGTACGTGAGTTTGTGGAAGATGCGCTGGGCGAGGAGGGACGCAAGCGGTCAGTTGTGCTGGTTTCGACTTCGGACCAGAGCCCCTTGTTGCGGATGAGGGCAGCTATGGCGGCAACCGCAGTAGCGGAGTTCTACGCGGCTCGGGGTAAACATGTGCTGCTGGTGCTCGACTCGTTGACACGGTATGCGATGGCGGCGCGGGAGGTTGGGTTAGCGGCTGGAGAGCCTCCGGCGAGTAAAGGGTATACGCCGTCGGTGTTTACGCGGCTGGCCAAGCTGGTGGAGCGAGCGGGAAACTTCAGGAATGGCAGCATCACCGCGTTTTACACGGTGCTGATGGAGGGTGATGATCAGCAGGATCCGGTGGTGGATGCGGTGCGCTCGCTGCTGGATGGGCATGTGGTTCTATCGCGCTCGATGGCTGCGGGAGGATGGTATCCGCCGGTGGATGTGCTGGATTCATTGAGCCGGTTGATGCCCGCGGTGACGACGCCCGAGCACAGGGCACAGGCTTCAACAGCGCGTAGGCTGCTTGCCGCGCATACGCGGTCGGAGGACCTTATCCGCATTGGCGCGTACAAGGCGGGGACCGACGACGACCTGGACCGGGCTATGCGGGCGATGCCTGTGTTGCGTGAATTTCTCGAGCAGGGAAGCAGGGAGCGCGTATCGATGGACGATACGGTGGCGCGATTGAACGCGATGGAACTATAGACGATGCCGCCAAAATTGCAGACATTGAAGCGGCTGGTGACTCTGTATGGGGTCGTTGAAGAGATGCACTCGTTGGAACTGCAACAGAGGACGGCTGCGGTGCAGGAGGCACAACAGGCGATTGAAGTGCAGCAACAGGTGGCGCGCTCGTCTCGCTTTGGTGGCCGTGATGCTTTGATGGCCGATGATCGAATGGGATGGGAGATCGCCGAGACTCAGCGGGAGAGTGCGGGGTGGAAGCAGCGGCGACTGGAACAGATGCGCCTGGAGCGCGAGGTGTTGAGCGATGCCGCCAGGGAACAGTATTTGGCAAGCCGGATAAAGAGTGAGCAGATGAAGCGTTTGGCAGAGGGTGTTGCCGCGCGGGCCGAGATCGAAGAAGGACGTCGCGTGCAGGCGGCATCGGACGATCGCTTTCTGGCTCGACGACGATGGAGCGATACACGGGAACGGATACGAGACGGTAAGTAGATAAACGTCTCCTAATGGTTGAACGCACGGTTTGGTATGTGGAATGCATTCCTTGGAGAGACGGAAGAGGGTAGACATGATGAGCACGGCGTTGGTGATGGCAGTCGAGAGCGAGCAGCTGAAGATACGCCCCGCGGCTTCAGACCGGGTCGAGGGTGGAGAGATGACCTTCGCTCAAAGCTTTGAAGAGCGTGTCGGTCTCACAGCGAATGCGCAGACGAGCAATAGCACTGGGGATGCTTCGAGTGAAATGCGAGCGAAGAACTCCGATGCTCCTTCTGCTTCTTCGATAGGAGTGAAGGCTAATACCTTTGATCAAGGAATGATGAAGCTTAGCGAAACTAAATCTCTTGCCATGACTGCTGCTAGTGATACGGGCAAGAGTCTGCCTGTGGAGACAGGCCCTATTGTGCATGCGGATACAGCTGATCGAGAACAACCCAAAACAATCGCT